>Ga0182013_10001112_pt1 | contig 37164 bp, 23 predicted proteins | sample 612S2MmetaG_FD_120487 | JGI IMG/M metagenome (GOLD analysis project Ga0182013, IMG submission 120487) | Permafrost microbial communities from Stordalen Mire, Sweden - 612S2M metaG | ecosystem: Environmental > Terrestrial > Soil > Wetlands > Permafrost | place: Sweden: Stordalen | collected... | reverse complement strand
GCGGACCATCTCCATCCCCTCCGGTTTCGAGCGGGGATGGATTAGGTAGACATTACTGTGGAGTCCATAAAGAGCCCGTAAGTGTCCTTGAAGAAAGTTATAAGCAAGACGTGAGACTTATATAAGTAAGTTATAAACGCCTACCTTTTCAATCATTGCTCGACCGGCATTCTCTTGCCCAGTAGACATTCGAGCTATCGTATTTCCAGCGAGCTAGAACTGCAGAGGTTGCAGTAATCGGTTCCGGGGATTATGACCACAGTAAGTGTTGGTCTTCGGCCAGGACCCGCGCACGGGAGGGCGAAGGATTCGGAGGACCGAGAAGAAGCATTCTTCTGTGGGACAGATTGTCGGGATATTGAAGCATGCTTAGGTGCAAATGCCGGAGCCAATCAGCCCACGGACTCGTCTTGCTTTGGTGACGAGCTTCGCTCTCGCGCCCATTTTGTATTGGAAAAATAATCTTGCCGACAGTAATGAAAATGGGTGTAGAATGGCGTCCATTGATCCATTAGTGGTGAATCAGAGAAATGCCATGCGAGCAATAAGAACGATTTTGCTTCTGCAACTTCTCTACTCCGCAGCAACAACTCAAATTGCCGCACAAACTAATACTGACACGGTCTTCGAGATGCCGGGTGTTTTCCGTATCGCGCTCCCGCAGGGCTGGCAGAAAACAACAGTAATAGACGACCTCCACACTGTTGCGGCGTTTTCCAGCAAGAATATGACGCTCGAGGTCACACGCGACCTTGCGAAGGATCCTGCAGAGAAGTACATTCAGACGGTACCCGGTCTCGGCGTGGCGGTCGAGTGGGACGAGTACCCTGGCAAATACGAGCCGGCGGAGGTGCTGTCGGATCCCACTTATTACAAAGACTATAGGAATCAAATCGCCGATCGCTTTGATGAATACACTCTGATTGGGGGGATCCCGGCTTTATGGGCCCACTACCGTGTGGTGTACACGAAAACCTCAGGAGAGACCCCGGCGGCCCGAGCCTGGACAGTATTCATCCTCAGCCCAGGAGAGTATTGGAGTCTCCAGCTCAGAGGTGACGAGCATGCCTGGCCTACTACCGACAGCGATTTGCAGCGCATGGTTCGCTCGTTTCAATTTCTGGAACCAACGCAGACGCGGATTAAGGCCGCTGTTCCGGCTGATGCGTGGAAACGTGTACCTTCCAACCTGCCCGAGGGAAGTTGCCAATTCGCCGGAAGCGCCTCCGGAATTGGTGCTGTCGTTCCCTGCGACACAAAAGTGGTATCTCGACAGGAGGGTGAGCCCGACGAAGATTCAGTCGTCGGCAAAGAAAACCTCAGCATTGGCGCAGCTGATCTGGTCTTCGTGCACTATGTCGCCGACTGGTCAGCCGATGAGTTTTCGCAGCAGGCAGAGAAAATCGTTACTGACAAATTAAAGGGCGAGAAAGAAGGGAACGTAAAGGCATCGTATAAGCAGAATAGTAAGGACCAAATCTCAGTCGACGGCACGCCGGGAACAAGCATCATTGCGACAGTCCAGTTCAAGAAGGCTCACGAAGAGGGCTTGCAAAGGTCGCTGACGATTTCAAAGGGAACCGATCACTTCTACATTGAGTGCGCCTATAACCGAGATAACAGCGACCTGATCACGCGCGTCTTCGATTCCATTCAGCTTTTTGCCTTGCATCCGCAACTGTCCATGGTCTCGAGCAGCGGTAATGCGATGGACGATTTTGTGAAAGCAATCCTCGACCGCAACGGCGGCAACATATCCAATCTCTTCAACGGGCCGACTGCCCCCCCCAACGGCGCAACAACCGAAGCCTGCTCAGAAAGCACCTGTTCCTCCCACCGCTCCTCCTGCTGCGCCCGCATTGGATCGCATTCGTGAAGACGTTCGCCTCCTCAATAACTCGGACTCCCGCTTCCGTCTCGGCAAAGCGCTCGACGCCAGCGGCGATCACGCCGGCGCATTCACAGAATTAGAAACTGCTGTTCGCATCAACCCCCGCAATTTCGAAGTCGATCGAGAAGTCGCCGGCATGTACGCCGCGCGGAATGACCCCACCGACGCAATCGCTGCGTACCAGAAATTCTTGCTTTATTCTGCGCTGATCGACAAAGACGTGGAGGCGCAATTGGCCACGCTCTACGCGAAGCAGGGAAACACGCTTTTCGCTTTGTTCCATCTGGACGGTATTGGAGAAGGCGGCCCGGCGATAATGTTGCCGGATAATGAAGTTGCTCCCAACCGGAAGATATTGGCGGATTACGCTACTCAGATTGGCGCGGCCCTGAAAGGCGAGGATGAGGATCCCGCACCACAGAATATGCAGGACAGCTTGCAAGCTGGGGATTTGTCGATAAAGTCTGGAGATTTCGCTGGGGCGGACAGAAGTTGCCGCTTTGTGCATGCGTTCGACAGTGGCAATGCGAAGGCTCTGGCTTGCCTGACGCAGGCCGCCGACGCACGAGGAGAACATGACACAATCATCAGCGATGCGCTGGAATGGCTGGTTCTTTCTCCGAATGAACCCGAAGCCTATTACTGGCTAGCGCACGGCTACCAATGGGAACCCGCCGACTATCAGAAATGCGGTGAGAGCTATGAAGCCGTGATTCGTAATGCGGTGCAAGAGCAGTTGTCGCTTGCAATGTTGCATGAGGCGCGACTCTTCGCAGGCCACTGTTATGCACAAGCGAAGAATTGGAAGAGTGCCGCAGCAGCTTACGATAGCGCGGTCCAGGCGAACCCAAACGATGCGCAGATCTTGAACGATGCCGGTTGGTTTTACGCCACCACCGACGCGAAGTTTCGCAATTCGGCTAAGGCTTTGGACTATGCCAAGCGCGCTGTCGCCGCTGCACCCGGTGATCCCAACATCCTGGACACGCTGGCGGAGGCCGAATCCATCAGCGGGCGCATCGACGACGCTGTTGCTACGGAGCAGAAGGCCCTGGCTCTCGCGCCTGATCGTGCGGACCTTCAGAAACAGTTGCAGAAATTCAAGCAGGCCCAACAAGCAAAGAAGAAACCGCAGCCGCCAAAAAAATAGCGGCCAGCTCAGATTCGTATCGCCTCTTCATATGCTCAACCCTTATTCGATTTGGGTGGAGAGACAAATATAGGCAGGAGCACGGATGCGGCCATGACACAGGCAATTGCATGGAGACCGCTGACATACGATCCAGTTGCCTGACGCATGTGGGCAATCAAGAGCGGCCCGAATGCGCTGGCACAACCCCAGGCGGTAAGCATCAGGCCATAAATAGGACCGATGTTCCTGGCGCCAAAATAGTCGGCTGCAAAAGCCGGCATTGTACCGAAGCCTCCTCCGTAACACATGAGGATGATGAACGAGACAACCCCAAGGACAGACGCCGAGGTAATGCTTGGAAACATCCAGAAAAGGGCGACTTGCAAGAGAAACATCACTACAAAGGTCCATCGGCGCGTGATGGTATCGGAAATCCATGCCCAGAAGATGCGCCCGACGGCGTTGCCTATTGCCACAATGCCCACCATGCTTCCGGCCACAATTGCGCTGACTTTGGCGATCTCCTGAAACATTGGCGACTCTTGGGAGATCAGGGAGATGCCGGCTGACACGTTGAGGAACAACAGCACCCACAGAGCCCACCATTGCCACGTCTTCAGCGCGCCCGCGAGCGTGTAGTCCCTGGCGGAGCGCTGTGCGGCCTGGGTTGCACTGGGAGCCCAACCCACAGGCTTCCATCCGTCGGGAGGGTTCCGCATTAGGGAGCCGGTCGCCATCGTCACGAACAAATATCCGATGCCGAGCCACGCAAATGTTTGCATGACGCCGACGGTCTGAATGAGATGAGTGGCGAGAGGAGCAGTAACCAGGGCGCCAGCGCCAAAACCCCCAACAGCAATTCCGGTAATTAAGCCTCTGCGATCGGGAAACCACTTGACGAGCACAGCGACCGGAACAATGTAGGCAAAGCCCAGGCCAATTCCCCCGATGAGTCCATAACTCAAATACAGCCACCAGAGCTTGTTCGCGGAGAAGCTTGCCAGAAAGACACCAAGGCCGTACAAGAAACCGCCCGTGAGCGCGACTATGCGCGGGCCTTTCTTATTGAGCCACAGGCCGCCGAAGAATGCCGCGACGCCCAAAACAAAGATGGAAATTGTGAAGGTGAGTGTAACTTGTGAGATGGACCAGTGAAACTGTTTGGAAAGCGGAACCCGGAAGACGCTCCACGCGTAGGCCGCGCCTAGAGCCATTTGCAAGATGAAGCCCGCCGCAGCAAGTCCCCATCGATTTGTGGTCGACATACAATTCCTCCAATGCAATGTTCAGGAATAAAGCCGGTATTATGTGCAGCCGCCTCGCGACTTGAGCTGATTGCCGAGTGTCTCGAGGAATCGATTGATGAGTGCGATGCTTCTGCGCAGCTCTCTTCGGCGAAACTGACCAAGAAGCGAGAGAAGGCTCGGCGGCTCGATGATTGGTCTAGTGGTGCATCCGAGGGTTTCACCTACCGCTATAGCCACGCCCTGAAGGATGTCCGGGTTGATCGAACTGAGCATCCTGCCTAGAATGATCGCGTTGCGCATCGCCCGCACGGATTCCTCTCGCTTCGCAGCGTCTACTGCGGCTTCCACGAGTTTGTCGCTCGCGCCCAGCGCTCCGTGAAGAAGTTGGAAAATGCCGCGGTCGTGTAACTGCTGGAGTACCTCATAAGATTCGAGCAGGGCTTCAGCGTGCTCCACTGGAGCTTCATCCAGCCGTTTGCGCAACTCCTGCCGGGCATCGCGGGGCGGTCGTTCCAGAGAAATTGGTTGGGCCATCGGAGTTCTCCTAATTCGATTTCTGAATCTGAACAAGGCCATTGCCGGGTTCATGATAATCTTGGCGCTTCCATTTGCGTTCCACTTCCACGCCATTCTGAGGCGTCGGAGAGCCGTGGCGGGAGTTCGTGCGCGGCAGCGGGTCATCACCTGTCTCTCCGAGTACTTTGAGCTGAACTGATGTCTCTTTGTAGGCAGGTGTGTGTGTGACCTTATCCGTATAACTGCTTGTGAGTCGGTTCACCGGCTCATCCACTGAGTTCATGGGCATATACAGTTCTCTTCCCTTAACTCGCGTGGTGATAACTGCCTGTGCACGCACCTTTCCGTAGCGGGAGATGAGCTGAACCCAACTGCCTGTTTGAATTCCGCGCTCTGTGGCGAGTTCCGGAGACACTTCTACAAAAGTGCAGGGCGTTTTCTCGCGGATGCCCTCGGTTCGATAAGTCATGTTGCCTTCGTGGAAGTGCTCGAGCAGGCGGCCATTGTTCAAATGCAAATCAAATTCATTATTCTGCTGATCGGAGGGCTCCGTCCAGGGAACGGGGAAGAAGGTCGCCTTGCCTCCGGGTAGCTTGAATTGCTCGGTGTAGAGCAGGGGTTGATCGCTGCCGTCCTCCGCAACCGGCCACTGCAGTGATTTATAACCTTCCAGCCGCTCATAAGTGACACCCGCCATCAGTGGCGTGAGCGGAGCAATTTCGTCGTAGACTTGCGAGGGGTGCTGGTACTTCCATCCTGCGCCCAAACGGTTGGCGATCTCCTGAATAATCTTCCAGTCCGGGCGGCTTTCTCCGAGCGGCTCGAAGACCTGGTAAAGCCTCTGAATGCGCCTCTCGGTACTGGTGAAGGTTCCTTCCTTCTCCAAGCTCGGGCAGCCCGGCAAAATGACATCCGCAAAGCGGCAGGTCTCGGTAAAGAAAATCTCCTGCATCACAAAGAAGTCCAGCTTCTTGAGCGCCGCGGCCACATAGTTGGCGTTCGAATCCACCATGCTCATCTCTTCGCCGAAGACGTACATGCTCTTGATGCGGCCGTCGTGAATGGCGTCGATCATCAGGTGGTTATCGAGGCCGGGCTTCGGCGGCAGAGAGACTCCCCATGCCTTTTCGAACTTGGCCCTGATCGCCGGATCGTCCACCTTCTGATAGCCCGGAAAGTAATTGGGCATGGCGCCATGGTCGCTGGCTCCCTGCACGTTGTTATGACCGCGCAGCGGGTACGCGCCCGTTCCCGGCCGCATATAGTTGCCGGTGGCAAGCAGCAGGTTCGAGATTGCCGTCGAGGTGTCAGAACCCATGACATGCTGCGTAACGCCCATGGCCCAGAGAATGCAGACGCTGTCTGCTTCGGCAATCATGCGCGCAACCTTTGTCAGCGTTTCGATGGGCAGTTCGCACCTTTGGCTTGCCGCTTCCAATGTGAACGGCTCAAGGCTCCTCTTGTACTCTTCGACATTATTGACCCATTTATCGATAAACGCCTGGTTGGAAAGACCGTTGTCCAAAATGTAGCGCGTAACTGCCGAAAGCCAGAAAAGGTCAGTGCCAGGACGCGGATGCAAAAAGATATCCGCGCGCCGCGCCATCTCATTCTCGCGAAGATCGGACACGATCAGTTTCTGGCCGAGCAATTTATGTGCTCGCTTGACGCGCGTCGCCAGCACGGGATGGCTCTCGGCGGTATTACTTCCGATGATGACGACCAGCCCGGCCCGCTCGATATCCGAGATCGATCCAGAGTCGCCGCCATACCCCACAGTGCGAAAGAGCCCGGTGGTGGCTGGCGCCTGGCAATAGCGGGAGCAGTTATCCATGTTATTGGTGCCGATCACTGCCCGCGCCAGCTTTTGCATAAGATAGCTTTCTTCGTTGGTGCATTTTGACGAAGAGATGAAGGCCAGAGAATCGGGTCCAGTGGCTGCTTTGATTTCAGTAAACCTGCGCGCTACCAGGCTTAGAGCCTCGTCCCACGAAGCTTCGCGAAATCCGCTCCCTTCGCGGATCAGCGGAGTGGTAAGCCGGTCAGGGCTGTTCACATAATCCCAGGCAAACTTACCCTTGATGCACGTGGAAACACCATTGGCAGAGCCGTGTGCCGGTTCCACCTTCAGGATGTGCCGTTCCTTGGTCCAGATGTCAAAGCTGCAACCGACTCCGCAGTATGTGCAGACGGTCTTTGTGCGCTTGATCCGCGGCTCGCGCATGGCCGATTCCACCTCGGAGAGTTGAAGAATCGAGCCATACCCCAGCTCCGGTTCGACGCCTTTGACCACGTCGATCATGCCGTCGATTGCGCTCTTGGGCATCGAGGTGAACAAGCCGGCCTGGCCCAGCATCGACTTCTCCATCAGCGCGTTGCAAGGGCAGACTGTCACGCAATGCCCGCAGGAGACGCAACTCGATTCACCAATTGGCGCACCGCCATCCCATAACACGCGCGGATGAGCATCCTCCCAGTTGATACTCAGCGTTTCATTCACCTGAAGGTTTTGGCAGGCCTCCACGCAGCGTCCGCAAAGAATGCATTGGTCGGGATCGTAGCGGTAGAAGGGATTGGACATATCCACTTCATAAGGCTTTGGCTTGTACGGAGTCTCCTGGTGCTCGACGTGAAGCAGCCTGGTGGTGTTATGCACCGCGCAGTTGCCGTTGCTGTTGTCGCAGACCGTGCAATAGAGCAGGTGGTTGCCGAGAATCCGGTCAAACGCTTCGCGCTGGGCCGCATTCGCGCGCGACGAGGATGTCGCCACACTCATGCCGTCGACGGCCAGAGTTGCGCAAGCTCTTGCCAGCTTGCCATCCACCTCGACCATGCAGGTGTCGCAGGCTTGGATTGGTCCCAGCTGAGGGTGATAGCAAACTTGGGGAATTTCAACGCCGCTACGGTTAATCACATCAATCAGGCGTTCACTTGGCTGAAACGCCTGCGGCTTTCCGTTGATGTTGATTGCCATGGGAGTCTTCCTCCTATGTGCTTGAGTTTGGATGGTAGTCCGTAATCTATGGATGCGTAAAGTTCTTTTTTCTTACTTGCATGAAATTGTTAAATGCTTGTGAACAGGCGAACGGGAGAAGGATGACTTCTAGCTGCGATCCTGGGCGGGAAGGCAGCGGAACTCGCAGGAATAAACGATGAACCGGCTGCCCCGGAGGAAGCCCACAAGAGTCAGTCCCAGTTCCCGGGCCAGCTTGACGGCCAGGCTGGAGGGCGCCGAAACCGAAGCCAGAATCGGGATTCCCATCGCCACAGCTTTTTGAGCAATCTCAAAACCACCCCTGCCGCTCACCAGCATTACGCGCTGCGAAAGCGGTAGACGGCCGTTCTGGAGCGCCCATCCGGCGATCTTGTCCACCGCGTTGTGCCGACCGATGTCCTCGCGCAGGACTATCAGTTGGCCTGTCTCATCAAAAAGAGCCGCTGCATGAAGGCCGCCGGTTTGACTGAAGACCTCCTGCTTGGAGCGGAGGGCCTCGGGCAGCCGGCAAAGGATCTCCGGATCGATGCGAAAGCCGCGCTCCGGTTGCGGCAAGCCGCGCAGCCTGATGGCGTTGATGGAAGCTTTGCCGCAAACGCCACAGCTCGATGCGGCAAAGAAATTGCGCCGCAATTCTTCATGATCGAAGGTTGCGTCTTTCAACTCGACTTCCACCCGGTTGCTCTTCACACTGTTTTCCGGCGTCACGGCGCGGATGCTGGAGATCTGCTCCTGAGATTTGATGATCCCCTCGGTCAGCAGGAACCCCGCCGCAAGTTCGAGATCATGTCCTGGGGTCCGCATGGTAACCGCCATCGGGAAGCCGTCAACTCGAATCTCCAGCGGCTCCTCGGCTGCGAGAGAATCCTGAAGCGAGCGGACTCGCCCGTCTTCCCATTCCGTAACCTGTGTCAGCTCGATGCTTCGCTCTGGCGCTTTCATCCGGGCTCCGTCGTGCCGGTTCAAGTCATCCCGCGAATTGATGTTGCGGTAAAAGCTCCGCTCATCAACGCTAATGGGATAAATGCAAGTCTCGTGTTGCTCCAGCAGATTCTCAATCAAAGACTGCAAGGACAAACGGCCAGCTGCAAGTGCGCTTGCGGCAATCGATACCGCTGTTGCTGGATAGATTGCAGCCAGCGGCTCAAAATATCTGCCCCACTGCGGGATCACGCCAACGCCCGGGCGCGCGAGTTGCCAAAGTTTCGCCAAATGACCGGACGTCATCTCTGGTAAATCGATCGCCAAAGCAAGAAGATGTGTCGACCGCATACGCTTTAGCGCGGCCGTCAGCCCACTCAGCGGCCCTTGCGATTGCGGCTCGTCCAGCACAACCTCAATATCAGCGGGAGACCACGCTGGGCGTACGCGCGCGGAAATCAGCAGCTCATCGGGGTGCAGGTTCCGCAATGTATCCAGCTGCCTCAACCACAAGGGCTTTCCGTCGATCATCAAGGTGGCCTTGTCCGCGCCCATGCGCCGGGATTCTCCGCCCACAAGTAGAACGGCCGTCAGCGTCTTAATCATGCTTGACTCACACGAATTCGTTCATCTCTCTGCGCGAAGAATTCCATCGGTGAGAATCCGCGCCCTCAGGCCACCACGTCCCTGCAGTAACTTCTCTGCGCCGGGTGCAATTGCCCAATCCATCCATTGACACGGACTGCACTCAGCAACCCCCGCAAAACGCACACCTTGAATATCGAACTCAATGCCCACCAATGAATTCAAATCCACGTTCGCGGTTATTACATTTCGTCGGGTAACACCGGGAGATTTGCCCGTCGCTCCAAGCTGGCCGCAAATCTCCGCGAACACATCGGAAGAAAAGAATGTGATCTGGCCCTTATAGTTCTCCTTGTAGTCGAAGAAGCGGTCACCTTCAATGCCGCGTCCAGCCACGCAAGACACCTCCATCTTCTCAACCAGCGGATGCCCTCCCGGCAGTTGCCCATGGTGGCCCACGAAATTATGTCCCGGCGAAATGAACAGGTTGCAAATCCTCATCTCCGACCCTCACTTGTGTCCAGATCAGCGCGGCGTCTTCGCCTCCGCGTGTCAAGATAAGTCGCCTTGATTGCGAAGTGCCTCCTTCAGGGTAGCTTCAGCCGGGCGCCAGGTAAATGACTGTCTCTCTGCGAATTATTGCTCATTTGCTACGGAGCACATCTCCGATGCGGAGCGCTTGGCTGCCCCTCGGGTTATGAGCTCGACACCAAACTGATTTGAAAGAACTTACATGCGCACGGATGGCACTGAAGCATCTGTAAGTTGCCGCAGAAGACGACTCGCAGGCCCTCGTTTAGTCCCTCGTCTCTGAACTCCATTCTTTAGCCCTTCGTCCGGTTGCCTTCCGGATTGCCGTCAGGACCTGACGGAAAAGCTAGGGCCTATGGGTTCACCCCACGCTTTCAGGAACTCTGCGATGCGTACCTCATTAAGATCATTGATCTGGCGGAATTACTTGAGCAGATAAAGCGTTATCAACTAGTTCAGTAGCGCCCTGTGCTCCTTGCCGTCACGTCCAACTCGCTTCCAGCAAGCCTCGGGTTTCATCAGGAGGGCCACACAGAACGCACCACACTACCATAAGCGTCCCTGATTACACACCGCCTTCGAAGTCGAAGAACACATCCAGACGGCGAACTGCTCCGGTGCGCTCAAATACCGCCGCGCTGGTTTCGGCATCAAGACTAAGCGCTTCAACCCAATACCGGGAGCCGTCCGTGCGGGTGATTTCGATTCTCTGTGGTCCAGAGTGATGGGCCACCACAGGCACCTGGCACGTAGTAAACGCAAGGGTGCCAGGATCAAGATCGAGGCTGCGCTGCTGGCCGTCGAGATCATAGAACTTGAACGATCTCGCGTCCGCCAGAAACTCATTGCGCCTTACCAGTAAGCGGTGAAAACAGAGCCGTCCGTCTTCAACGACGATGCCCATCTCGCCGAGCCGCGAGATAAGATCCTCTTTCACCTGGCCGGTCATGCCGGGCTGCTGCGCTCCCGTGAATCCGGGCGTGTGGGAATACGGATCAGTGGGAATTGCGCCGTAAAGCTCAGGCGACTTGTGGACGCCAATGCCCTCGCGGATTTCGTAATAGTGGCTCAGGAGTTTTTCGACTTCCGCAGTGTCGTCACTCGCGCACACGGCCCTTTCCAGCACCTCCTGAACTGTCAGACGGAGCTTGGAAACCATGTGCCAATAAATGCAGCCAAGTCCCTCGTACTTGTAGAACGTGCCCGAACGGCCTGTGAAGGATTGGTGATCGAAGACCTCTTCATACAACGCGAGAATGCGAGCGTTTTCCTCGTCCGGCAGGCTGAGCGCCTGGAGTGCTTTCTTTAGCAGGACGGCATTTCGGAAGTCCGCATTGAAGTGCGCGACGCCATCCAGATCCTTAACTACGATACGGCGGTCACCGCGCTCAACCATTGCTTTCAGCGTTTTCGATTGCGAGATGGCCCCAGCCGGAATGTTGTTCTTTTCAAAGAAACCAGGCAATTTGCGGTCTGGATAGAGGACATAACTGTTCTGGTCAGCACGATAAAGGCTGCTTCTACGAAGGGCGTCAAGCAGTGCAACCGATTCCCTCGCGGAGAGAGCGCCCGAACTGAGCGCCGCCACCTGGCCTTCGAGCATCTCATAGAGCCGGCGAATCACGATTCTATCGCCGTCAAGCTTCATGAGATTGTAAGAGTGATACAGGCCATCCTCGCGCCGGTTAGCCCGAATTGAGTGGTCCATGTAGTTGATCGCTATGTCGAAAAAGGCGAGCAGCTCTCTGATGCCGAGCGGAGTTTGGCGGCCTGAAAACCCGCGCGCATAGATTTTGGCTCGATAATCGCTTCCCGCACTGCCCAGGTCATCAAGAACTACCTTGCGTTCCCGATCTGAGACTTGTCCGCCAAGCAGGCTCGCATGGCGTTCGAGCGCGTCGGCCACCCCGTGAAAAGCTTCCGCAACTTCCGAAGAGACCTCAAATTCTGGCACGGCCGCACCGGCAAACGTAGCACGGCAAAAAGCCAGGAGCCGGCGCAGGTAGCAGAGGGTCACCATGGAGACGCCGGGGCCGACAAGAGCGTTGTTTGCGTCGTTCCACTCGGGCCGCTGTGTGTTCATCCACAGGCCAGCCTCGGGAATAAAATTGAAAAGCCTGGCCAGCACCAGGACCAGCAGCTTTTCTGTCAGGTTCGCGCGGTAAGGCGCGCCGTCAGCTCCCGGCAGGGCCTTGCCGTCCGCTCCCATCGCGGCGACTCTCTGCTGAATTTGACTATCGAGAGCGGCATCGAAGTCAATGGTATTGCGCGGATCTTCGAGAAGCGCGCTGTAAGGCCTGATGCGATAGGGAATATTTGCGTAGGTGAAGACGCGCCGCGCCAGCAGGCCGGCAAGAATGCCGGGATGATAGCGCGCAGAAAGTTCCAGCAGCTTCAAAAGGTAGGCCGCCTGATGATCGCCCCAGTAGCCGATGTACGACCATGCATCGTGCGGGTCGAGCACCTCCCATTCGTAGCCGTCGCGCATGATGCGATACGGGTTATGGCCATCCGCGGTCGAAGAGTCAACAAACTTGAAGATCATGCTCTCGATGTATCCGGGAAATGAGAGCGCCAGCGCCTCCCAATTCTGGAAGATGTCACGCCAGTTGCCTTGGTAGTTCAGTATCCTTTCGTTTTGTTCGTTCTTGATCTTGATAGCAAATTTGTTCCATGGGCGGCTGGGATCGCCGTGACGGCGGCTGAAGGTGAGTGGCAGGTACTCGTGCGCCAACCTGTCCAGGTCAGCGTCTTCCTGCTCGCGCGCCCGTGCAAGAAGGTGGCTATGCGATAGGGTTTCAGGCAATGCATTCAGAAAGGCGCTCGTCCGCTCGGCTAAGGAATAGTTGGCCTTGCTGATGAACGCCTTGAAGTCGGATCGTGAAACCTGGTACCCGCGCTCGGGAATTCCCCCGCGCATGATGTTGAACAGAGCATTGGAAAAATGCCGGTCCGAGCTGAGGTCATCGCAGGTGCATTGCAGGCCGTCGGCCGCGGCCACAATGCGAACCAGGTTCGTGGTGCCGCGTGCAATGTCTTCGTCGATCTGCGCGCGCAGGTCTCCGCCGGACTTGAGGAAATCAACAAGCGCAGCGACGCTCGCTGCATCCTGCTCAACCTCCGCGACGATGCTCCACTCTTTGCGGCCGCCTGCGGGCAGTGCTAGCCGGGTGTTCATGAAATAGGCGCCGCGGCGGCCGCGAATCAGCGGTTCCTCGACTATCGGCTCGCCCCGCCGGAAGCGATCAAGCTGGACCGAGCTCAGCAGCCGGCGGGCGGATTCAAGTCCCTCCGACCAAACCGTGGTTACGCGGAGTGCCTCATTGGGCTCAGGCCGGTCTGCTGGGACAGAGCTGAGCTTGAAAAGGCCCAGACCGGTCTTACAATCCAGTTCATTTTCCTTGTAGCCGTCCGCGAGGTTGCTGTATTCGAGCTGGAAGCGGTTCGTCAGACCGGCAGGCATAAGGTTCTGGATCCCATCCAAGAGATCGATTTCCACCGGCTTCTCACCTAAGTTGACCATAGCCGAGCGCCGCACGAAGCCGAACCGGTCGCTAGACATCCAAGCGTAAGAAAAGGACAAGCCGAGGTCATAGTTGACCTCCTCGAAGATGAGCTTGTTGCTGTAGACGCTCTTCGACAAGCTTCGCGTGACGCGATACAGGCCTTCGCAGCGCTTAGAAAAAGGCTCCCACAGCGCGGTGCGTCCGGCACACGCTATAAGAAAGATAGTTTTACCACCGGTCTGATCCTGGCTGTCATGAAGCCGGTCGTCGGTGGTATAGGGAAACAGAGCGCGGTCAGGATCCCTGCGACCGGCGGTCAGTGCGCCAGTCGAGGAGACGAACATCCAATGGTCCGAGTCGCCGACGATGCTCATCAGAAACGGCGCCATTGCGTCGTAGTTGACGATGCGGTAGAAACGCTCGCCACCAATCTCGATTTGGCCTCCCTCGATCTTCCGCGCGCCATGATGGAGGGTCGTTTCTCCCACAACAGTTGTACTCATTACATAGCCTCTGACTTGAATCCTTCTCCCTCCGGGAACTTGTTGGGATTGAATCTCGAGTTTGATTGAATCGGCGACTCAATTACTCTTAACTCTCGGCAAGTATTGCGTCCATACTAAATGCTCTCATCTTCGCAAGCTCCGGTCAGCGGTTTTGGTTGACGGTCGGCGGCGAATCGTAGCTCGGTGATGTTGGTCCGGCCGGCATCAACTCCGGATATAGCCCCTGCATAGCCAGCTTGGCTTTGCGATCTGCGGAAAACAATCCCCAGTGACCCTCAGTCCCGCTTCCCTTCCAAGGCTCGTCAAACGCCTCGAAGTAAAAAGTTGTAACGTTGTTGGCCTTGGCCCATGTGGTAAGTTCCTCGTAGTATCGCTTCTGCTTACTTTCGTCGCCGGCTCGCGGGACATGCTGGTCACCGGTAGTGTAGCTGGCCCAGCCGGCTTCGCCGAGCACAATCGTCTTTCCCGGATGAGCTTTGCGCACGCTTTCATAGTCCTTGATTGTCGAAGCCATAGCCGTGTCGATATCCTCGCGGCCCCAGATCGGATATGCGTGCATGGTAATGAAATCCACGTGTTCCGCGAGCTTCGTTTGTTGCCGCCAGTAAATGAAATCGTCAGCGACTGTAATCGGGCATTTCACCGAAGCTCTCACCTGCTCCACGTACTCCACTGCCTTTTCTTCAGTCAGCTTGTGATCGGACCAGGAAACCAGAATTTCGTTGCCTACGCTTACCGCCAGAACGATCTTCTTGTATTGATTTGCCAGGCGTATTCCAGTGGCAATCTGCTCGGCGGTTTTGCCTTCGTAGCCAGGCCTGCGATCGAGCCAGATGCCGAGCAGCACCTTGATTCCAAGCTTATTGTGCCGGATTACTTCCAGCACGTCCTGCGAGTGTTGGTCCGCGCCATAAAGACGAATCAGCTTCCAGTTCTTCTTTAGGATCGTAAGGTCCCCGAGGATCTGCGCCTGGGTTGGAAATCGATTCAGTTCCGGACTCTGGCCGACGCGATAACCGGAGTAGTCGATGGCATTGCCGTTCCATTGCTGCTTGGTGAGATCGGCCTTTCGAGGAGTCGCACCAGCTTCCGCCGTCAAAGCCGCCAATCCAAACACGAGCAGACAAGCCAGGGATATCTTCACGAATGCTTTCTTCATGCTTCAATCTCTCCCCGGCGTTCCTTGAGATCCGTCTCGATCTTCACCATCATGGCGTCGTTCAGCGGATACGCCGCCATTGCTGCGGCGGCCAGCACCAGCAGCATGCAGGGAATCCAGCTCATGGAAAGAATGATGCCGTGGAGTGAACGACTGGTTTGTTCCACGTTCGCCACATACCCGAAATAAGTGAGAATCAGGCCCAGCATCCATGCGCCGACCGCAAATCCGATCTTGGTTGCAAAGATTGCAGAGGCAAATACCAGTCCCGTATTTCGGCGTCCTGTACGCCATTCGGCGTGATCGGCCGTATCCGCAAACATGGCCCAAACCAGCGGGGAATTGAATGCGATGATGAAGCTGGAAGCGATTTGCAGTGCGAAGATCAGCGGGATATCAGTTGGTTTTGCAAACCAGAATAAACCCACCACTAAGCCGCCTACACCGAGCGCCACCATGAACAGGCTCTTCTTGCCAATCCACCTCGCAAGCGGCGACGCAATGGATACGGCCGAGATGAACGCTAAACCGTTGGCTAGCAGAAACCACTTTAGAAGATCTTCTCGCTTTAGGAAGTATTTAAAGTAGTATGCCGAGACCGATCCTTTCACTGCGAACGCAGCCAGTGTCAGTAGCAGCACGCCAACCAGTACGATCCATGGCCTGCTTTCGAACAGCCCGCGGAGATCGAGCTTGAGGCTTGTGCTCTGCTTAGGTGGCGGGATAACTCGCTCGCGAGTGGTCGCAAAACAGACGATCAGCAGAATAATGGCAAGAGCGCCGTAAAGCACCATGGTCATCTGCCAGCCGCGGGTCTCGCTGCCTTGTCCGAGAAACTTGACCAGCGGAAGGGTGAAGTACTGCACGAAGATGCCGGCGGTAAAAGCGCCGATAAAGCGAATCGAAGAGATAGAGGTGCGCTCCTGCGAGTTTGGTGTAATCACGCCCATCAACGCCGAATAGGGAATGTTCACCGCCGTGTAGATGAACATGAGGGAACTGTACGTAATGTAGGCGTACACCAGCTTGGCTCCGCTGCCAAGATGCGGCGTGGTGAAAGTCAGCACACCAGCCGCGGCAAACGGAACGGCGCCCCACAGCAGATACGGCCGAAAATGCCCCCAGCGAGTCCTCGTGCGGTCGGCTATCGAACCCATCACAGGATCAGCCGCCGCGTCGGCAAAGCGGGTCACCAGCAGCATGGTGCCGACGGCGGCGGCTGAGATACCGAATATGTCTGTGTAAAAGAAGAGCAGGAACCACTCAAAGGTCTTCCAATAAAGATTGGAGGCCGCATCTCCTAGGGAGTATCCAATCTTTTCCTTGAGTGAGATACGATCTGCAAACGGAACCACTAATTTTGTTGTTTCCACGCGGGCCTCACTCCTCCGGCGCGTCTTGCGGCGCCGGGTGCAATAGATTTACTTCTTAATTGGCGTACACCCGCACATATTCCACCTGCATCGTGGAAGGGAAGACAGTGGTGGAGTTTGGATTGCCGGGCCAGGTTCCGCCTACCGCGAGGTTCAGAATCACAAACTGCGGGCCTTGATCGAAGGGCCAGGTTCCGGTTTGACTGGTGGGCGTGAAGGTCTCGTAGACGTTGCTCGGATCGTCCACGTAATACTGAACTTGCCCCTTCGACCAGATCATGCCGTACTTGTGCCAAGTGGCGGCGGAAAACCCTGTAACCGTGTAGGGTGTGCCGCCGTTCAGGTTGGTCCCATGGATCGATGACTGAGTCCAGTCGTAGCCAGGTGCGGATCCGCTGCCGGGGCCGCCGAAGGGCGTGTTGCTGCCGTCGATGTGCTCCATGATGTCGGCTTCACCGCAGGCTGGCCAGTTCTCCGTAACGATGTTGTTGCCGAGCAGCCAGAAGGCGGGCCACATTCCCTGTGACTCTGGCAGCAGGATGTTTGCCTCAATACGTCCGTACTGGAAGCTGAACAACCCCTCGGTCTTCAGCCGTGCCGAGGTGTACACGGTGCCCGAGGGATTCTCGGCCACGATATCGAGGCCTCCGCCCGGCGCTACAAAAGCGTTCGGAGTCGTCGTGCTGCAAGGAGCGGACGCTGAACCCCAGGCGCAGTAGGTTTCAAGCTCATTATTTCCACAGCAATCTGTCCCCGTATCGTAGGTCCACACCGAAGCATTCGGTTGGGCGTTGGCGCTTGTCGAGTTGGCAAACTCGTCGGACCATACCAGCGTGCCGGAGGCGATACTAGGCGCGAATACTTTTGTGGCAACGCTGCTGTTGGTGTCGCCCGAGGCTGTGGCGATCGCATTGACGGTCAGATTTGAGGCCACCAGAAAAGGCGTCTCGTAGATAATCGACGTCGTCGTGGGCGTAGTGCCGTCGATGGTGTAATGAATCGAAGCCCCGGAGGTTGTCGTCGTCAGAGTGACCATCTGCGCGCCGTTCTGTGTGTTTGCCGTCGTAGCAGCGGAGATAGTCGGCGTTGCTGCCTGCACGGGGGGTGTCGTGCTCGTTCCGCCTCCGCTGCCTCCGCAGCCTGCGAGGGAAACGACACTGGCGCAAAGCACGAACCGGAAAGCTGACTTCATTAAATCTGCCATACAAGCAATCTCTCCTTGGGCTTGATTTATCTTATTCCGTTCCCGGCACCTGTGTACCAGGAGACAGAAGATCGATGCGGGAATATTTGCTAAAACTCCAGGCAGCCGGAGTGCGGCTGCCTGGATATGTTCATGGGTTGAGTTAGAAGGTAAAGCGTGCGCCGAACTGGCCAACGCGCCCGCCTGGCGTGCCGCTGTAAGTGAGAATCTCGCCGAAGGTCGCGTCAGCTTTGTTCGTGTCGGGACCGGCCAGCGCATCGCGGTTGAAGACGTTGAAGAACTCAATGCGCAGGGTCAGGTTATACTGCCTGTTTGCTCCAGCGGTCAGGCTCTTGTGCAGAGCGAGATCTTCGGATGCAAAGCCCGGATTGCGCACCTGCGATTGATAGTTCCCGGCCGTGCCAAGTTGATTCGCAGCCGGATCGGCAAAGCAGCTTTTGTTCAGCCAGACCTGGCCGAGCTTCGGACTGCCATTGGTCAGCTTGCAGTTCGGAACTAGATCGACGTAGATCGAGTTGAATCCCGGATAGGTGTTGGTTGAATGCACCGAGATCGGCGATCCGGTCTGGTAGTGGAAGTCGCCGTCCAGCGTCCATCCACCGATGAGTTCATCCACAGGCGTGCTCACATCGGACGCTAACATCTTGCCCCGGCCAAAGGGCAGATCATAGATTACATAGCCCTTGACGATATGCGTGATGTCGAAGTCGGCGATGTCCTTGGCTTCGTCCTTGAGATCATACGTATTTTGCAGCGGACCAGTCCACCATGGCTCCGCGAAATCAGAATCGACGTCGCCGTGAGTGCGCGACCAGTTATAGCTGGCTTGCAGTGAGAGTCCATTTGCCGCGCGGCGTACGACGCTGACTTGCAGGCTCTTGTAGTCGGCGTTGCCCAAAGGCGTTCCCACCGAAAGCAGTGGTCCAGTATAACCGGCAAAAACCTGCGGGTAAGGAACGAGCGCTACCAACGGGTACTGATCTCCGCAGGTACCCCATGCTTTGCAGATTACAGCCATGCTTTGCGGAGTGGCTCCCGTCGCAACAAAGTTCTGCCAGTCGGCAATCTTCGGTTGATTGTGCTGGAAGAATCCGCTATGCAGGTGTGTGCTCCTGCTCTGAATCCAGTTCACGTCTACGTGGGTCACCTTGTCCAACTCGCGCTGCACGCCAAAGTTGTACTGCCAGGTGTTTCCCGGTGTCAGCGAACGCGGATCGATGCTGATCACGTCAGAGGTAGTCAAATCCGGGCTTTGCGCTCCAATGCTCTTCGGAGTTACCAGTGTCGGATTGTAGCCGCCATCCCAATTGAAGTTGCCTTCCTGGGTGATGTCGTGGAAGCCAATATCGCCGGCCTGCTGATAGGGAACGCCGCCCCAGGTGTTCATATTCAGCGGCGTAAAGAAGATGCCGCCGTTGCCGCGCGCCACGGTCTTCTCGGTCAGCTTGTAAGCTGCGCCGATGTGAGGTGCGTAGTTGTAGTAGTCCTGGCGGCGCTCGAAGCTCTCGCTGCCACTGTGCAGGAACTCGTACGTGCCCGGAAGGCCGGACAAGGTGTTGAAATCGTCCAGCTCAAAGCTCGACCAGTGGCCATACTTTTCGTGGTAGGGATTGTTAAAGTCCCAGCGCAAGCTTATGTTCACGGTCAGCCGCGGATTCACCTTGATGTCGTCGCTGGCATAGAACGAGAGAGCCTTGCGGCGTCCATATTCGTTGTCGGGGTTGTTGCTCTCGGCATTGTAGACATCGCCCAGCAGGAAACTGCCGAAGGCGTTGCCTGTCGTCTGCCATCCGATGCCGGCCGTCGTTGACGGATCGAAAATAATTGGATAGCCGCCCATGAAGGTGCCGTTATCGGTGTGGTAGTTGAACTGCATGGCGCGGAACTCGGCGCCCGCCTTCACGTTGTGGTGTTTATGGCTCCAGACAATTTGATCGCTATAGATGAAGGTGTTGCCGGCATAGTAATCGTTGAATTGGCTGCCAACATTTGAGAAGTTCCAGCCGTTCTGGTAGTTGGCGCCATTGGTGTACTCACCGGTTTCGAAATAGATCAGCGGGAAGTTGCCCGCGGCGTCCGTTACACCACTGGCCAGGCCGAGGTCGCTGTCCCATTTGCCCGTCTGAGAAGTCGCGATGCTTGGATTGCGGAAGCGGTTGAATGTGGCGTAGACCGTATTCAACAGGTTTGGCGTGATGGTGATGGCGTCGCTCAGGCGCGCGCCCGGTGCCGTGGTGTTATGCCAATAGGAGTTGGCCATCGGGCCGCCATACTTGGCCGTTGCCGACCACGCTCCGCCCTGATCGGCGTTGATGCGCGGATAGTCATCCCAGTAAAACGACCCGGCGATATGCTGCTTCGCGCTCGGGATGTAATCCATCTTGACGCTGGTCTGCGTGTTGTGGAACCAGGGATCGGGCGAGTAGGCCGGACCTGCGTTGTTAAGAGTATTCGTCGATGCTGGAGTGTAGTACTTGTTGTAGAGCTGAAGAATCTTGGCCGTTGTCGTGCTAATCAAACTCGTAGGAATCTGGTTGTTAGCAAAGACGCAGCCCGTACCGGGCATGTAGATTGAACCCTGATAGACATTCACTGGAGCTGCGGTCGTGTTGCACAGGCCCGCGTTATTCGCGGGTTGAGCTGTGCCAACCACATTGCCGGTCGTCAGCATCGGGCTCATATCGGCATATGCCAACACGTTGCCGCTTGAGTCCAGGCCCATCATTGCACTGGTGGGAACGATGCGCGAAAGAGCCCCCAGATTCCACTCCGACTGCATATAGCGCTCGAAGGATCCGAAGTAAAACAGCTTGTCCTTTACGATTGCTCCGCCAAAGCCGCCCCCCCAGTCAGAAAGTGTCTCGTTCAGTTTCAGGTAAGCAGCCTTGTCAAGAGGATTCGGATCTTGGATGGCATCCAGTTTGTTCCATGAGCTCACGGCATCCAGGTCAGCCGAGTGCATGAAACCGAACGCGCTTCCGTGAATTTTGTTGGCGCCGGACTTCAACTCATATTTGAAGACGCCGCCGCCCGAGCGGCCCGCGTCGGCACTGATGCCAGACGTATCCGCCTCAAACTCCTGCACGGCTTCCATGGGAGGCTGCGACTCGCTGATGTAGCCGCCCAACTGCGAAACCGCCGAGGTGCCGTCGATCAGCACTTCCTTGGTCATCGCCATGCCGCCGTTGATGTGCGAACCGTAGTCGGTGCCTTCTACGCCCGGCAAATACGCAAACATGAAATTGGAGAGATTGCGGCTGCCCTGTACGTTCAAAGGAAGCTCGCTCACCGCTTCGTTGTTCAGGTTGGCGGAAAGTGTGGAGTCTTCGGTCTGCAGGATTGGCGGCGCGCTGGTCACTTCTACGCTCTCTGACATCCCGCCCACTTGCAGAGTGGCGTCAACTTCCGCTACCTGGCTGATCAACAGCGTCAGGCCCTTGCGCTCAAGGGTTTTGAATCCTGTCTTGGAAAAGCTGACAACATAGTCGCCGATGGCGAGGTTGCCTACCCGGTAAAAACCGGTGTTGTCCGTGCTTGCAGTCTCAACTGCGTTGGTGGCCACGTTGGTCACGCGGACCTGTACGCCCGGCATCACTGCCGAAGACGAGTCCTTCACCGTGCCCAGGATAGTGGCGCGATCCGATTGCGCAAACATGGGCACCGCCATGGTGAGTGCGATGAATACAAATAAAGCCAAGATCCTCTTTGGCGTCATAGGAGCTCCTCCATAAGGCCGCACAAGACGCGCGGCGGCTGTGCGCATCCATTCCCGCTCGGCCCTCTTGTCGAGTCGGTGTACGCGCTCAGTTTAATTCAACCGGTTTTACAACCGGTTTATTAACCCGGTTTGAATTTCGTTGACACTCTATTGTTTTCCTCGCACACATGTCAAGTGTTTTTTGGTACTATCTTTTTGTGCGTATATCCAAAAAGCGAGTTGGTGGCCCCAAGCCACCTGTTGGAACTCCGGCTAAACCAGTTAGTTTGAGAGATTTGGCTTCCTATCTTGGGCTATCGCGCTCAACCGTCTCTCTGGTGCTCAACAATTCGCCCGTGGCCCAGGCGCTTACGCAGGAAACTCGCGATCGAGTGCTAAAGGCCGCCAGCGAACTGCACTACAAGGCCAACTATTTTGCGCGGATGCTCAACAACAAACGAAGCCACATGGTGGGCATTCTCTCCCCCGATCTGGGAGAGGGCTACGACGCGGCGATTCTCAACGGCATTGAGCGCACGCTGCTTGAGCGCGATTATCTCTATTTTGTTTCCAGTCATCACTGGAACCGGGACCTTATCCGGCAACGGCTGGAGGTCTTTGCAGAGCGCGGGGCGGAGGGCGTGATCCTAATCAATACACCAGCCGTCACTGCGCCGAGTCTTCCGCTGGTTTCCATAGGCAGCCTGGAATACGATTTTCCCCTGACGCAGATTACGCTCGACAATGCCCATGGCATTCGGCTGGCGTTGCAGCATCTATACTCGCTCGGGCATCGCAGGATCGCATTTCTGAAAGGGCATACGCAATCGAGCGATGCCGAGTCGCGTTGGGCCGCTTGTTTGGAAGCCGCGCAAGGGCTGCGCTTGCGCATTCGCAAGGAAGACGTGGTTCAACTGAAGCGTATAGACGATGGGCTGGACCCCATACGCGAGGGATATGTAGCGGGGAAACGGTTGCTGAACGCTTCGCAGAAGTTTACGGCTTTGCTGGCGTTCAACGATATGTCGGCTATCGGCGCCATCAACTTATTTCGCGACGCGGGAAAGCGGGTTCCGGAAGAAATCTCAGTGGTCGGGTTCGACGATATTCAGGCGGCGACAATTGTACAGCCGGCTCTCACGACAGTTCGCCAGCCGTTGATCCGGATGGGCATGCTGGCCGCCACGGAGCTACTTGCCTGCATCGAGAATGGCCAAGGCGAATCGCGCCTGATCTCTATCGAACCGGAGTTAGTGGTGAGGCAGTCGAGCGCAGCTTGTCCGCGAGAATAAGAACATATTTTCGAGTCGATTCTCTCCGCGGACTCGAGGCCCTTTCATTCAACAGCCGGTTCCACTGGTGCATGGTGGCCAAGAGGTCACCCGCGAGAACCATCGTTTTATATGGGTGTGATCGCTCATAGATGTCGCTCCGTGCGCCATATTTGATAGTACTGACTTCGCTTTCAGTGCTTGCATTTGCCGCGCAAAAGAGCGGCGCGCCGGTAACTGCGCCAACCTCGAAGAGATTCGCCGCCGCAAAGCACTTTTTCCGGCAGGAGGGTGAAGGCCAGCGCGCATTTCAGCAAAACTGTTCGCGTTTCCATGCATCACCCGAGGGTTTTTCGCCTCGCATATCCGGCACAATCGTGCGCCATATGCGTGTTCGCGCATCGCTGAGCCGGCACAACGAAGAAGCGTTACTCCGCTTCTTCAATTCCTGATGCGGATCGAGGGCAATCCGATGTCAGTAAATGGGGTGAGTATCAGGCTCGTATGGTCGACCAAACTTGTTCAGATGCTTCTGCTGCTCCGAGGAAGCAGTGCGGATGTCGCCGAGATCTGCAACTGCCCCTGCAATATGAACGCGGCGGGTGAGTCGGTCTAACACGCTTTGCTTCTGCCCTTCAACCCAAACGTGCAAGTCGTAATCGCCATCAGGTACATCCTTGACGTGAAATACGCCTTGCGAGTCGGCCAAGCTTGAATACGGAGTTGCCAGAGCGATAACAACCGCACTCATCTCCGAATGAATGTTACAGAAAATGTAAGAGACGCCCTCTCGCGAAAACACCACACTACGTGTCGATCTCGCCTCATACAAACCAAGGTCGAAACGCTGTCCATTAAATAGTGAAAATACATTGTGAAAGAATGGATCGGCATTTGGAAATGCGACGCTGCTACCCACAGGTACAACCAGCAAATGTGGCGTAAACATTTTGTTCTTCTGCAAGAGAGTGAAGTTGCCTGGCGGCGTCACGTGCTGTGCAGTGTCAGGATGCAAAGGGTTCAACCAAATCACCGCCGGTGGAGTCTTCTCCGCCGCGTGCGTTGTCGCGCTGTTGATTTGTGCAAGTCTGGCAATCACCTCAGCTTTTTGTGCCCAGCCAGGGGGCGCATGCACACTGATGAGACCAGTGTAACCAGCCAGCAGCACTAGCCAATGCGACCATCTATGACTTGCAGGCAACATCAGAATCTGTACCCCGCACCAATTCCTATCACATCGCTGAAGTTCGTAGGACCAGTGTTGAAGTTGCTCCAAAGCCGCCTGTATTCCAGCGAGAAGAGCAAATATGCAGTCGGGCTGAAAATCGCGTTCGAGAAAAAGGAACGATTTCGTGCCAATTCTGGATAGGACAGAGTGGCTGCATCAATCTCTTTGGCGAATGGGTTGTCAATACCGTAGCCCGTGTTGATATCCACTCTTTGACCCGCTCTGGCCTTCAGTTGTGCCCATCCGCCTACATCGTTCAGCGCCCGCGCAATTTCAGTCGAGCCGATGTATTTGTAGAGGTAATTCGCATATCCGCCACCGCCAAGTCCGGCCAGAGCCTGCCCGCGGTAAGCATTGGTCGTTATCTCGAAACGCCTGGTCAGGGGCAGCCGAACGTCAACTGTGCCTGCCCATGCATCGAAGCGATCGCCGTCCGCTGTGCGATGCGGGCTGAAATATCCTCCTGCGCCTATCTCCGGCCCAACGCCATTTTCGCCATGCTGGAACGCAATTCGCGCCTCCGTTCCCGGCCAACGACTGCGCTCTGTTTGTGTGACAGGCGCAGGCAATGAAGCGTACCCCAGCTGCAGTGGATCAGAACTGTCAATCAGAGCGCCCTGCGCCTTGATGCGCGAGGCGTCTGAAAGCACAAACTGATGTGACACGCCGACCTGCGGACTCCAACTCCACAGGTTGCCCGCCCACGCCAACTCGGGCTGCCCGACGGCAACCAGAGATGATGGCGCATTGGGCTCAAGAATGCTGCGATCCAATTCGACAAATGCCTCTGTATTCTGCCAATTCAGTCCCGCATGCGCAGTTCGCATGCGCAAAACCCCGCTGGCTGCATAGTTTGACTGCGCACCAGAGGCGAAAAAGTCGACACGGAGATCTGCGTGGCTGGTCGCTCCTAATAAGTGCGGCCCGCGAGCATCCAGTCCGAGAACCGTCTGCCGCAGCGAAAGTCCGGTACTGCCGGAACCTGCGAGCGCGTAAGCTGGTGAGGCGGCAATATCGACCTGCCTTGTGTTAACGAAACCGTTGAAAAGAAGCAAGCCACTCACCTTCAGCGGATACTTCGATTCCGTCTCCACTTTAGTCATGTCAAGCGTTGCTACTTGCGATTCCTCAATTGCTTGCTGTTCCTTAATATCGCTAAGTGCTGCAGATTTACAAGACAAAGGCTTGGCAGTACAAGCATTGGTAGTTTCTGCTTGTGTTGACGGCGGCGTCACTTTCTTTTGTTCTGCTATTTCCTGTTGCAATGCCATGAGTTGCTGGCGCAGCTCCATCAGTTGCTCTCGATCAGCCTCAATCTGCGCTTGAGCCCGGGCCATGGCTGCGGTCAAGCGCTCAACCTTCTGCTCTAGCGAGTCCGGAGTGGTAGCTTGTTGGGGTCCGCCTTGCGCGCAGGCGAGAGCGCAAAGACAATACAAAAACACTGCGGCGAAAGCGGATCTTGCCCACTGTCTGCGATTTCCGATGACGCTGGATTGCCAACCGTAAATTGAATTGACTCTCATGACATCACCACCTTGCTCCCTGGATGATTTGCTTCGCTGATAGATTCTTGTAGTTGCCGCGCTACCGTTAAGCGAAAGATTGTCTCTCCCGCCCGGCTGCTCACCAGCTTTACCTCGCCATCATGTTCGCGCGCAACGCTCCAAGCCAATGTTAGCCCCAAGCCGGTGCCTTTTTGTTTACCCTGGCTCACAAACGGGTCGAACAGGCTGTCACGGATCTCCTCGGGAACACCGGGGCCGCTGTCGACTATGGTCACGCTAACGGTCTTGCTGTCTGCGCTGAACGATACTTTCACCTCGCGCCGCCCGGTGCTTTCGCGCGCTGACTGGCAAGCATTCAGCACGAGATTATAGATAGCTCGTTCCACTTGCTTCGTATCTACTACAGCAGTGGTGTCGGCAACTTTGTTCTCTAGCAACACTGTGACTCTTTGTGCATCTGGATGCGTCTTCACCAGCGTAATTGCACGTTCCACCAGCGAAGACAGCGTTGTCGGAACCCTATGCAGAGCATCGCCTGTCCTTCCGAATATCAACAAAGAGTCAAGCATATCCGTCGTTCCGTTGACTGCAAGCCGGATTTCCTCAAATAATTCCGCCCTATCACCCGATGGCAAGGTAGGCGACGCCAGAAATTCAGCATTGGCATAGACCGCAGACAGGTAATGGCGTAAATCATGCGAAACTGAGCTCGCCATGCGACCGATCGTTGCGAGCCGCTCGGATTCGAGCAAAGCCCGATTTGTCTTTTGAATCTCATCGCGCATCTGGGCGAATACCCTGCTGAGATACTGCACCTCCAGAGCGCCACTCGCGGGCAACGAGTGCTGCTGGTCACCCTCGCCGAATGCCTGCACACCTGCCGCCAGTATCTCCAGGGGCCGCGTGACGGCGCGCGCCAGGAATACCATTAGCACCGAGCCGGCAACTATCGCCAATAAGCCTACCCAAAGGACCAGTCTGTTAATCTCCCTCTCCGCGCGGTCAGCCTGATCAAAGGACTTCATCACCACAAGTCGCAGCGGTATGTCTGCTCCGCTGCTCAAATCCTTGGATGCCGTCAGGTATCGCTCCTGACTAACCAGTTCGATTGATGATGAGGCGCCATTGCGCTGAGAACTGGCCATGTTTTCGAGAGCATACTGCTTTTCTGTTGGCAGCGTACTTACGACAATCGCTTGGTTGGCGATAAAGGCTGCATCAGCACCCGCTCCGCGCCCCACTTCGCGAAGAAATCCCCGATCAATGGCAAACCCGCTGATCACGTACCCCAAAAGCGTTCCGTGGGCAGGGCTGCCGAAATAAATCGGACACTCGGAGTATTCAAATAGCCGGCCATTGTTCAATAGATAATGTTTTGATGGATTGTCAATCACTGCCTGGAGACTGCGCCGTAGACTATCAGTATTCTCTGCGCCCTCTGCGTACGCGGCCTGTACCGTCTGGCTCTCGTCTGTCAGGGCAAACAAGTCAGCCCCGCTTGTCTTCCAGAAATCCACAGCATCATCCGCAACAGTCCGAGGATCGTTTGTCGTCATCAGCGCCTTGAGACTCGGCAGGGAAGCCATCAGGGTATTCTCGCGTTTCAGCGCGGCCAGATGTACTGTCTCCAGATCCTGGAAAGTCTCGACGGAGTGATTCAGGTCAGCCTCAAGGTTTGAGTGCACTTGATGACGCAACCGATCGCGAATAATAAACAGGCTTGAAGCCGTAGTCGCGGCGATGATCAACACCAGAGATGTTAGTAAAAGTGCGCGTGTCCGTATTCCTCGGCTGTGTTTATCTATAGGCACCGGATGCACTCCCTTACCGAACAAATCGGTATCCCGCGCCATATACGGTCTGAAGATAACGCGGATTAGCCAGGTCCGCCTCAAGTATCTGCCGCAGCTTCAGAATCTGATTATCGACCGTGCGCGTCGTCGGATACGAGTTATATCCCCATACCTTGATAAGAAGCTCTTCGCGGCTCAGGACGCGCTCTGGATTCTGGACAAAGTACTTCAACAGTTTGAATCCGTGCGCTGTAAGCATTATTGGCTTGCCAGAGCGCCGTGCTGTCATCTTGGCAAAATCTATCTCGCAATCGCCAAAGCTGTATATTGTGGTATCAACCGCGGACTTCTGGAGCCTTCGCAAAGCCGCCTGAACACGAGCCAGCAGTTCGCGCGGACTGAACGGCTTTGTTACATAGTCATCCGCTCCAAACTCAAGCAGTAGAACCTTGTCTGCTACTTCGCTGATCGCGCTCACCACAATCACTGGCACCTGTGGCCGCTCTGTCTTCATGATCTTGCAAAGATCGCGCCCATAGATATTTGGCAGCACGAGGTCCAATACCACAGCAGACGGATTGCCTTCGCGAAAGCCGTCCAGCCCTGATTGACCATCGCCACATACGGTCACAGCATAACCCTGATCCCGGAATGTTCTTTGCAGAATCTTCTGCATCTGCGGGTCGTCTTCAACAACCAAAATGCGAGTTTCTGCTCCTGCATTCCGTGTATCTGGTAAACCAAAACCGATCTCTGAGATTTCGCTCTGCATCATGCCTTTATTCTTGCGCATTTCTACCTCGTTGAAACAAAAGGCGCATCAGAATGACAACATGGTGACAATTTGCTGACAGGATTGTCAATTGTTTCCAATTGCAAATGTTTCAGGAGTTTTGCCAGGGAATATCTTTGTAATGCTCTTCAGCGCCCCAGGGAGCCGGGCAGGGGGCCAGTGCATTCTCTCGATTCTTTCACTTGCGGATTATTTTACATACACTTGCGGATGCGCTGGCCCGCAGCGACCATCCGATTCCACCTGTGACTTGAAGGGCAGCACCATGTCCCAGTTCTCAAATCCCGGCCTATAGAGGAATCGGTTCTTGGCATCGCCTGGCGACCCTAGCATCGCAAGTTTAAATAACTGCCTATTGAGATAAGGGTTGCCGTTGCGCGGATTGCGACTGATCGCGAGCGGGCGGCAAATGTCTCGGCGGCTGGGCCGCGTGGCCAACCACTCTAAAGCTGGCCGCGTTGCGGCGCGCTTTAGAGTGGGCGCCAAGCTGCTTCCCAACCCTCTTTAGTCCAAAGATAGAACCGCAGCAGTCGTTGGATGAAACGCCTATTCCGGGCCGCCCTCGCCAGCATAACCACACTTTGGATCGAAGACGATTGACGCAAAGGTGCCGGCCAATTCGGCGGTGCCAATCCCTTGACCCACAGTGACGAACAACTCGTTTGCTGCTCCATTGTTTGTGGATCCGCCGCCGAAGGCAACTCCCCAGAGGTTATTGAGGACAATCGGCCTCCCGCGCTCGTCTCTTATCGTACCCATAAACTTACCGAATGTAGGATTGAATCCGTTGATGGTGCCATCGACGGAGTTGTTTGAAATCAGCAGCGTATTGCTCAGCGGCCCAAAATTGGCGGGAGCAAGGGCAACGCCCCAGGCCTGATTTAGCACCATTCCCTGGATCAATGTCTTCACAAAGGTGCCGTTTTCCTTGAAGATATCGACGTAGCCACCGGCACCGACGTTTGGCACAGCATACGTGACATAAACCATGCCATTGATGTCCTGGACGCCAAATACAGAGAGGGTCGATGGGACCGACGGGTCTCCAAACGACTGCACCAGGTTGAAGTTGCCGTCGAACATATCGATTTTATTGTTGGCGTTGTCCGCCGCGTAGAGGAAATTCCCTGAGGCATTGCTGGTGATGGCCAAGCCTGTGTAACTCGCTTTGCTGGCCGAGTTGTCCACTACGAGGGTCGCCAGGTTCTTGTTCGTGCCCGGCCAGGCGCTGATCGTGCCATCCAGCGTGGCAAAGATGAAAGACGAGGACACGCCCGAGACCTGGAAGTCCGTCTTTGATCCGTTGTAAACGATTCCTGTCGGTGTGCCAGGGCCGTTTAGGCCTGTCGCCTCGACCGGTCCGTTTCCGGCGGTGGGAACCACAACCTTGAGTGACTCTTCAGTTCCGGTCGCAGTATAGAGGGTCGACCAGCCGGTGTCGTTATCGCTGAGCCACCAAGGTGAACCGGCGCTCCGAGCCAATCCCCAGGGATTGGCCAGAAGTGGATCGATGGTTGGGGCATGCGAATCGACTTGATTCGAAACCAGATTAGTAAGGTGATATTGCGCTTGGGCCAGGGCCGGAACCATGAGAAGAACAAGGCCGAGGCAGGGGGCGACTGCGGTCCTACGATCCAGCATATTTAATTCCTCCAGGGGAGAATTCAGGAGCAGAGGGAGGCCGATACCACCGGTCGGAGCGACTGGCGACGGAACCTTCTCTGGCCTCTTAGTTCGTAATCGTAGGCCGAGCCGTGACCCGAAGTTGTCATGCGCTTGTCACCGGTTTGCTAATCTCTCGTCAATCGAGATCTTCGCATCCAAGTCAAAATGCCGGAATTGAGCTGGTTGTTGGTTTGATTCGCCTGCACTAAAGCAGGTAAGGCGGCACGGCCCCAAATCCCCTTGTTGAACTTGAATGAGTTACCGGACTAATAGCTTAGTAATACGTCTCCCGCAATGCCCGCGCGTCCCGCACCAAGCCAAGAAATCTGCTCGCCAACTCATGAATGCGATCTTCCTGACGGAAGTGCAAGGCCTCTTTGGGAAGCAATTCGCCTCCGAGGCCAATAGCCGTTGCCCCTGCCTGAATAAAGTCGAATGCGGTCAATTGATTCACGCCGCCTGTGGCAATCAACGGAATCTGCGGAAGCGGCACCTTGAGTGCGCGCACGTATTTGACGCCTCCTATATGGCCGGTAGGGAAGATTTTGATGAGATCCGAACCGGCCTTCCACGCCGCGATGATTTCGGTCGGCGTCAAAGCTCCCGGCAGCACCACGACATTGACTGTGTTTGCATAGGCCACCACCTCCGGAACAAACCCGGGGTTCGTCAGGAATCTGGCTCCGGCGTCGACGCACTGGCGTGCAGTTTCCTCATCCAATACAGTGCCGGCGCCCACTGCCATATCAGGGTAGCGTTTCGCCAGGTCGTCGATAACGTCCAATGCGCCAGGCGTGGTCATGGTGATCTCGACAACTGGGATTCCCGCGGCGTAGAGAGTCTCTGCCGCATATTTCGCTAGTTCCCGTGAATTGACACGCACAGAGGGCAGAATGCCAAACTCCTCGATGCGAGCACGAACTTCGTGTCTCTTCATTGATTCGACCTCTTCTTACCGGCTTTCAAACGGATGATGCTGCACGGACAATTCACGAGACAAGTGCAGCTTATTGAAATTCCTCATGGCCAACGGCGAGATTCATTTGACCGGCGGCCGTCATATACGCGCCGATCAACTGAAGATAGGCCAGCTGTACAACGCGGTAGTCGCTCTGGGCATTGAGAAAATCCATCAGCGAAGCGCCTCCGTGTTGATATGCAAATGTTACCGTGTCGCGCACGTAAACTGACTGATCAAGATACTGCGCCTTGTATGGCTTGATCAAAGCAATATTACTGCGCACCAATTCATAAGCGTTGTCCACGTCGCTAAAGACTTGTGCCTTAGCCGCCTCGGCTGCGTCCTGGCTTTTATCGATGTCGATCAGCGTTCGCTTTTTCTCGCCCTGGTTCTTATCGAATATCCTCAGCGGAATATTAACGCTGAGGCCGAGGGTCTGGGTGCCGTTGGGGTTATTGGTCGAGGAGTTATGCGTGTACCAAGCACCAAAAGTCGGATCAGCGGAACCATTGGAGATGGCGAGTTTGTGGTTAGTTTGCGATTGCTGGATTGTCTGGATCGCCGCTCGCAGGTCCGGCCTGTTATCCAACGCAATCTGGTGATAGTCGCTGAGCGGCTGAAGATCCGGGCCTAACTCAAAGAGTCCGGTCACATCGAACTGATCGACCGGAGTGCGGTCGTCGAGCAGCAGCAGAAGCTGAATCTTCTGCTGGCGGAGATTGACGATTGCGGTCTCAATTTCAGATTCGTATTGCACCCGCTGAAGTTCGATTCGGGCCAGGTCAATCTTGGCCAGGCCGCCTGCATTGAAGCGCGCGCGGCTAATGTCGATGATCTTGTCGTAATACTCCAGATCGGCCTTGGCCAACGTCAGCACCGCCTTGGCTTGCAGTGTTTGCACAAAGGCCGAACGCAGGCCGAAGATCAGATTGCGTTCGAGGTCAGTGTGCTGGAATTGAGAAATCTGCGTGCCTTCCCTGGCGCTCTCCAGACGCAGCTCTCGCTTGCGTTCGCGCTCGTGCAGATAACTGATGCTTGGCTGTTCGTACGTGCCCTTGAAGGGAGTCGAGACCCCTCCGCGCGGCGCGATCTGCGTGCCGTCCGCCAATAAGCCGACCTGCGGATTGGGGCGAAGAAAGGCCGTGATCTCCTCGGCCTTCATCTCTTCCACGTTGGCCTCATCGGCTTTTAGCACTGGATTTACCGCCTCAAACTTTGCCTTCACTTGATCCCATGTCAGTGCTTGCTGCGCGCTCGCGGAATTTGCGAGAAATGCGATGCCCACAATACAACTTCCGACACATCGCGTAAAACCAGATATCAGCTTAGACGGCTTCATTTGTCACCTCCGGCTTCGGGAGCTTGTCCCCTTCTCTTGCAATCCAGACGTATAGTGTCGGAAGAAGAAAGATGCTCAACAGCAAGTCAGAAATCAGTCCTCCGACGATAACGATGGCAAAGGGCCGCTGCGAGTCAGAACCGATGGCGTGCGACATGGCGGCAGGAAGCAATCCTAGAGTTGCCACCAGCATGGTCATCATGATGGGACGAAGCCGCAGTACGGCGCCTTCGATCGCAGCGCCTTCAGGAGTGTAGCCTCGAGCTCGAAGCTGATTGATGTATTCAAGCATGATGACACCCGTTTGAACCGAAACTCCGAAGAGCGCCAGGAAGCCGACTCCGGAAGATACGCTGAAGAATGTTCCGGTCACAAAGAGAGCGAGCAAGCCTCCAACGCGAGCCAAGGCCACGTTGAGGAGAATCAGCAGCGCCCATTTAAAGGAGCGAAACATGGTGTAGAGAATGATGAAGATCAGAAAGATTGTCAGGGGCACGATGAGGAGCAGCCTTTGTTCGGCACACTTTTCGCTATCGTATTCTCCCGACCATTCGAGGTGATAGCCACGCGGTAACTGCACATTTTTGGCGATCTTGTCGATTGATTCCTTGACCGTGGTGCCCAGGTCGCGCCCGCGAACCTCAAAGCGGATGGCCACATAACGGAAACCATCCTCCCGGTAAATGTCGTAGGCGTCATCGCGAACCTGAACTTTGGTTAGCTGAGCCAGCGAGACGCGCTCTCCCGAGGGAGAAAGCAGTCGAATACTCTGAATAGCCTCCTTGGTATCGCGATACTGTTTCTGATAGCGCACGACGACGTTGTAGACTGCCTCTCCCTGAAGTACCTGGCTGACTGGATTACCGCCGATGGCGGTCTGGACGGCATCTTGAATGTCGGCCACATTGATGCCGAAGCGCGCAGCCGCCAGACGGTCAACCGTGAGATCGATATTCGGCTGGCCCGTATCGCGTTGAATTCCCAAATCCTTGACCCCGTTAATCTTGGCCATGACATCTTTGATCTCTTCGCCCTTTTCCTCGAGAACGTCCAAGTCCGGCCCATATAACTTGGCACAAAGTCCACCTTTCGTGCCGGTGAGCGTTTCATCCACGTTGTCCTCAATGGGCTGGGAGAAATTCCAGAAAGCGCCTGGGTATTTCTCCAGTTCGCGATCCATCGCTGCGATCAGCTCCTCTTTATCCTGATGAAAGACCGGTCGCCATTGGTCCTTGGGCTTCAATTCGACGAAGTATTCCGTGTTGCCGAATCCTCCCGTGTCGGTTCCATCGTCAGGCGCCCCTGATTGCGAGACGACCTTGGTAACCTCAGGGAACGAGGCGAGGATATAGCGGGAATGCTGGGTGAAGCGTGTGCCTTCCGTCTCGCCTATGCTGTTCGCCATCGCGCCACGCGCCCAGATAGCACCCTCGTCAAGATGCGGTAGAAACTCAGATCCGATGATTCCGCTGAGGGCTAGGAACAGGCTAACCGCGAGCGACGCGATGCCGACGCCAACGGTGATCCATCGATGCTCAATAGCCCACTTAACCCCGTGCCGGTAGCGGTCCTTCAGGTCCTCCATAACCGGGTTGCGCCATTCTTTGACGCCATGCGGGAATAGCAGGGCAGCAAGCACTGGCACAATGAAAATTGAGAATACAATTGCGCCGAGTAGTGCGAAGGCAACGGTCCATGCCATGGGCCGGAACAAGCGGCCTTCGACTCGTTGGAGCGTGAAGATCGGCATGTAGGCGGTGATGATGATGGCTATGGCGTAGAAAACCGGTCGTTGGACCTCGTGAGAGGCATCACGGATCATCTCTACCGGCGTCTTCGTGCTCATCGTAAGGCGGCCCGCTTCGGGCGAACCGGCTTTGCGATGACTTAAGTGCCGCATGATGTTTTCCACCATGACTACTGCGCCATCCACAACCATTCCGAAGTCGAGCGCTCCAAGCGAAATCAGGTTTGCGGGGATATGGCTCAGGTCGAGAAAAATCGATGCGAAAAGCAATGAAAACGGAATGGTGAGCGCAACGATGAAGGCGCCGCGAATATTACCGAGAAACAGAAAGAGAATGATCGTTACCAGGATCATTCCCTCGCCAAGGTTGTGCAGCACCGTGTGCAAGGTGTAATGAAGCAGGTCGCTGCGGTCGAGCATTGGAACGACCTTCACACCCTCGGGCAGGATGTGATTATTTAGCTCGTCCACTTTCTTGTGAATCCCTTCGAGCGTGGGGCCTTCTTCGGCCCCCTTGCGCATCAACACTCCGCCCTGGATCACGTCGGGCTCATCTACAATGACGCCGTCCGGACGATGATCGGCTCTGGCCATGTGCCCCAGCCGAATTCTGGGGCCCCATTCGACGACCGCGATATCCTTTACGCGAACTGGAGCCCCATGCGAAGTCGTCAGCACGGTCTGCTCAATATCCTGCACACTGCGGTAAAGTCCGAGTGCGCGGACGTTCATTTGCTGCAAGCCTTCTTCGACGAAGCTGCCGCCGGCGTTCACGTTGTTGATGGCCAACTGCTGCTCGACCTGGCTGATGCTCAAGCCGTAGGAGATGAGCTTATTTGGGTCAACGCGCACCTGATATTCGCGCGCGGTGCCGCCGAAGTCGCTCACGTCCACGACGTTCCCAACTTTCCTGAATTCCTTGTACAGAGTCCAGTCTTCGATGCTCCTTAAATTCATCAGGTCATACGCCGGATTCGTGCTCCGGATTGTGTACCAGTAAATCTGGCCGGTGGGGCTCCAGTCCGTACCGATTTGAGGCAGCACGCCTGCCGGCACATTGACCTGCGTAAGCCTTTCGAGCACCTTTTGGCGGTTCCATTCGTTGACCGATTGGTCGTCGAAGATCAACGTAACCAGGGAAAGGCCAAAAATCGACTCAGACCTCACCGTCGTGAGATGCGGAATCCCAAACATCTGAATTTCGACGGGAACCGATACTTGTTGTTCAATTTCTTCTGCTGATCGCCCGGACCACTGGCTGATGATGGTCACGTAATTATCGGCGATGTCCGGATAGACCTCGACGGGCATGTTGTGAAACGAGAGCGCCCCCCAGCCGAGCAATAACAATCCAATCGCCAGCACCACATACTGATTATTGAGAGCAAAATCTACGAGCTTGCGGATCATGGTCTCTTCCTCGTGCTTCGGAGTTGAGCGTCATTCGTTGTCAATCGCATTTTGGAGATTGATCGCGTTTGTCACGATCTGCTGGCCCGGCTGCAATCCGGATAGAATCCCCTGCATATTGTTCGGCAACTGTTCGCCACTGACGACCTGAATCCGCTTAAACTTTTCTTGCACAGGAATGAAGACCCAATCGCGGTCGTGCAGATGCACGATGGCGGACGCAGGAACAGCCGTGTAGGTCCGCTTCTCCTTGCTGAACAAAGTGACCGCGGCGAACATGCCCGGCCGCATCATCTCGCCTGGATTGGCCACTTCAATGCGGACCTTCGCTGTGCGGATATTCGGATCGAGAATCGAGCCGATGTTGCTGATTGCGCCTTTGAGAACCTTGTCCGGATAGGCGTTCAGCTTGATGTCGGCGAGTTGTCCGACGCGCACGTTGGCCATGTCGCTTTCGTAGACGTCGCAGACGATCCACACGGTAGTCAGGTCCGAAATGGTGAGTGGGTTCGGCGTAGAGTAAGCTTGCACGAACGCCGCGTTTGTCACTTCCTGATCGGTGATAACGCCGGAAACCGGGGCATGGATATCGACAATTCCCTTTGGATCATCGGGATCGGTACCGAGCAGGCGAAGATGTTCGGTGGCGGTATCGAGGGTGGTCTTGGCGTCGTCCTCTGTGTCTTGTGCGACCTCCAGGTCTTGTGTTGCTATGGCGCCGTGCTCGTATAGGACCTTTGCTCGATCCAATTGCTTGCGGGCAAGCAACTCATCGGAGATGGCCTTGCGGTACGCGTCGAAGCCTCCCGAAATGTCGTCGCTGCGAACACGCAGCAAGATCTGGCCCTTCTTTACTGCGTCGCCGAGGCGAGCGCGGATGTCCACAACGCGGCCGGAGGCGAGCGAAATCACCGGAATAGTTCGCGCGATGTCCGGAAATACAGTGCCAGTCACGAACAATTGCGACGGGGTCTGGTATTCGGTCGCTGTTACGATCGGATACAACTCCGGATGCTCAACTGCGAAAAAGGAGACGTCCACACCGGAAATCACTTTGGCCGCTGGTGGCGCCTCCGCAGCTGCATTGACCTTATCGCTTTTGCAACCGTTGATAACGAGAGTCGCGATCAACACAATCGGCAGCAGTGCAAATTTCATAGCTTTGCTTTTCATAATGATTCCCGCCCCCTTGCGTCTTTCGGCCATCTGGACACCTGGATAACTACAAATAGCGGTAGCCGTTATTAACTTGGCCGGATTGTGAAGCAAGTCCTTTTCTGGAGCGACCTCTGTGCATTGCTGCGCGCAGAAGCTGCAAGAAGCACACTTGCCTGAAGTTCAAGCGATTGAGAGGAGTGAATCAGGCCGCGGGAGGGGGGCGATTCTGAATGGCGGAGAGAGCGGGAACCTTCACAGTCGGGAAAAGGATGCTGTCCGGAACAGCAGAGCGAGACGTGTTGAAATGGACCTTTGCGGCGAGCGTTGGAATCGATATCACGGCCGGATGAAGCGGGGTGTGCTCATGCGCGCCTGAATCATCCTCGCGCTGGAAGCAGCGTGTCTCAGCAGGATTCTGCGCCATCGCCATGTCGTCATACAGCGTGATGACAACAAACATAATGGCGAGGACTAACCCCAGGGAGACGAATTGCGCCAAGCGCCCCGAGCCCTCGCGCCGCGCATGGCGCGCCCACAGCCAGCACATCGCTGTAGCCATCGCCGTCCATCCGAGATTGAGGGCCAATTCCATCAGTGATTACCTTTCCATTTCACTTTCATTCCGGCGAATATGCGGTAGAGGTCACCTGCCAGATGAGTAACCAAACTGCATTGTCATTCGGTGTACTTTGGCGGCACCGGAATTGCAAGCATTCCCGGTGCTGCTTTTTGCAAGTTTCATGAATGACTGACTGAGTATCCATCGACTTATGTTAGGGCCGCATGAAGAGTCTCACAAAGAAACGTAATGGATGCGGCCCGCTCAGTTAGCGTGTTAGGCCGCATCTACCAATTGCGGCCTGGTAAAAGCAGGCGATTAGAACCTGACCATGAGCGCCAATGTGCTGACGGTCTGGTTGGTGCGCAGATCGGGCCACCAGATGGCGCCGTTACCGCTTACTGTGCTGTTCCCCGCTCCGATGCAGTTCGCTATCGCTTGGGCGAGACCTGTCGGGTACGATGACGAACTG
>Ga0182013_10001111_pt1 | contig 37195 bp, 30 predicted proteins | sample 612S2MmetaG_FD_120487 | JGI IMG/M metagenome (GOLD analysis project Ga0182013, IMG submission 120487) | Permafrost microbial communities from Stordalen Mire, Sweden - 612S2M metaG | ecosystem: Environmental > Terrestrial > Soil > Wetlands > Permafrost | place: Sweden: Stordalen | collected... | reverse complement strand
GATCCAGGGCAATTCCCTGAAGTGCTATGGCAAGGCGCACACCCCGGTGGGCGACGTGTTCCGGGTGGAGACCATGACCGCCAATGCCCAGGTGTTCCGCGCCTATCGGCCTGTCGAGGGAGGTCCCGAGGACGAACTGGCGTGGCTGGACAGCCTGCGCCACGAGTTAAGTGAACAGCATTGGGGTTAGTGCCAAGTCGACAGGCTCTCCCTTCCGCCGGGCTCAGGCGAGGTCGAAGCGATCGAGGTTCATCACCTTGTTCCAGGCCGCCACAAAGTCACTCACGAACGCCTGCTGCGAGTCGCTGCACGCATAGGCTTCGGCGAGGGCTCGGAGCTGGGAGTTGGAACCGAAGACGAGATCGACGACAGTGCCCGTCCACTTGAGTTCGCCCGTCGCCCGATCGCGCCCCTCCAACACGCCTTCCGATGTGGCGGACTTCTGCCACTTGGTGTTCATGTCGAGCAGGTTGACGAAGAAATCGTTCGTCAACGTCTCGGGCCGCCTGGTGAAAACACCGTGTTCGGACTGAGCGAAGTTTGCATTCAGGGCGCGCAGGCCGCCAATCAGAACCGTCATCTCGGGAGCGGTCAGGGTCAGCAGGTTCGCCCGTTCCACCAGCAGCTCGGCCGCCGATCCCTCCTGTCCCTTCCGGAGATAGTTACGGAACCCGTCCGCGGTCGGCTCCAGTACGGCGAACGAATGCACATCGGTCTGCTCCTCGGATGTGTCCATGCGCCCCGGCGAGAAGGGAACCTTTACGTCGTGGCCGGTCTTCTTCGCCGCTGCCTCCACGGCTGCGCAGCCGCCCAAAACGACCAGGTCGGCAAGCGAAACCTTCTTCCCACCGGACTGCGCGCCGTTGAAATCCTTCTGGATCGCCTCCAGCGTCCGAAGAACCTTCGCCAGTTCCGGCGGCTGGTTGACGTCCCAATCCTTCTGCGGCGCGAGGCGGATGCGCGCCCCGTTAGCCCCGCCGCGCTTGTCAGTGCCGCGGAACGTTGCAGCCGACGCCCAGGCCGTCGTGACCAGTTGGGAGATGGAAAGTCCGGATGCGAGGATCTTGGCCTTCAGAGCGGCAATATCCAGCTCCCCGATCAATTCATGATCCACGGCGGGAACGGGGTCTTGCCACAGCAAAGGCTCCGCGGGAACCAGCGGGCCAAGGTACCGCGTAACCGGCCCCATGTCGCGGTGGGTCAGCTTGAACCAGGCCTTGGCGAACGCGTCGGCGAATTCCCCCGGGTTCTCGTGGAAGTGCTTCGAGATCTTCGCGTAGGTCGGGTCCAACTTCAGCGAGAGGTCCGTCGTGAACATGAACGGGGCGTGCCGCTTGGCCGGATCGTGGGCATCCGGCACCGTGCCCGCCGCGGATGGGTCCTTGGGAGTCCATTGGTGAGCGCCGGCCGGGCTCTTGGTGAGTTCCCATTCATAACCGAGCAGGTTGTCGAAATAGTTGTTGTCCCACTTCACCGGATTGGTGGTCCATGAGCCTTCCAGCCCGCTGGTGATCGTGTCGGCGCCTTTGCCGCTGCCAAAGCTGTTTTTCCAGCCAAAGCCTTGCTCTTCGATGCCGGCGCCCTCGGGTTCGGGACCGACATACTTGAGCGCTTCGGCAGCCCCATGGGCCTTGCCGAACGTGTGTCCGCCGGCGATGAGGGCCACCGTTTCCTCGTCATTCATCGCCATTCGAGCGAACGTTTCCCGGATGTCCCGCGCCGCGGCGAGCGGATCCGGCTTGGCGTTGGGCCCTTCCGGATTTACATAAATCAGGCCCATTTGCACGGCGCCGAGAGGATTTTCGAGCTGACGGTCGCCGCTGTAGCGCTCGTCCGCCAGCCACTTGCCCTCAGGCCCCCAGTAAATGTTGTCTTCCGGCTCCCAGATGTCTTCGCGCCCACCGCCGAAACCGAAGGTCTTGAGTCCCATCGACTCCAGCGCAACGTTGCCTGTAAGAATCATCAGGTCGGCCCAGGATATTTTCCGGCCGTACTTTTGCTTGATCGGCCAGAGCAGCCGGCGTGCCTTGTCGAGGCTTACATTGTCCGGCCAGCTATTGAGAGGCGCAAATCGTTGTGCTCCGGAACCCGCGCCGCCTCGACCATCGGCGATGCGGTACGTGCCCGCGCCATGCCACGCCATACGGATAAACAGCGGCCCATAGTGGCCGTAGTCGGCGGGCCACCAGTCCTGCGATGCCGTCATCAAGGCATGCAGGTCCTTGATCACGGCATCCAGGTCGAGGCTCTTGAACTCCTCGGCGTAGTGGAACGCCTCGCCCATCGGGTTGGACAGCGGGCAGCGTCGATGCAACATCTTGAGGTTGAGTTGATTGGGCCACCACTGTGCGTTGGTTGGGGCTCCAGCCATGGTGTGTTTGCGAGCGCCGCCCGAGAACGGGCACTTGGCTTCGGCGGGCAAGTTTTGCTCCTGATTATCGGGGACAGGCTCCCCCACTGCCTTGGTGAATTGTTTTTCCATGTGTTTGTCTTCCTTCGAGTTAGCAAAGAACTATGACGAACTGCAAACCTATCCTGGCTTTCCCACGCGCGCCATCGCTGCCAGCCGCGCTTGCCGACGCGCGCCATTCATCCGGTATCCTAACTCCTGCGACGCTCAACGGGAAGCGTGCCGGGGAGCGCACTTCGCGCAGAGCCCCCGGAAAATGACTTCGCATTCGCGAAGAATCCGCTTATCGAGGGAGCCCGAGGCAGGCCTGGGCACGTCGTACCACTCAATGTCCTCCACATTGCCGCAGCGGTCGCAGATGAAGTGGTGATGCCGCATGCCTTTCGCATCGAATCGCGCGGCGCGGCCCTCCACGGCCACTTCACGCACCAAACCCGCCTTCACCAAGTCCCGTAGATTGTTATAAGTCGTGGCTCTTGAAGATCGCGGATCCACCTGGTTCACGGCTTCGAAGATTTCCGCGGCCGTGGGATGACTGTTATTTTCCATCAGGAACGCCATCACCGCGTAGCGCTGGGGAGTGCACCGCAACCCGCTGCCTTCCAAGGACCGTTTAATCGCCTCCGCGTCCATCAAGTAATTTAGACTATATCTAATGTTATATTTTGTCAAGACCCTGTCTTGGCGTATCGGGTACGCTTGTCTCATGTCAGCATTGGAAGGGAGCAACACAATGAGTAAAGCAAAGCTAGGCGGCCGGTTCACGTTTCCCGGCACGTCATTGACGGTCCACCGGATAGGCTACGGCGCGATGCAGTTGGCCGGCCCCGGCGTGTGGGGGCCTCCCAAGGACCCGGACGGTGCCGTGGCCGTCCTCCGCGAGGCCGTCGCGGCCGGCGTGAACCATATCGACACGTCCGACTACTATGGCCCGCACGTCACCAATCGGATTATCCGGCAGGCTCTCGGTCCGTACCCGGCGGGATTGGTGATCGTCACCAAGCTCGGAGGCCGCCGGCCGCCCGACAAGTCGTGGCAGCCGGCCATCTCGCCCGAAGAGCTGACCGCGGGCGTCCACGACAATCTTCGCAACCTGGGCCTGGAGGCGCTCGACGTGGTCAACTACCGCGTGATGGGGTCGGGGCACGGCCCCGAGGAGGGGTCCATCGCCGCGCAGGTGACGGTGCTGGCCGACCTCCGGCGCAAGGGGTTGATCCGCCACATCGGCGTGAGCAACGTCACCGCCGCCCAGGTAGCCGAGGCGCAGGCGATCACCGATATCGTGTGCGTGCAGAACAACTACAACCTGGCTTACCGCCACGACGACGCCCTGATCGACGATCTGGCCCGGCAGGGCATCCCGTACGTGCCGTTCTTCCCGCTCGGCGGGTTCACGCCGCTGCAGTCGTCCACTCTGTCAAACGTCGCCGGCCGGCTCGGGTCCACGCCGATGCAGGTCGCGCTGGCGTGGCTGCTGCACCGGTCGCCCAACATCTTGTTGATCCCCGGCACATCGTCGGTCGTCCACCTGCGGGAGAACCTGGCCGCCGGGCAGTTGACGCTCTCGCCGGAAACCTTGGCGGAACTGGACGGCATCGCCGCCGAGCCGGTGCCGGATTGATCGCGGGAGCCTACGCATCGAAGCTACAGAATCAGGAGAGAGCCAAGAACGACTTCCGCGGATCGGCGAGAAACTCAGCTATCTCCGGTCAGCCTCACGTCAGGCTGTCCCTTTCAGGCCCTCTTTCAGGCCCTTTCAGGCCGTCCTTTCAGGGGCGCACGCCAGGGGGAGTCGCCGCCAATTGGGCTGTGTTATACTCGCGGTTCTTCAGTGAGAACTTCTGTCATGTGCGTCGGTCTGACGCTCGGGCTGGCAGTGGGCGCGACGTCCTCCGGGCTCGCGGCGGCGGAGTTTCCGCAGATCCAGATTTCGAGCGGCACGGTTCGCGCCACCATTTACCTGCCGGATCCGCAAAACGGTTACTACCGCGCCACCCGGTTCGACTGGTCAGGCGTGGTCGCCAGCCTCGAATCCGGCGGACACACGTATTTCGGCAAGTGGTTCGACCGGTACGATCCGAAGATCCACGACGCCATCATGGGCCCGGTCGAGGAGTTCCTCACCAAAGGCGCCGGGCTCGGCTACGACGCAGTCGCACCCGGCGGGAGCTTCGTCAAAATCGGGGTCGGCGCGCTGCGCAAGCCGGACGAGCCGCGGTTTCAACAGTTCCATACCTACCAGATCCTGGACACGGGCAAGCGGACTGTCGATAGCGGGCGGGACTGGATCGAATTCGCGCAAGTGCTGAGCGACGTGAACGGGTACGCATATGTGTATCGCAAGAGACTGAGCCTGGCGAAGGATCGGCCGGAGCTGGTCCTCGACCACAGTCTCAAGAACACCGGCAGGAAGACCATCGAGACCAGCGTCTACGAACACAATTTCTACATGCTGGACTCCCAACCGGCGGGGCCGGACTATATCGTGAAGTTTCCGTTCGCTCCGCGCGCCACCGGCGACCTGGCGGGGTTGGCGGAGGTTCGCGGAAAAGAAGTCTTGTTCCTGCGGGAGTTGACGACGGGCCAGAGCGTGTATACCGGCCTGGAAGGGTACGATGGCACCGCCGCCGATTACGACATCCGGGTGGAGAACCGCAAGACGGGAGCCGGAGTCCGGCAGAAGGGCGACCAGCGCCTGGCCAAGGTAGTTTTCTGGTCGAATCCCAAGACAGTTTGCCCGGAAGCGTACATCGACTTGCACCTCGAACCCGGCCAGGAATCCAAGTGGCGGATCGCTTACGAATTCTACAGCCTTCCCCCGGCGAAACAATGAGGGTATGCCCGCTTTCCGCGGGCGTCAGAAAGGGAGTTTTATGAAACGCACGTTATGGATGTTGGTTTTCGCGATTCTGGCCGTAGCCGTTTGGCTGATGGCGCAACCCGTGGGCGATCCCTTGATCGAGGGCTTCCGCATGGTCGAGGTCGCTTCGGTTTCCGATGCCATGGAACAACTGTACGGGCAGAAAAACTACATGTCGCACGAGATGCGGCCGCTGGCCGCCGCCAAGTTCGCCGGCCCCGCCGTAACCGTACTGTTGAAGAAGGAAGAACACAAAGAAGGATCCGCGGCTTCCGCGGGCATGCTCGACGCCATCGACAACGCCAAGCCGGGATCGGTCTACGTGATGGTGCTGGAGGACGGCGCCGACTACGCCGGCATGGGCGGCCTGATGGCAACCGCCATGAAGTACCGCGGGCTGACGGGGGCGATCATCGACGGCGGTGTGCGCGACACGCCCCAGATTCGCAAGCTCCAGTTCCCGGTCTTCATCCGCGGCGTTGTGCCTCGACCAGCGTCAATCACTATCGGTTTGCGGGCGTCAATGTTCCGGTCACCTGCGCCGGAGCGCACGTGGCTGCCAACGATATCATTGTGGCCGACGAGGACGGAGTGGTGGTGGTGCCGCGCGCGCATGCCGAAGAGGTCCTCAAAAAGGCCGAGGCTCTCGACAATACCGAGCACAGCATGCTGCCGTTCATCGAGAAGTTCAAGTCGATCAAAGAAGCCGTGGCCAAGTTCGGCCGAATCTAAGCTGTGATTCTTTGTGGGGCAGCCAATCGTGGCTGCAGCCGCCTTTTCAGGCGGCTCTTCCCGCCCGCGGCCGCTTCACCTCGGATAAGCCCCGGTGATCTTCTTCACCAGTCCGTGCAGGCGATGGAACCAGGGTGTACCCGGAAGGAACATGAACGGGCACTCCCCCGGCACCACCGAGATTCCTTTCGCCGCGCAAAACCCGAGAGCGTCGGCGCTCACCGCTCCAGTTCCCCCGGCGCGATACATCCAGACCCGCCCGATTCCCGCCTCCGCGCAATCGCGTACCACCTGGTCGGTAACGCCCGGAGCCGTCAGCAGCAGCGCTCCATCGGGGGGCGGATCGATGTCCTGCAAACGGGCGAAGCACTTTTCGCCGTCGATTTCCGCGACTCCCGGATGAACCGGGATGGCGTCATATCCGCGCGCGCGAAATTCGCGAAACAAGTTCCGCGAGAACTCCGCCGGCCGGCTCGAAACACCCACGAAGGCCAGCCTCTTCTGTCCCAGGAAGTCCTGAATTCGCTCCATTGCGGTCATTGAAATCGGTGCCTCCTGTCCGATACTAGCAGCTCAGGCCCAACTCCGCTGCCGCCGCGGCGAGTTTCTTGTCGAGAGTCCAGAATCCGCAACGGGACAGCAGTGCCGAGGCCAGAAGATGCACGTCCACCCAGCCCAGCCCGCGTCCCCAAAGGCACCGGTCTTCGATCAGCCGAAGGACCTCCGCGTGAGATGCCAGTTCGGCCGAGGGCAAGGTGTTGAGGTCGGAGAGAATCGCCCCGCGGCTTTTCAAGTTGCCGCACGCCAGTTCACCAGAGACGAAGGGATGCATCAGAACCAATCCATCGGCGAGTTGCGCCCCCAAGGCCGGCTCGCCTCGCCTGAAGTGCTGAATCCAGACCGAGGTATCGGCCAACACCATCACGCGTGCCGCCGGCGCGGAATACTCGCCATTTCGGGCTGCGAGCCTCCCAGCGCCGCCAGCCGCTTGCCGGCTTCACGCGCAATCAACGCCTCCAGGCCAGCCCGTACCAGCGCGGTCTTCTCCCGAATGCCCGTCAGCTCCCGAGCGCGCTCAAGCAGATCCGGGTCGATAATGATGGTCGTCCTCATATGCATCAGTAAGCCCGCGTCGCCGAAACCCGCCCGGTGGCGCGCCGCGTCATGCTGGCGTTTCTATCGCTATTCGTGCTGCTGCCTTGGTTCGTAGTGGGCGCCTGGCGAAGCGGCGCGTTGGAGGCATTGGCTGCCACGGCGTACGTGGCCGCTCTTTCGGTTTCGCTCATCGAGCTGCTGCTGGAGGGCTATCGCAAGATGCCGCTGGCCTGCCCCACGCCCGGTTTCCGCGACAATCTCCTCATGCTCTGCCTGCTGCAGTTCCTGGGATTCGAGCTCTTCACCCGCGCCGGCGCCGCGCTGGGAACCTGGATGGTGAATCAGCCGCTGAGCTTGTTGTTGCTGCCCGCCGCCATGCTGGCCGCCCGCGAGTGGAACCGCCGCCGCCGCAACGACGCGCGCGAAGCCGGCGAGTTGCTCGAAGGGCTGACCTTCGATAGCCTCCCACCCCCCACCGTCGAGCGCCTGGACCTCAGCGGCACCGGTTAGCCGCCGCCGCGGGCCGTAGAGGGTTACCAATTGGAAAGTGACCCAGAGGTGGGACAGACGATCGTTGTTTGTCGTCTGTCAGGCGGTTACGGCTCGGCGCACGACAGACCACGAAAGACGATGGTCTGTCCCACCTCCTCACCGCCGCAACCCGGCTCGCCGCGGGCCTCATTCGGGCGACGTCAGAGCCTTCAGATACCGATAATAGAACTCGACGCCATCGTAGAAGGAATCGGCCCGCACCCGCTCATCCTTGCCGTGCGCCCGAACGTCGTCCTGATCGATGGCCACTCCACCGATGCCATAACTTGGCAGGCCGGCGGCTATTGTATAAATGCTATCCGACGCTCCGGTTTCCATGTCGGGGATCACCGGCACTCCGTTCCACATCTCGTCGGCGATCCGCTGGAGTGGCTTCAGGATTTCGTCGGGAGGCGGAATGGGAGGAAACGCTTTCTTCTCCGGCGTGCGATCGTAAACGTTCCCGGCGTCGTCCACGTACCGCACCACGATCTTCGGGTCGCCAACGATTCGAACCAGCTCTTGCCGGATCTCTTCGGCCGAATGCCCTGGCAGAATGCGGCAGTTGACGTTCGCCTGGGCAAGCTGCGGCAGCGCATTGTTGGCGTGACCGGCGCTCAGCCGCGTGGCGACGCACGTGGTGCGCATGGTCGAGTTGAACCGCGCATCGGCGGACAGGCGGGCGACCGCGGCGCCGTCGGGCGGTGTCCGCAAAATCGCTTTCATATCCGCCGCCGTCTGGCCCGTCTCGAGCGACGCGCGCCGTTCGAAATAGGCACGCGTCACCCCGTTCAGCTCGAACGGAAACGGCGCCCGCTCCAACCGTCCCAGCGCGTCGGCGATGTGATAAATCGCGTTATCCGGGACGGGGAGGGAACTGTGCCCGCCCGGGTTAGTCGCCATGAGTTGATAATCGGCGTACAGCTTTTCGCTCGCTTCCACGTCCACGTTCACCGGCTTCCCCTTCACCGTGGTCACTCCGCCCGAGTCGGCATTCAACACGAATTCGGCGGCGATCAGATCGCGATGATTCTTCAGCAGCCAATCGACGCCATTCGACTTTCCGCCCTCCTCATCGGCCGTCAAGGCGAGGATCAGATCGCGGTTCGGGCGGTAGCCTTCACGATGGAGCCGGATAAATTCGGTGACCAGGACGGCATCGTTCACCTTCATATCCTGCGTCCCGCGTCCATAGAAGTAGCCGTCTTTTTCGACAAAGCGGAAGGGGTCGGTTGTCCAATCCTCGCGTCGCGCCTCCACCACGTCCAGGTGGCCGATGATCAGGATCGGCTGGCGCCCCCCGCCGCTGCCGCGAAGGCGCGCCACCAGGTTGCCCTTGCGGTCGTTCGGGCCCAGAACCTTCACGTCGTCGGCGGCAAACCCCGCCTCGAGCAACCGCTTCGCCATGGCTTCGGCGGCGATCGTCGTGCTGCCCGCCGAGTCCGTCGTATTGATCTCGACCAGTTGCTGAAAAATGTCGTGCGCCAGGCGGCGCGTCCCTTCGTCAAGCGGCGCGGCCGGAACGGCTCCCAGCAGCGCCACTCCGGCGAGAGCGCCGAGCCAGTGATTTTTCATAAATTTGCTTTGAGCGTTGGACCCGTGCAACGCCGCATCCGGCGCCACGGCACATATTGTCCGGCCATCGCCGTGAATACGTTGCCCGATCCTCTATTCTATCGCCGGCGGCTTCTCGAACGCCCGGAATCGTTCTTCCAGATCCTTCCGCAGACGCGCCTTTTCGGCTTCTTCCACAAAGGCGTATTGCAGGCTGTTGCGCGCCATCTCTTTCAATTCGGCGTAGCTCAGCCTGTAGTCGATCGCGGCGCGCAGCAACTCCTGGGTCAGGTGGGTGCGCGACACACCCTCGTCGTCGGTCGAAATCGCCACCGGCACGCCCGCTTTCAGGTATTCCGGCAGCGGATGCTGGTTGCCGCGCACGCCCAGAATCAGGTCGTTGCTGGTCAGGTTGATCTCCACCAGGATGCGCTTGCGCCGCATCAGTAAGAGCAGACCCTCGGAATCGGTTTCATACGCCAGATCCACGCCGTGGCCGATGCGCTCCGCCCCGGCGATTTCCACCGCCTCGCGGATGTGGAACCGCAAACCTTCCGGCGGCACCAGCCCCGGCGCCAGCTCGCCGGCATGCAGCGTCACGTGTATCTTTGGATAGGTCTTGCGCAGGTATTCGACGATGCGCATGTGCAGATGGTAATCGCGCATCGAAATCGCCCCGTCCTCCGGCTGCACGAAACTCACGCCCACCAGCAACGGGTCGACGGCGGCCAGGCGGAAACCCGCCAGCGCCTCCGCGAACACCTGGTTGGCCGGCGATTCGCGGAGCACCTCGAACAGGTACCGCACCGCCACGCGGCAGGCCGGCGAGTTCGGCTCGGCGTCGCAGCCCAGCGCCGCGCGCCGCGATTTCTCGGTGTCGTCCAGGCGCGCGTGAAGCTGCTCGACGACGGCGTCGAGTCCACCCGCCAGCAGTTGCTCCCGGCCGCGGTCGAAATCGGTGTTCAAGCCGATTTTGTCCGCCAGCGGGTTGGCGGGCTTGCCGTTGATCGCCATCACCTCCAGGTACGATTCATTTTGCTCCGCCGCCCGGCGGGTCAATTCGGCCAGGAAGGCGCCGCGATGGCCGGCCTTGACGGCGTTGAATTTGGCAAAGGCGCCGAAGAAATGATCGTGGGCGGATTCGGTGCCGGGCACGAACGCGCGCATCGAGAAGCTGTCGATCAGCTCGTTGCGGAGAGCATTGTCGCGAGCGGCGCGAGCGGCCGGCACGTCGCCCTCGGCGCAGCCGCCATCCTGGTTCGGCAACACCAGCGAGCCGGCCCGAAGGTTGGCGCACAAGCCGTCTTCGGCGGCGGCATCGAGGTAGCTTTCGGCGTACACCGCTCCGGTCAGGTGGTTGTGCAGGTCGCCGCCCTTGGGCATGCGCAACAAGAAAGCGTAGAGCGCGGGCGGATTGGCGCGCAATTGCGCCAGCCGGGCCTCCATCGCGCCGGACGGATCGGCAGCCAGCAGCAGCGCGGGCCACAGCAGCGCGGCCAGGCGGAAAGTCGAAGAATTCATAGCGGCTCCAGCACGGTTCTCCCTGTCACCCTACCACGCGGCGCCGCCGCGAGCCGCAACCGCTTGACTTTGGCTCGTCCCGTCCATACCATAAGCTCTTGCAAACGCTCTCAATTTAGCGGCCAAGCCCATGCCCTTAATGCCCTGTTTGCTCCTGGAAAGCGCGCCTGGACGCCTGCTTTCGCTCTCGCCGGTGGATCTCGCCGTCATTATTCTGTACTTCGTGGCGGTGATCGGCATCGGCTTCTACCTCAAACGCTTCACCAAGACCGGCGAGGATTTTTTCCTGGCCGGCCGCGAAATGACGGCCTGGGTCGCGGGACTCAGCTTCGTGGCGGCCAATCTGGGAGCGCTCGAGCTGATGGGCTGGGCCGGCTCGGCCTATCAATACGGCATTCTGGCCGCCCACTGGTATTGGATCGGCGCCATCCCGGCCATGCTGTTCCTGGCGCTGGTGATGATCCCGTTTTATTACATCTCGAAGACGCATTCGGTTCCCGGCTATCTGAAGCTGCGCTTCGGCGAGCCGGCGCGGGCGCTGTCGGCGGTTTCGTTCGGCTTCATGACCGTGCTCATGTCGGGCATCAACATGTTCTCGATGGCGCTGGTGATGAAGGTGATGCTCGGCTGGGATATCAACGTCAGCATCTGGATTTCCGCGCTCACCGTGGCGGCCTACGTCTTTCTGGGCGGCCTGCGCTCCGCCATCTTCAACGAAGTGCTGCAATTCGTGCTGATCTGGCTGGGCGCGCTGCTGGTTGCCATCATCGGCCTGATCGAAGCCGGCGGCTGGAGCGGCGTGGTGGCGCGCATTCACCATCTCAACCCGGGGCAGGATTATACCCACATGTGGCGCTCCGTCGGCACGTTCACCGACAACCCCATGGGCATCAATTGGATCGGCGTCGTGTTCGGCCTGGGTCTGGTGATTTCGTTCGGCTATTGGACCACCGATTTCCTGGTGGTGCAGCGCGTGATCGCGGCCAAGGACCTGCGCACCGCCAAGCTGGCTCCGGTCATCGGCGCCGCCTTCAAGATGTGCGTGCCGTTCATCGTGATTCTTCCCGGCCTGCTGGGCCTGGCCGTGCTGCCCATGAAACTGGTGGGCGAAGACGTAGCCGCTGTAACCGGGGGTCATAGCTACAACGAAGTGCTGCCGCTGATGCTGGCGCGTTACTGCGGGCCGGGTTTGCTGGGGCTGGGCATCACCGCGCTGGTGGCCGGCTTCATGTCGGGCATGGCGGGTAACGTGAGCGCCTTCACCACCGTCTGGACTTACGACATTTACGCCGCCCTCATCCGCAAGAAAGCCACCGACGCGCACTACCTGGCCATGGGCCGCTGGTGCACCGTGCTGGGCGTGCTGATTTCGATCGGCACCGCCTACCTGGCGATGCAGTTCCACAGCATCATGGATTACGTGCAGGCGCTGTTCAGCTTCTTTATCGCGCCCCTGTTCGGCACCGTGATCCTGGGCATGCTGTGGAAGCGCGCCACCGGCGCGGGCGGATTCTGGGGCCTGCTGGCGGGCACGGGTACCGCCGTCGGCCTGTGGGGCTGGGTGAAAGTGGACCATTCGGCGCTGCGCTACGTGGCCTTTTCGATGAACGCCAAGGCCTTGGCCGAGGACATGTTCCGCGCGCTGTGGTCGTGGGGCGTATGCATGGTCGTCACCATCGTGGTAAGCCTGCTGACGAAGCCGAGGCCCGAATCGGAACTGGTCGGGCTGGTGTATGGCTGCACCGACGTGCCTTCGGAAGGCAATCTGCCGCTCTATCAGCGGCCTATTTTCTGGGCCGGCGCGGTGGCCGTGGTGTTTGTCGTACTGCAAATCATATTCTGGTAGTGAGGTATCGTCCATGAGCAATCGTTCGATGACGTTCGGCGCAATCGTCGGCAATCGCGGCTTTTTCCCCGGTCACCTGGCCAAGAGCGGGCACGCGGAAATAGTCGCGGCCCTCGAAAAAGCCGGCTACGGAGTGGTGATTCCCGGCCCTGAGGACACCAAGTACGGCGCGGTGGAAACGCGCGCCGAATCCGCTAAGTGCGCCGATCTGTTCAAGCGCCACCGCGAGGAAATCGACGGCATCATCGTCACTCTGCCGAATTTCGGCGAGGAGCGCGGCATCGCCGATGCGCTACGAATGGCCGGCCTGAACGTGCCGGTTTTGATTCAGGCCACGCCAGATACACCCGGCAAAATGCTGATTGCCGACCGGCGCGACAGCTTCTGCGGCAAAATGAGCGCCTGCAATAATCTGCGTCAATATGGCATTCCATACTCCTTGACCACGCTGCACACCGAAGCGCCCGATTCGGCCGAATTCGCGAAAGATTTGGCCTGGTTCGCGGCCGTCTGCCGCGTAGTGCGCGGCTTGAAAGGATTGCGGGTGGGTGCCATCGGCGCGCGGCCGGCGGCCTTCAATACCGTGCGTTTCAGCGAAAAGCTGCTCGAGGCCAGCGGCATTTCGGTGGAAACTTTCGACCTTTCCGAAGTGATGGGCCGCATCACCCGCATGAGTGACACAGATCCGGCCGCGGTCGAAAAGCTGGCCGCCATCCGCCGCTATGTCTCGACCGAAAGCGTTCCGGAACCGGCGTTGTTGAAGATGGCCAAGCTGGGCGCGGTCATCGACACCTGGATGGCGCAGACCCAGGTTTCGATCAGCGCCATTCAATGCTGGACGTCGCTCGAAGAGTTCTTCGGCGTGGTGCCCTGCACCGTGATGAGCATGATGAGCGACAGCCTGGTGTCGAGCGCGTGCGAGACGGATATCTGCGGCGTGGTCGGCATGCACGCCCTGCAACTGGCGTCGGAAACCCCCAGCGCGCTGCTCGACTGGAACAATAACTACGGCGACGACCCCGACAAGGCGGTCTGTTTCCACTGCAGCAACCTGCCCAAGCACTTCTTCAAGAGCGTCAAGATGGATTTCCAGGCAATCATCGCCGGCACGGTAGGGCGCGAGAATACCTACGGCACCTGCGTTGGCGTGGTGAAGCCGGGCCCGATGAGTTTCGCGCGTTTCTCCACCGACGATACCGCCGGCAAAATCCGCGGCTACGTCGGCGAAGGCGAATTCACCGACGACCCGCTGACCACCTTCGGCGGCGCCGGCGTGGTGCGAATTCCGCACCTGCAAAAACTGCTGCGCTACATCTGCGAAAACGGCTTCGAACACCACGTAGCCGCCAACCTGTCGCAGGTCTCGTCGGCAGTGCGAGAAGCCACGTCGAAGTATCTGGGATGGGACGTGGTGGCGCACCAGTAGCGGGAAGTGTGGCGCACGCACTCATGCGTGCCGTGTCGAGACTCCTCTCGACACGTCTTCGCACGAAGATCAGGCGTCGCCCAGAGCGGCGACGCGGCACGCAAGAGTGCGTGCGCCACAGAGGCGTCCGTCAAGTTACATCCAGATGAGAGCGCGATGCTAACCTACGTTGAATTCCGCTCCGACAGGTTCCCGGCCTACGACGGGGAGGAGGGGCAGATCAATCCCGAAATGTGGGGAAAAAGGCTCGCTGAGTTTCTCTGTGATAAGCTCCTCGCCGAGGGATTCAAAACCGAAGAGCCGCTTGCAGAGGATTGGGGTTGGCGCGTCGGTGTTGTAAATGAGCGCTTCGGCCTTTGGATCGGCTGCGGGCACTGGTTGCAACCGTTTCAGCTTTATTCGTTCGCGGCGGACTTGTGCAAGGTCGTACTGGGCCTGTTGCACAAGCCAGCCTTGTTCGCTTCCGCCGAAAACCTCGGACAGCCTCACGGCCATTTCGGGAGATATACCGCGCTTCCCGTCGACGAGCTCTGAAAGCGCGTTGCGCGTCACTCCAAGGGCTTCGGCTGCGTCCGTGATGGTCAAGCCCAAAGGCTCAATGCATTCCTGCAAGACGACAAGGCCGGGGTGAGGCGGGTTTTTCATGGTCATGGGCTGGGAGCGAAGGTCGTTCTTACGCCAACCCGCACGGACCAGAAGCCGTCGACTCTCTTGAAGTGTAGGAGGGGTGGCGGGGATCAGCCTTCAAGAGTGCGAACGCGCGGTCGGCAACGCTTTGGGTCTGTGCAGGGAGCGATCGGTACGAACCCCAGAAATCCGGAGCGGATCGGTGGGTCACAGAAGCGAAGAGCGGCCGGATTCGTGATCGCGAAGCGCTCGCTCCGCGAGTGAACGGAGCTTGCCATTCTTCGCATTGGATTCGATCTGGGCATCCCATGCCTCGGCATCAAAACTTGCGAACCAAATCCCGAAACGCTTTCAGCTCTTCCGAGTTCAGGCTCTTCACTTGGCCTTCGAGGGTTTCGATCCGATTCATACCGAACTCCATGTCTCGATTATACCGGACCGGCACGCGACCGCTTCTTGCGGTCGCGGCTCGGAAAGCGTCGGTTGACACCGCGGGACTTGTTGCCCGCCCCCCGTGTCCGCTCTCCGCCCGCGATTGTCGTCACCGCGCCTCCGGCCGCCGGAACGCGCCCCGCCTCCACTCCAGCTTGGGCGGCCTCGATAAAACGATACTCACAATATCGAATCTCGCCCGCGACCACGGCACTTCCGTGCGCCGCAGGTAGTCTTCGGCGGCGCGCAGCATGCGACGCTGCTTTTCCGTGCCGACGTTGCGTTCCGGCGCGGCAAAGTCGGCGCTCGTCCGGGTTTTCACTTCCACGAAGGCCAGCGTTTCCCCATCCCAGGCCACGATATCGATTTCACCCGATTCCGACGGGGGCCGGTAATTGCGCGCCACCACCGTGCAGCCGTGAGCCCGCAAATAGCGGTGCGCCATATCCTCGCCCCAGCGGCCGATCTCGTCCGGCCGAAAGTGCCAACGCAACCGCGCCGCTCCGCGCCACAGCCAGCCCATCATCGGCCCAACCTCACGCCTTCAGGACTTCGAACTCGAATTCCATCGCCTTGCCCCGCACCACGTAGCAAAGGTAGTATTCCCAAAAGCGCCGGTAGCGCGGAAAGCGGTTCACCAGAAATTGGAATCCCAGCCATCTCCAGAAAGCCAGTAGCTTGACGCGCACGGAAATCTCACGAAATTTCACCGGCGAATAGTAGCCGAAGCCGGCATTGTCTTTGCCGAAATAGCGGAAGCTGAAGCTGGTCAGATGGTGTTTGTGGGTGGGATCGCAGAACGAGCTGAAGTCGGTGTAGTGCGGCGTCTCGATCCGTACCGTGCCGCCCGCCCGCACCAGCCGGTGAAATTCCTCCATGGTCCGAATCACGTCGTCGACATGCTCGATCACGTGGATCGCCGTCACCCGGTCGAACGCATTGTCGGCGAACGGATACGGAAAGCGGTCGAGATCGGCCAGCACGTCGGCATGGCTGGCGGGGTTTCGGTCCAGCCCGATGGTCCCCGGCTGCCGGTGAATGCCGCAGCCGACATCGAGGATTTTCACGGGCCGGCCGTTGGCCGCGGGCGCATTTCTCATATCCCTAGTGTCGAGAGACCGACGAGCTATGCCGGTAATTGGTAGACGTAGGCATCCTCGACGGCAACAGCCGGTTGCATACGGCTGACTTCGGGCCCCGCGATAAGCCGGCCCGGGCTGGAAATGATGTCCCGCAGGTTTCGGTAATCCTGGCTGGCCGAACCGTATGCGGCGATATCGGTCAGTGTTAAGAGAGAAGGTTTGGTGGTTGCCAGCACCCGCTGAATGCGCTTATACGCTCGGAGCGGACCGATGCGATCGACGACCGGCGAGACGATTACGAGCCGCCATTCCATCGATTCCGGGAAGTAGCTCCAGAGCGCCGCAACCATCGGAAAACGATTTCGCGCCAAAGCCTCGAGCAGCCGCTGGCCCTCAACCAGTAGTTCGTTCACCAATACTCTCTTAAACATACTTTGAAACAGAGCCTGAGCGTCCTTCAGCCGCGCCTCGGCAAGGGCTTGCAGTTCTCTTCGATTCACCGTTCCCTATCGAGACTATAGCAATTCCATTCCCAGTTTGAGGCAATCTTCGATCGTCTCCATCGCAAAGTCGCACTGCTCGCGCGTCACCACCAGCGGCGGGCAGAGGCGAATGGTATTCTCTCCGGCGCCCAGAATCAGCAGCCCGCGTTCAAACGCCAGTTCCACCACCCGGTCGCGCAGGGCGGGATTGCGTTCCCTGCTCCGGCGGTCCCGTACCAGTTCGACGCCGATCATGAGCCCCAGCCCGCGCACGTCGCCTACCGTCTCGTACCGTTCCGGCCACTCGCGCAGCCGTTCCATCAAATAGGCGCCCATGCTCGCGGCGTTTTCGATCAGGCTTTCCTCCAGCAGGGCGATGGTCGTCAGGGCGGCCTGACAAGCCACCGGGTTGCCGCCAAACGTCGACGCGTGCGCTCCCGGCGGCCAATTCATGATCTCCGCCCTCGCGATGGTGGCCCCCAGCGGCATTCCGCTCGCGACCCCCTTGGCCACCGCCAGAATATCCGGCACCGCGTCGAAATGGTCCGCCGCCCACATCCGCCCGGTCCGCCCCATGCCGGATTGGACTTCGTCGAAAATCAGAAGAATACCATTTTGTTCGGCTACCCGCGCCAGTTCGTCGAAAAACTTGCGCGGCGGCACCACGTATCCGCTTTCCCCCTGCACCGGTTCGACGACGATGGCCGCGGTTTCCTTCGCCGGTGCGATGGTCTTCAGAATCGTCTTTTCGATGTGCTGGACGCATTCCACCGCGCAGGTATCCGGCGTCCGCCCTTGCGGGCAGCGGAAGCAATAGGCGTAGGGCGCATGCACCACCCCCGGAATGAGCGGACCGAAGCCGGCCCGCTGCACCGCCCTGCTCGCCGTTAGCGAGAGCGCACCCATAGTGCGGCCATGAAAAGAAGAATAAAAGGCGATGATCTTGTCCCGCCCGGTCGCATAGCGCGCCAGCTTGATAGCGCCCTCGATGGCTTCGGCGCCGGAGTTCCCGAACGATACCCGCCGCGCCACCCCGCCCGGTGCGATCCGGGCCAGTTCTTCCGCCAGCGCGGTCAGCTCTTCATAGTAGAAATCCGTGCCCGACATGTGGATCAGCCGCGCCGCCTGCCGCTGAATGGCCGCGACCACGCGCGGGTGGCAATGCCCCGTCGCCACCACAGCGATACCGGCGTTGAAGTCCAGAAACCGGTTGCCGTCCACGTCCTCCACCATCGCGCCTTCGCCCCGCGCGGCCACCAGCGGATAGCCGCGCGTGTAAGAAGTGGAAACCACCGCCCGGTCGCGCTCGATAATTGCCCGCGCCTTCGGCCCCGGCAACGCGCCCGAAAGCTGTGGCAGATCGGGCCGCCCTAATTCGAGAGTCTTCCCCATCGCATTACTCCTTTATATTCAGTTGTTGTTTGGAATCGCCATGCGCGCCTGTAGACAAACCGGCGCGCGCCGCCAGAGCGCGGCGGGAAGCTTAGTCGGACGCGAACAGACCGGGACGAGATTGGGAGGGAACTACCTGCATATCCTGATTCTACGCCATCCAAGGTCGGCAGCGGGAGGGCATCGGGATGTTATGATGGCGGCCGTGGAGACACCTCAGGCAAGCAGAATCGCGGAGCCCTGGTATCGCCCTCCAACCGACGAACTCCGGTACCTGCCCGAGTGCCCGCGGCTGCTGCGAAACCTGCCCGGCGATGCCCCGGTGGTGGGCTGGGTTGCCATTCAACACGGGCCGGAACGGACCGATGGTAGCCTGAACCTGCTCGATCTCGAGACCCGCCGCAACACCAGCATTCCGCTGCCGGGCCGCCCCGGCTTTTTCGTGGAGACCACCCGCCCCGGCACCTGGCTGGTCGGCATGGAGCGGGAACTGGTGCTGATCAAGGTGCCGGGCGGCGAGATTGCCAAGACCGGGATCACCATCCCCGGCAACCGGCCCGAAGTCATCAACGAGGGCATCGCCATTCCCGGAGGCCTCGTGTTTGGCACCAAGCACGAACAAGTGCGCGACCCGGTGGCCGCGCTTTATCGCTTCGATTGCGCCACCCACACCCTGCGGGAAATCGTGGGCCACCAGGTGTGCTCCAACGGCAAGTATTTTCGCTGCTCCGACCAGGGCCTGGACCTGATCGATATCGATTCGGTGCCGAAGACGATCGCCTGCTATCGCTTTACCTCCGGATTTCGGCAACTGGTCTCGCGCCGGCTGCTCGTCCCACCGTCGGCATTGCCGGCCTTGCCGGACGGCTTGCGGGCCACGCCGGACGGCGAAAGCATCGTAGTGGCATTCTACAACCCGGAAGCGGCCGGCGCCGGCGTCGCCCAGGAGCTGCGGCTCGCCGACGGAGCCGTGCTGACGGAATGGATTCTCCCTGGCTCGCCACGCGTTACCTGCCCGGAATTCGTGGAACTCGATGGCGGCATCCGCGTGCTGTTCACCACTGCCGTCGAAGGGATGCCCGCGGAGGCACAAAGACAAGCGCCGCACGCGGGATGGTTTTTCTGTGGCGCCACCGGCCTCGCCAGGCTGCCGGCGCCGCCCCCGCTTTTCCCGGTGGAATCGCTCGCGTAGCGGCAAGAAAAAAAATTCCCTCGAATCCGCCTCGAACACCGCCGATGTGAAACTTTGAGAACCGTCCGCCGAGCGGGAGGTGTTCCATTATGGAAGTCGATGCGTTAAGTCGATTGGGAGTCAGCGCCCCGCTGAACTCCGTGCCGATTGCGCCGGGCGACAGCGCGGCCAATCGCCAGATTGTGAAGGCGGTCCAACAGGTGAACCAGTCGGAGTTGCTAGGGCAGGACCGTGAGCTGACTTACCGGCGGGACCCAAGAACCGGCCAGTTCGTGGTCCAAACCGTGAACCGGGAGAACGGAGACGTGTTGGATCAGATCCCGCTTGAGGCTTTGCTGCGGCTGCAGGCGGAATTGGTTCAGGAAACCAGTGCTACCTCGCCGCCGGACACGGCCAATACGGGATAGAGCTCATTGTCCCGCCGGACTCGTGCCAGCCGCCGCCGGAGGGGCTGGTTTGCCGGCGTCCAGGTGGTCCCAGTTCAGGATGGCGTTGAACGCCAGCATGAAGGTTCCCTGGGTTTGCCAGCGCCAGAAAGGACGCAAGGCGAACATCACGATGTGGCCCTTGCCGAGAGGAACGTCCACCAGCGCGGCCCGGCCGGATATGGCGGCGCCGCCGGCGATGGTGCCGGAAAGCAGCATGTCGCCCGGGCTGGTGGGGAATTGCAGAATCACGCGGGGGCGGCTTTCGCTCGGGCCCGCTCCGCGTCCGCCCCGTCCGCCGGCTTCGGCAGCCGCTCCGCGTCCTCCGCGCCCGCCGCGTCCGCCGGTACCTGGCGCCGTTTCGGCGGCTTCGCCCGGATCGAGCGGAGAGACGCTCATGGTGGTCACGTTGGGGTATACGTTCTGCCCTTCGCCGCCGTTCACCGGGCCGGTCTGCCCGCGTCCTCCTCCCCCGCCGCCGCCGAATCCGCCAAACGCACCCAACGGGGTGGCCGCCGCACTCAGCACCGGGTCCTGGTTGAAATACACCGGCAGATCCTTGCCGTCGTAGCCATACGCAATGGGGCTGGCTTTGTCCGCGAAAACGCCGCGCAGAATCGATCCACGGGCGAAGAAGTTGGCCGGATGTTCGACGGCGACGCCGCCGGCCAGGTCGTACTCGGCCATCAACGCCGCCGTCGACCCTTCGGTAATCAGCAGCCCACCCTCCTGCACGAACTTCGACAGCTCCTCCAAGCCCTCCATCCCCATGCCGCCGCGAATATCGTCGGCGGAATCGAGGATGCCGAAGCTCGGCGTCTCGGCGGTCTTCTTGTAAGGGATGGGCGTATTGCCGGTCATGGGAACTCCGGCGACGATGGACTGCGACGTGCCCGTCACATGGGGGAATACGATCACGTCGTATTTGGCGCGCAGGCCGCCCTCCTTCAGCTTCTTATCGGCGAAGTAAGTGTACGGCACGCCGTAACGATCGAAGGCGGCCCGCACCCAGCCTTCATCCTGGGTGCGCGACCACGAATGTACGTATCCGATGCGCGGCGTGGTCAGCGGATGCGTCTTCACCTGCGGCGCCGAAGCCGCCGCCCACGCCGAAAGACCGAGGTCCTTGAGCTGCGGCTCCAGGCGGGCGCGGTCGGCATTGGGGAGAATCATGGCGCCGGCGCGGAAATGGTGGCCGTCCAGCTCGAAATCCTCCTCCGCCGCCAGCGCCTGGATCGCCGGATTCAGCATGCGGAAGCGCATCAGGTTGTTATCGCTGGTATGATCCACCACTAGAACCCCGCCGCTTCCCGCTACCCCGCCGGCGGCCTTGGCATCGGCCGTCAATAAGTTCATGGGGTGATCCAGAATGGACTTGTCGTGCACCGCCGTCAGCTTCACGTCGCGCAGGTATTGCATGGTCCAACCGGTGTCGTCGTAGGGCCGGGGATTGGTTGTCGCGTACGCCTGCACGCTGGTGTACATATCCACCAGGGTGCGGTAGGGCTGGTCGCCGCGAACGATGTAATCGCCCGCGGCCACTGCCAGCTTGCCGGCTTCGAAAGCGGCATTGGCGGTGTGCACTTCCACGCCCTGGCGGCGCAGTTCGTTGACCATGTCGGCGGCTTCGGCCTTGCGCCGCTGCGCGGCCGGTATCACCCACGCGTTCGGGCTGTCGGTGCCGTTCTTCCCCTTGTCGATGGACCGCTGGTTCTTCAGATAGTAGTTTTCCAGGTACAGTTCGCGGTTCCTGCCCACCTGGTTCAACGCCAGCAGGATGGCCGATTCCTGAATGTTGGTATTGTTGCGCGGTCCCCATTTCACCGAAGGCAGCGGCGGATTCGGCCGGAACCATTCGCGGCTGGTCGCGCTTGCCGGCATCTCGAGGTTCGGCTGAAGGTCCGGGCCGTAGCTCTGCACTTCATAAAAACGGCCGAACGAATTGTGCGTCAGCGCGATCCAGAACAGGTAATTCGGCACCCAGCCGTCGTAATACCCGTAGGTCCAAACGCCGGGCACGCCGCGCTTGGCCAATTCCATGATTTCGGTTTCGCCCAGCAGCCACCATTCGTCGATCGAAATCGGATCGAGCGAAACGTTGTACGGTCCGGTGCCGGTGGAAATGTACAAATAGGGCTCGCTTTCATGCAGGTCGTGCAGAATGGTGGGGTGCCATTCCAGCACGCCGCGGGTGAAGCTCCGGGTCAGCTCCAGGTACTGGCCCATGCCGTCCCGGTTGTTATCGTGCTGCACGTACTTGCCCCAGTACATCATCAGCGAATTGCGGGCCGCGCCGTGCTCTTTGCCGTAGTAATACGCGTCCACCACTTTCTCGCGGCCGTCCACTTCCAGCACCGGCGTGATAAAGGTGATCACGTTATCGCGGATCTGCTGGATAAGAGGAGTCTCTTCGACGATCAGCCGGAAGGCCAGCTCGATGAGCATTTCCGGGCCGCCGGTTTCGGGCGAGTGAATGCCGCTATTGATCCAGTAGATGGGCTTGGCGGTGTGAATCGCTTGTTTGGCTTGTTCGGGCGTAATCTTGCGCGGATCGCCCAGCTTGGCCAGCATGTCTTTGTACTTGTCGAGATCCTTCAGCGTGGCCTCGTCGGCGATGGCCAGCACCACGATGTCGCGGCCTTCCTCGGTGGTCCCCATCTTCCAGAAGCGGGCGCGCGGAGAAGCCTTGGCCAGCGCCTGGTAGTACCGTTCGATGTCGGAAGCGTGGGTGAGCTCGCCCGGCTTGCCGGGAATCCGGCCCAGGAACTTGAGCGGCGAGGGCACGGTGTCGGAGGCGGGCATGTGGTCCACCAGCTCGGTGGAGAAACGCGCGTCCTGGAGGTACTCGTGGATCAGCCGGGTGTATTCTTCGTCCTGCTTTTGGGGAGCGGGCGAGGCCGCGCTGGAAGCCGAGGGGGTTTTGTCTTTCTTGGCCGCGGCCGATGCCTCCCAGGCAAGGAACAGTACCGCGAGTGTGCCGCCAATGGCGGCGGAACGACGAATCATTGCGCAAGAACCCTTTCCCGAAGCACCGGCTCGAGTTTGCGGACCGGCTCTAAGCATTTATACCGCATCGCGGGGGCGCACGCGGGGCGGACCCCCTGCGTCGGGTGCTTAACCGATCTTGGGGAAATCCGTTCCGGGAAACCGCTCCCTCGCGGTCGCGGCTCGGTAAGTGACTGAAAACACGCGGTACTGTAACCGAGCCGCGACCGCGAGGGAGCGGTTTCCGCGCCTAAACCGTGAAATCTCCAGATCGGTTAAGGACCCCCCTGGTCCGCAGCATTGGCTTAAGGACAGACGCCGTGGCTCCCGCGGGGCCAAGACGCATCTCTCCCGCGCTCCCGATCGTCAGCACCTCTCCGTATAGACGACACCGCCAAGTGGATGCCGGCCTCCCGTACCCGGGCGCGCGAACGGCCCTTGTCCGGCCAGGTGACGGGCGCCGAAATGACAATGCAAGGCGCGGAGCGCTAAGTTCTGAGTGGGTTCAGCCACCGTAGCTCCGGGAAGCGGCCGAAGTCCTGGTCGGTCGACGCCAGAAGGGCTCCGTGTTCCATCGCGAGCGCGGCAAGGACAGCGTCCGTTACCAACGGACCGGCTGCGCGTTGTTCACTGACGAGCTTTTCCAGAATTTCAGCATGAAGCGGTCCAGGATTCAATGGAACGACGCCGGGTTGCCTCAGCCATTCGCCAACTATGGCAAATGTTTCCCCGGCAGATCTCGGATTCGCCCAGATTCTGGAATTGGTGCTGATGCGAATAAATGCCCAGATCGTGATCCATGGCAGGCCGATTATCTCGCCACTCTTGAGCAGCCCTTGAAGCCAGCGTGCAGATGCCTTCTGCTGCGGGGCATCGGCGTTATAGGCGTACAGGAGCAGGTTGGCGTCGATGATGGTCATCGATGTTGGTCGCTCTCGCCGTACTCCAGGAGCGACTCGATGTTGTCGTAGTTCAGCCCCGGTCTGTACCCCATGTGAGTGGGCTGAATTCTAAGCGCACGGCGGCGCGGCTTGTAGTCGACGCCCAACAGTGCCGCTCGCAGCAGATCGTTGAGGGTGTCCCGGAACGAAGCTCCCCTGGACAGGCTTTCCCGCCTAACGCGCGCCACGACATCTTCATCCAGTGTGACCGTGGTTCTGATGCTCATGCTGTGTCAAGTTTAGCATCAGCCGCATCAGCAGTTTCGGTCCCTACAAAGGCGCTGGGGGGAGGAACTTGGGGACGGACAGGGGGAACGTTATCGGAGTATTTCGGGTCGCGGTGAACGTTCCGTCTGTCCCCTAGCTCCCCGTCCCCTAGCTCCCGTCCCCTAGCTCCCCTAGCTCCACCGTCCCCTAGCTCCACCCCCTAGCTCCACAACTGCGCGCCGAGGTTCATTCAAATGGTAAACTGGACCGCTAATGTCGATCCTGCCGGATTTTTGCCTGGAGACCTACTTTTCGCAGTGGGAGTTCAAGGCGCGTCACCACATGACCGCCAGTGACGCTCAAACCATCTCGCTTTGCGACCTTTTGTCGCTGGCCGAGCCGGAAGAGCGCGAAGCCTGGGACAATCTCACGCTCGGCTATACCGAGACATGGGGTTCGCCGGCGTTGCGGCGCGCCGTCGCCGCCACTTACGCGGGGCTCGCTGCGGAGGACATCCTCTGCTTCGCCGGCGCCGAGGAGGGGCTCTACTGCGCGATGCTGGCCTTGCTCGACCCGGACGATCACGCCATCGTGACCGTGCCGAACTACCAGTCGATGGAGACGGTGCCAGTGTCGATCTGCGGCTCGGTCTCGGGCGTAGCATTGCGGGCCGAAAACGGATGGGCGCTCGATCTCGACGACGTGCGCGCTGCCTTGCGGCCCAACACGCGCCTGATTGCCGTGAATTTTCCGACAACCCGACCGGTGCGGTCGCCAGCCGGGAGACCTTCGACGGCCTCGTCGCGTTGTGCGCCGAGCGCGGCATCCACCTGTTTAACGACGAGGTCTATCGCGGGCTGGAGCGCGACCCCGCACGCCAACTCCCACAGGCGGCGGAGGTCTATGACCAAGGTGTTTCGCTCAACGTAATGTCCAAGGCCTATGGGCTGCCGGGCCTGCGCATCGGCTGGATCGCCTCGCGCGATCACGCACTGCTGGCGCGGATGGAGCGTATGAAGCACTATCTGTCGATTTGCAACTCCTCGCCCAGTGAGGTGCTGGCGCGCATTGCGCTCAAGGCTCGCGACCTTATCCTCCGGAAGAATCGAGATCTCTGCGCCAACAACCTTGTTTGCCTGAGGCGTTTTTTTGCCGACTACCCTGACCTCTACGACTGGTCCGAGCCAGATGGAGGATGCGTCGGCTTCGCTCTATACAAAGGGAGTGATGGCGTCGAAGAGCACTGCCGGAGTCTCGTAGAGGAGTCCGGCGTGCTGTTGCTTCCATCGCCGCTATTTCACTCTGAGCTGTTGTCGGTGCCTCCGGACCGGTTTCGGGTCGGCTTCGGCCGCAAGGATATCGAGATCGGCTTGAAAGCTGGCCCATTGGGCTATTTGGCCGCTCAAGATGAGCCGTGAGCCGTACGTATTTGGCAAGGACGACGCCCTCCTGCGCGGCGGCAAGCCGCTTTGGGAAGCTGGAGGGCCTGCAAAGGGCCTTGGTCCGCAGCGAAAAGGCACCCGACCGGGCAAAGTCTGACTCTGGGACAGTGCCGAGTGTCACGAATCGGGAATTTGCGTCGGTGTCGCTTCAGACTGTCCCGGCAGGAGTGGTCCCGGCAGGAGTGGTCCCAGTCTGTCCCGGCAGGAGTCGTCCCGGCAGGAGTCCCTGTCCCGGCAGGAGTCCCTGGTTTATCACAGTGCGGGAATCGTGATTGCCTGCAGTTTCGTCACGGGCTCGTGACTAAAACGAACCGAGACGGCAGGGGCAGCGCCGCCCGGATTGACTTGCAGCATCGCGCTCGGAAAGCTCGCCGCCAGTTCCGCAAGACGATCCCAAGCGCGTCCTTCATTGCCGGGCAGTAGCACCGCAAACCACCTTGTCATACTGGAACACAACTGGAACAACGCTAGAAAGAATGTTCCCATTCCCCCGGCGTGCAACAGGCGAACCAAGGCCGCACTAGAAAGTTCCGCGTCGGGATGGGCCTCCAGAATGACAGCACTGGGAACCGGCTCACCATTGAGTGCACGGCGTATCTGTGATCCGCCTTCGCTCAGCGCGAAACCGTATCCGAAATACGCAAAGGCCGCGAGGTAGCCGACGCGGAGAATCGCGCGGTAGTAAGGTTCGGCCATGAATCCGAGCTTCAACGTGAAGTTCAGTGTGCCACCCTCTCTTATGCTGTCGCGAATCGCGCTCACGCCCGCGGGACTGCTCGCTTTCCCCACAATCTCGATTTGAGTGGTGCCGTCAGTGCGCCATTCAATATTGGCCGACACGTGTCCGCACTCGTTACGAAAGACGGCCGGAGCGGCTCTTTTGCCCTCCAGCGAATCCAGAGCCTGCATCGCCTTGACCAGGTGGCTCTCCAGGGCCGAACCGTGGGAGTTGTTGCACTCTGTGCACGTAATCGCTTCAAGCGTGCCGCCGAGGGCCGAGGGAATGATGTGCTCAACGCTGAGGCGGCGTTCGGCTATCGCATCGAACGTGAACGAGCGCATGCAGAGCGGACAGAGAATCGCATTTTGGAATTCCGGCCGCCTTGCGGAGAGATCGGCCGACAACACCTGAAACATCTGCTCGATGCTGGGCACGGGGGTGATTTGATTATAGCTGTTGGAGCGATCCGGGATCACGACGAATCGGTCTCCCAGAAGTGCCAACACCACGCTCCCGCGAAGCGGCGTTCGGGGAAGCGCGGGCCGGTGCTCCGGGCGTATCGTCGGCCACCCGGAAGCCGCTCCGAGCCAGTGTTCGCCGTGTGCTGGGTCGGATTGGGGGCGGGAGGTCTTCCTGGCGACGGTTAATGGGGCAAGCCGCGGCGACGTGGCGAAGAATGCAGTACAGGCTGAAGTGCGAGCCCGAATTCCCGTCGGGCTTGCCTTAACGCCATGCTGGTCCGCGGCCGGCCCCTGGCCGGATTGCCCGAGAGGTGCCAAGCGCTTGATTGTTCAGGCGAAAAGCGGGTCCAGGGGGTCCGCGCCTCACCAATCTTGCTTACGGCTCCAATCCGACGCGGCGCTCCAGCGCGATGAAACGAGGGTCGCCGTGAAGGCTGTCGAAATAGGGCGTCCGTTTCATGGTCGTCGCGCCGAAGTCGTGACGATCCACGGCTTTCTCCAGGTACTGGAGCGCGGTGTCCTTATCGCCCAGATAGGCGTATCCCTGGGCTGTCTCGATGGCCGGCGGCTTGGGCGCTCCGGCCTGGCGGGTAGCGATGATCTTCAAAGCTCCCGCGCGGTCGCCGTTGCACACCATTACCGCAAAGCGCACCGACCCGGTTCGATAGTCGGCGGGTGAAATCCGCGTCATGCGCGCGGCATATTCGCCGGCCTTGGCGCAGTCCTTTTCCCACGTCGCGATGTACGCCAGAGCCGCCAGCGCGGAGGTTTCGTTGGGATTCCGCCGCAGCATGGCCAGATATTTTTGTTCGGCTTCCGGGAATCTCCGTTCCCATGCCAACACACCGCCTTCGAAGAACAACAGCTCGGCGTCGAGCGGCGCCAGGTCTTCGGCCATCCGCAAATGTTCGTGACTCTCCGCAAATCGTCCCTGGTCGGCGAGGCTCATGGCGTACAGTTTGTGCGGCTCCTGGCGGTTGCCAAGCTGCAGCGCCAGGCGAAATTCGCGCTCGGCACGATCCCAGTCGTAGCCGTATTCCCAATCGAGGTAGGCGAGGTCGGCGTGAGCCACCGCCATTTGCGGGTCGAGTTCCAGGGCGCGATCGAGACCCGAGCGGACCCGGTCGGCCAGGCCGGGAGTCCAGCCGCCCAGATATCCCATGGTTTCCAGCATCTTTGCCAGCGAAAACCAGGGCGCGGCATAGCGGGAATCCCTGGCGATGGCGGCCTGCATCAGAGAGATGGATTTCTCATACCCCTGGCTGGTGCCGATATTGGCCGCCTCCAAGCCGCGTAAATAGAGGTCGTGCGCCTCGGGATCGGTGGTCGCCCCCGGCGGGATCAGGCGCGCGTTGCCCTCCTTCGACCGGCTCGACTGCAGGTCGTCGGCAATCGAGCGGGCGATGTCCTGCTGCACCGTGATCAGGTCGCTGAAATGCACGTCATAGGTGTGGGACCAAAGGTGGGAGCCGTCCTGGGTGCGGTTGAGTTGGGCGCGAATGTGGACGCGGTCGCCGGCGCGCACGATGCTGCCTTCGAGCACGGTTTCGACATTGAGCTGGCGGCCAATCTGGCGGACATCGACGGCGCCGCCCTTGAACAGAAACGCCGATGTACGGGCAATCACCCGCAGCCCGTTCAGATTGGCGAGGTCGCTGGTGAGCTCGTCGGTCAGGCCGTCGGCCAGGTACCCGGATTGGCGATCGGCCGAGAGATCGACGAAGGGAAGCACGACCACCGAATCCAACCGGGCCTGCGCGACGGGGGAAAATCGCCAGGCCAGAACGGCGCCGGCGGCGGCCAGCACAACCAGCGACACGGCGGCCAGGCGCCACCCAAACGCCTTCGTGGCAACCGGATCGGCGGCGATTTCCGGCGCGGCAGCCGGCGCGGCAGCGAAGCGGAAGACCGGAAAATAGCCTCGCGCCGGCAGACCGCTGCGAATCCGGTCCGCGGCGCCGGCGCCGGCATAATAGTCCTTCAGATTCTGTCGAAGCCGGCTGATTTCGGCGCGCACCACCGCATCCGCCTTGGGATCGAAGCTGGCGGGCTTTTCGAATACGTCGACGCCGATGGCGTACTCGTTGATCCGCTCCGCTTCCCCAGCCAGACTGCGATCGGTGAGGTACGCCAGCAGCCGGGCCCGTCGGGCCGGAATGCGGAACTCCGGGGACTGCAGCAGGCGGTCCACCGAGGCCCGGATTTCGGCGTGGCTGGGTACGGCTGACGAGCCATTCTCCCTCGGCGCTGTCTCTGCCCCCACCCAGTCAACCTCCCGCTTCGGGTTTTGAGTATACCACGAGGTACGTTGTTCAAAACACGGGATGTACCTTTGTTGCCTCTGGGTACTTGCGCACCTTCCGCGGCGAAGCCAATACTCGCCCATGCACCGGCATCCGGTTCCTCCGGGAATTGGGGCTCGGACTGGAGGATCCATGTATTTCTTGCGCGCTCCGTTACGTTTCGCGCGATGGCGCAGCCTGCCGCTGGCCATCCTGATCGCACCCGCCGCCTGGTGCCAGACGCCCGTCATCGCCGCAGTGTCCGACACCCTGGGGCGAACCACGCTCTGCCCGGCGGCGAGCGTATTCGCATACGGCACCTTTCCCGCCGACAATCTCGGCAGTTTCAGCGCCACCGTCGGCGGAGAGACTGCGCCCCTCCACCTGATCGTCACCCAGGCTGGCGTGGGCTACGAGATCAATCTCATCATCCCGATGGATCTCGCGCCGGGACCCTCCACCGTGGTCATTTCCCATGACGGCACGCCTTCCAATACTTTCCCGATCACGCTTCAGGCCACCTCGCCAGCCATTTCCGCCGGCGGTGGCGAGGGCAGCGCGTTCCTTCACTCCAATGGCGCCCAGGTAACCAACTCCTATCCGGCGGCTCCGGGAGAAACCATCCAGCTCAATCTGGCCGGCCTGGGCGCGACCAGTCCGGTGCAGGCCCTCGGCAGCACCTCATCGAGTCTTTTGCCGGCCGCCGTCACACCCACGGTCACCGTCGGCGGCATAAAGGCAACGGTCCAGTTCGCCGGGCAGCCCACCACAACGGTTGGCAACGGCTATGCGATTCTGTTCACGGTTCCCGCCAGCGCGCCCGCCGGCGCGGACACTTTGGTGGTCACCAGCGGCGGAGCGGCGTCCAATGAAGTCCAGCTCCCGGTGGGAACCGTGCAGCTCCCCACCGCGCCCACCATCGCGGCGTTGGTGAATGGCGCCAGTTTCGCGCAGGAAGCGGTGGCCCCGGGATCGTTTCTCACCATCTACGGCACCGGGTTTCAAGGCCCGGACAATCTCGCCGCGTTTCCGGCCACAACCGTAAACAACCTGTCGGTCGAGATCGGCGGCGAACTGGCGCCGATTTCCAGCCTGATCGCGTCCCAAGGGCAGATCAACGTTCTGGTGCCGTCCGATCTGCCGGGGTATGGGGAATCCCTGCCGGTCACGGTCCTGTCGAATAACGGACCATCGGCCGGCAACGCCGTGCGGATGGCCGCCGCCGCGCCCGGCTTCTTCCTGGTTGCGGATCCCACCAATAGCTCCCGCCGGGTCGCGGCCGCGTTGTTCGCCAACACGGCTTGGCTCGTGCTGTCCACGGCGCAGGCTTCCGCGCTGGGTCTTCCGCCATGTACTGGACAGAGCGCGACGGCCACCTGCGGCCAGCCCGCCAAGCCCGGCGACTACGTGGAACTGTTCGTCACGGGATTGGGAGCGGCCACCGCCGGCGGCACGCCTCTCGCCACCGGCGTAGCGCCCCCCGCCAGCGGCAGCCCGCTTTACTATACCGTCCTCACTCCCACCCTTACCGTAAACAAAATAGCCGCGGCCGTGCTGGGTTCGGTGGTCGCGCCCGGATTCGCGGGCCTTTACCAGATCGACTTCCAGATTCCAGCCGGCACACCCGCCGGCGACGCACCGATCGAGATTTCCGTCGCAGGCAACAGCGTGACCGATACGGCGGTGGTGGCAGTTCAATGACCCGGTTAGGAGGCAGCATGGGTGCATTCTTGGTGGGGCAGACCCTCGGTCTGCGGCGGCCTCCCAGGCCGCCCCGCCACCGCGCATTATCCAAACATGGTCCTGGAATGGACACGTGGCTTTTCGCCTGCTGGATCCGTCTGGCCGCGGCCAGGCGGCCTGGGAATTCGCAGCAGGCCGCGGGTCCGCCTCACCCGCTGTTGTTCTTATTGACGGTGCGAAATGCTGGGTTGGCAGCCGCGCTGGCTTCCTGCTTTTTGTGTACCGCGTTGGCGCAGGCTCCCGCTTACGCCATTGCCACGGTCGCCGGCACTGGACCGTATCCGTACACCGGGGAGGGCCAGCCGGCGGCGAACGTGCTGCTGTTCAGTCCCGGCGGCGTCGCCGTGGGCAATAACGGAACGATCTACTTTTCCGATTCCTATTACCAGCGGGTCTTCCAGGTGACTGCGCAAGGCACATTGACGACCGTGGCGGGCACGGGCCATGAGGGCTTCAGCGGCGATGGCGGCCCGGCCACCGCCGCGCAACTCCACGGGCCGGCCGGCCTGGCGGTCGACGGCGCGGGCAACCTCTATATTGCCGACGTTGTGAATGAACGAATCCGAAAAGTGACGCCGGCCGGCATCATCGCCACGGTGGCGGGCAAAGGCAGCTATGGATTCTCGGGCGACGGCGGGCCCGCTACGTCGGCGGATCTAAACACTCCGGCAGACGTGAAGCTGGACGCGGCGGGCAACCTCTATATCGCCGACCAGGCGAACAATCGAATTCGCAAGGTAACTGCCGATGGGCTGATCCACACGATCGCCGGCAATGGCCAGGTCGGATTTAGCGGCGATGGGGGCCCGGCCACCGCGGCCCAACTCCAGTTGCCCGCCGGCGTGGCGCTGGACGGCGCGGGGAATCTCTACATCTCGGACACTTCCAACTACCGGGTCCGCAAGGTCGCTGCCGCCAGTGGAAACATCTCGACCATCGCGGGAACCGGCGTCACCGGCTACAGCGGCGACGGCGGCCAGGCAACCCTCGCCCAGCTTTCCGACCCGCAGGGGTTGGCTCTCGACGCCACCGGAAATCTGTATATCGCCGATGCCATCACCGGCAAATTGCGGAAGGTAACTCCGAATGGGGTCATCAGCACGATTGCGGGGAATGGTGCGCTGACCTTGAGCGGAGGAGACGGGAAAAGCGCCGCGGCCGCCAGCCTGCTTTTTCCGGCGAGTGTGGCACTCGATTCTTCCGGCAACATCTTCGTGAGCGAGGAGGAAGGACGGCGCGTCCGGCGCATCGATGCCGCCACATCGGCGATCTCGCGCGTGGCGGGCCTGGAAGTTACCGGGTCGATTATCGGCGACGGCGGCAATCCGCTCCAGGCCTCGCTGTACGATCCGTACGGCGTCGCCATCGACGCCCAAGGCAATCTGCTGATCTCCGACACTTTCGATTTCCGCGTCCGCAAAGTCTCGGGCGGCGTTATCACGACGATAGCCGGCAACGGTTTGCCCGGCACCAGCGGCGATGGAGGACAGGCGACCGTGGCAACCGTGAACAGTCCCACCAGCATGGCGCTGGACTCCAGTGGCGACATCTACCTCGACGCCGCCTATGAGGTCCGGAAGCTAGCCGTCGACGGAATTATCTCCCAGGTCGCCGGAACGGGCGCCCAAGGCTACGGCGGAGACAATGGGCCGGCCGTGGCCGCGCAGTTATTCGAGTGGCAGTCCCAGATTGCGCTCGATAAGTCCGGGAATCTTTATATTGCGGACGCTTCGAACGATCGGATTCGGATGGTAGACACGCGCGGCGAGATTGTGACCATAGCGGGTACGGGAACGCCGGGTTTTTCGGGCGATGGCGGCCCAGCCACCCTCGCCGAGTTGTTCCATCCATCCGGCGTGGTTGTGGACGCGGCCGGAAATATCTATATCGCCGATACCGATAACGACCGGGTTCGCCGCATCGGCACCAATGGAATCATCGCCACCATCGCCGGCACCGGCGTTCAGGGCGCTACCGGCGACGGCGGCCCGGCTACCCAGGCGGAGCTGTCCGCGCCCGCGACACTGGCTCTCGATTCCAGCGGAAACCTCTACGTCTGCCTGCCCGCCCGGATTCGAAGAATCGACTCCACCGGCGCGATCGCGACCATAGCGGGCACCGGCACGGACGGTTATTCCGGCGATGGCGGACCGGCCACCAGCGCGCTTTTGAATGCCCCCACCGGCTTGGCCTTCGATTCGAGCGGCAACATTTATTTTGCCGATTCGGGCAATCAGGTGGTCCGCAAGTTGGAGCCGGCGCAGTTCTTCGCGGGCGGGGTGGTGAATAGCGCCAGCCTCCTGGCCGGGCCGGTGGCGCCGGGAGAAATTATCACCATTTTCGGTACCAGCATCGGGCCGTCGCAATTTGCTTTGCCGAGTGTGACTTCTTCCGGAAGTTTGAACACCGAGATCGGCGCCACCCAGGTTCTCTTTGACGGAATTCCGGCTCCCATGATCTTTGCATCGACCGGTCAAGTGAGCGCCATCGTCCCCTACGAAGTTGCCAGCCAGAGCCAGACGCAGGTGCGGATTGTCTACCAGGGCCAGCCCACCAACACCGTCTCGCTCCCCGTATCCCAGACCGCGCCCGCGCTCTTTACGGCTAACAGTTCCGGCACCGGCCAAGCCGCGGCCCTGAATCAGGACGGCAGCGTCAATTCGGTTTCGAACCCGGCGGGCGCCGGTTCGATCGTGGTTTTCTACGGGACCGGCGAAGGGCAGACCAATCCTGCCGGGCAGGACGGGGTGATCGCCACCGGCGTTTACCCCACGCCCGTGCAGGCGGTGTCGGTGCAAATAGGCGGACAAACGGCGCAGGTGTTGTACGCGGGCGCCGCGCCCGGCGAGGTGGCCGGACTGCTTCAAATCAACGCCCGTATTCCCGCCGGCGTTACCGGCAATGCGGTTCCCGTGGTGGTTTCGGTCGGCAACTCATCGAGCCGCGCCGATGTAGTGATCGCCGTTCAGTGAGACCGGAATTTGTGGGGCAGACCCGCGGTCTGCGGACGGCCTCCCAGGCCGCCCCGCCACAGCGCACTGCCCAAACATGATCCTGAAGAGACGCGGTGTCTTTCGCCTGCTGGACCCATCTGGCCGTAGCCAGGCGGCCTGGGAGGCCGCCGCAGGCCGAGGGCCCGCCCCACCTCCTGTGTCCGCGAATCCGTATTACACTCGTGAAAGTCCCAGGAGGACCGCCCTTTGTCCGCATCGGTTCGTCTATCCGTATTCTTCGCTTTCTGGCTGGCCGCGCTGGCGCCGGCCCAATCGCTCGATCCCGCCCTTTATTCGGAAATGCATTGGCGCTCCATCGGCCCCACCCGCGCCGGCCGCGCCCGAGCCGTCGCCGGCGTGCCCGGCCAGCCCAACGTGGCTTATATCGGATTCGATAACGGCGGCGTCTGGCGCTCCACCGACTACGGCTCCACCTGGGTCCCCATCTTCGACCACGAAAGCACCGGCGCCATCGGTGCCATTGCCGTCGCGCCCTCCAACCCCAACATTATCTATGTCGGCACCGGCGCCGGCATCATTCGACCCGATCTCGCCGTCGGCGATGGCGTCTACCGATCCACCGACGCCGGCAAGACCTGGGTCCACCTCGGTCTTCGCGATACCCAGATGATCGCCAATATCGACGTCGACCCGCGCAACCCCACCCGCCTCTTTGTCGCCGCGCTCGGTCACCCTTACGGTCCCAACCCCGAGCGCGGCATCTTCCGCTCCACCGATGGCGGCGCGCACTTCGAAAAAGTGCTCTTCAAGGACGATTACACCAGCGCCAACGACGTCCGCATCGATCCTGAACATCCCAATATCGTTTATGCCGGCCTCTGGCAGCAGCAACAGGGCTTCTATGAGAACGGCGCTTTCGGCGGCACCGGCGGCGGCGTATTCAAATCCGTCGATGGCGGCACCACCTGGCAGCAGCTCACCCGCGGCTTGCCATCGGTGATTGAAGCCAACCTCGCCATAGCTCCCGGCAATCCCAGCCTCATCTACGCCATGGTGGCTTCTCCCGCCGCCCCCGGCGCCGGGCGTGGCGGCCGCGGTGGCGCGGCCGGCTCCGTCGCATTCTACAAATCCACCGACGCCGGCGAGCATTGGAGCGTCACTGCCAACCCCGAGGACCCCCGTCCGCTTCTCCGCATCGGCGGCGGCGATCTGCCCACCATTACCGTCGATCCCAAGAACGAAAACGTCGTCTACAGTTCCTCCATCGTGTTCTGGCGCACCGGGGATGGAGGCGCGACCTGGTCGGCCGTGCGCGGCTCCCCCGGCGGCGACGATTACCAGAAAAGCTGGATCAATCCCGAAAATCCCAACATCATCCTCCTGGTTTCCGACCAGGGCGGCGTCGTTTCCGCCAACCGCGGCGAATCCTGGAGCAACTGGTATACCCAACCCACTGCCGCCATGTACCACGTCACCGCCGATAACGCCTTCCCCTATCGCCTCTGCGGCGGCCAGCAGGATTCCGGTTCCGCCTGCGTCGCGAGCCGCGGCATGGATGGCGAAATCACCTTCCACGATTGGCACCCGGTCGCTATCGAGGAGTACGGCATGGCCGCTCCCGATCCCAAGAATCCCGACCTGGTCTACGGCGGAAAAGTCAGCCTGTATAACCGCGCCACCGGACAGAAAACCAGCATCGGTCCCCCACGCCCCGGCCGTGGCGCACCCGCTCCAATTGTGCCGGGAGAGCCCTCCGCCCGCACCGTTCGCACCCAGCCGCTCATCTGGTCGCCCAAGGACCCCAATATTCTCTACTTCGCCACCGCCGGCGTCTGGAAGACCATCAACGGCGGCCACAACTGGACACCTATCAGCGGCGACCTCACCCGCCAATCCTGGGACGTGCCTGGTAATGCCGGTAAATACGCTTCCACCGTGACCCCTTCCCCGCTCGGCACCGTCACCGCCCTGGCGCCCTCCCCGCTCGACGTTAACGTGCTGTGGGCCGGCACCGGCGACGGCCTCATCCAGGTCACCACCAACGGCGGTGCCAAATGGACCAACGTCACTCCGCCCCAGATCAGGCCCTGGACCCGCATCTTCAACATGGATGCCGGCCACTTCGACACCCGGACCGCCTATGCCGCCGCCAATACCCTGCGCCTCGACGACATGAACCCGCACTTCTGGCGCACCCACGATGGCGGCAAGACATGGACCGAGATCGACAACGGCATCGCCGCCGGCGCCCCCGCCAATTCCATCCGCGAAGATCCGCGCAAGAAAGGCCTTCTCTACGCCGCTACCGAAACCCAGGTTTGGGTTTCCTTCGACGATGGCGACCATTGGCAGTCGCTCCGCCTCGATATGCCGGCGATCTCCGTGCGCGACATCGCTATCAAGGACGATGCGTCCTGTCTCTGCTCCGACCTGGTCGCCGGCACGCACGGCCGCGGCTTCTGGATTCTCGACGACGTGACCCCTCTACGCCAGGCCGCCGCGGCAGCCGCGGCTTCGAACGCCTATCTGTTCAAGCCCGCCACTGCTATCCGCATTCGCTTCGCCACCAACGATCCCACCCCCTGGCCGCCCGAATGGCCGGCCGGCGAAAATCCGCCCGAGGGCGCCGTCGTCGATTACTACTTGCCCTCGGCCGCAACCGACGTCAAGCTCGAAATCCTCGACGCTCAGGGTAAGGCCGTTCGCACTTACTCCAGCACCGATCCGGTCAGAACCCCCGATCCCGTCACCGCTCCGGTTGCCTACGAGAAAATGTGCCAGCAGAAGCCCACCGCGCCCGATTGCGATCTCCCGTTCTATTGGCCCGCTCCGCAGCGGGTGCTCAAAACCGGCGCAGGCATGCACCGTTTCATCTGGGATATGCATTATGACCCCATCCCCGGCACCGCCACCGGCGGACGCGGCGATGGCGGCGGCAACGACCCCGTCCCCCATCGCACCTACCCATCCGTCGATTCGCCCTGGGTCGCCCCCGGCCTGTACTCGGTGCGTTTGACCGCGAATGGCAAGAGCCAAACCCAGCCCATCGCCGTCAAATTGGATCCGCGCGTCAGGATCGCTCCCGAAGTCCAGCGGATCTTCACCCTCACCACCGAGATCGAGAATCAAGCCCGCGCCGCCGCCGGCGCCTACGCCGAAGCCCGCGCCTTAGCCGATAAGCTCAGCTCGCGGCCCCAATCGCCCGCGACCGAAGCTCTCATCAAACAGGTGGACGAGATCGCGCCGCCCGCGCCGGTGCGCGGCAATGAAAGTGGCGGCAGAGGCGGCCGCGGCGGTGCGCCCGAACCCGCGCCCCCGCCCAATCTCGCCAACATCGGCGCCCAACTGGTCGCCGCCGCCATGGGCATGCAAGCTTCCGAAATGCCGCCCACCGCCGCCGAACTCCAGGCCTGCAGCCGGCAACAAGCCGCCTACGCCGCACTGATGACGAAATGGGCCGCCCTGAAAGCCAAGGCTCGCTAAGCCCCTGTCGGGATGCGTGGCGCGGACTCTCAGTCGAATGCCGCATACTTTTTCATCCCGGCTGGGTCTCCGCGCAAACTGTATTACCGCCCGTCGGATTCTTCTCCCTCCGCGGCGACTTTTTCGTGGAGCGGACTCTTAGTCTGCCACGCCGGGACTCCTCCCGGCGCTCTTCCCTGCGCCTATGCTGCGCTGTGGGGCAGTCAGAAGTTCGACGCGGCGTACTACTGGAGTGCTTTTCAGTGTGAGTGGGCCACCGATACTCTGTTCCGGCCGGGCGCTCTCGCTCGCCTGGAGCCGCTGCTGTTGCGCCATGGTTTGTTGAATTTTTCCAGCGCGGACATCCTGCGATTCCTGGGCAAGCGCCTT
>Ga0182013_10001110_pt1 | contig 37207 bp, 38 predicted proteins | sample 612S2MmetaG_FD_120487 | JGI IMG/M metagenome (GOLD analysis project Ga0182013, IMG submission 120487) | Permafrost microbial communities from Stordalen Mire, Sweden - 612S2M metaG | ecosystem: Environmental > Terrestrial > Soil > Wetlands > Permafrost | place: Sweden: Stordalen | collected... | reverse complement strand
GGCATGCGCCAGGGCGGCGACGTCGGCACGCAATATCGTTCCGGCATCTATGTGTTCACGCCCGCTCAGCGCGCCGCCGCCGAGGCGTCGAAGGCGGCCTATGCCAAGGCGCTCGCGGCACAGCATCTGGGGCCGATCACCACGGAAATCCGCGACGCCCCGCCGTTCTATTTCGCCGAGGATTATCACCAGCAATATCTCGCCAAAAATCCGCACGGCTATTGCGGCCTTGGCGGCACCGGCGTGAGCTGTCCGATCGGCACTGGCGTCGCCGCCTAAGCGGACGAATAGTTGCTATGATGACGACGTAGAAAGTATTGCTGGGGCAGCATCGCTTGGGGGCACCATGGCTTGGCCGGACGGACGCTACATTCAGGCGGCAATTTTCTTCAGCCGTTGGCTGTTGGCACCGTTCCTACTCGGTCTTTTGCTCTGCCTGCTGTTGCTGATGTACCGCTTCTTTGGCGACCTCTACGGGCTCGTGCTGCAGGTGCCGAGCCTGAATTGGCACGATACCGTCACCGGCGTGCTCAATCTGGTCGATCTGGCGCTGACCGCCAATCTGATCCTGATCGTCATCTTCTCCAGCTATGAGAACTTCATTCGCCGCATCGATCCGGCTGCCCATCCGGACTGGCCTGAAGGCCTCACCCAGGTCGATTTCGGCGAGCTGAAACAGAAATTGCTCGGCTCGGTGGTCGGCATCGCCGCGGTCGACGCGCTGGCGTGGTATTTCGATCTCGAGAAATATGCCGATACCACGAAGCTCGGCTGGGTGCTGGCCTTCCCGCTGACCTTCGTGGTGGTGATGCTGCTCCTGGCGATCGCCGATCGGCTGGGCCACCGCAGCGACGCGGGGTAACCCGCAACCCGGACCCGGTTAGGGTTTGTTAACCATACTTGGCGTTAAGTCGGACCTCGGCTTGGGCTCGAACGGGGTCGGATTGCGCGTATGCGGGTCATCCGCTCTCTCATGCTGTTTTTTGCGGTCGCAATCGCGACAGGGGGATGTGCACAACAGCCCGTGCTGCGCTACCAGATGGCGGTAGCGTCGGCGCCGCAAGGCATCGACAACGTGATCTACGGCTCGCCGGCGCCCAGCTATGGGGCGGTCGCCGCGCCAAGCTACGGGATGGCTGCAGCGCCGGCCTACGGACCAGCCCCTGCGCCCGCCTACAGCTCGGTTGCCGCGCCGGCTTATGGCATGGCCGCCGCCCCGGCTTACGGCACCACTGGATCGGTCGCGATGGTGCGCGGCTATCCAAGCGGCATGATGATGGCGTCACCGGCGGCCTATGCGCCGGCCGCCTATGCACCGCCCGCGCAACAGTGGCCCTACACACTCGATTCCGGCGACCGGCTGCGCGTCGTTGTGTTCGGCCAGGACGGGCTGACCAATTCCTATGTGCTCGATGCCAGCGGCCAGATCGCCATGCCACTGATCGGCACGGTGCCGGCACGCGGTTTGACCACCGACCAGCTGTCCGAGCGGATCGCCGATATGTTGCGCCAAGGCTACGTCCGCGAGCCGCATGTCGTCGCCGAAGTCGAAGCCTATCGGCCGTTCTTCATCCTCGGCGAAGTCGCCGCGCCCGGCCAATATCCCTATTCGCCGAACATGACGGTGGAAACCGCGGTGGCCATCGCCGGCGGCTTCGGGCCGCGCGGCTTACGCACATCCGTCATCATCAGCCGCAATTTCAACGGTCAGCAATTCCGCTTCCAGGCGCCAATCAGTTCGCCGATCCACCCCGGCGATACCGTCCAGGTGCAGGAGCGTTGGTTCTGATGAGGGATCTGAGATCAGGTATCAGCCTGATTGTCTGATCCCCGTTTCTTGTCACTTCACATTCTTAGCCAGGAATTCCATCGAGCGTTGCCAAGCGAGCTTGGCCGCCGCTTCGTTGTAGCTGCCGCGCTCGTCGCAATGAAAGCCGTGCTGCGCGTCCGGATAGACGTAGATTTCGCAATCGCCGCCACGCTTGGCCTTGATCGCATCGACGTCGCTCATCGGGATCGAAGCGTCCTTCTCGCCGAAATGCAATTGCGTCGGTATTTTCGGTTTTTCATCAGCATTTTTCGCGATCTGGCCGCCATAATAGCCGACGGCGGCAGACAGTCCGTTGAGCTTGGACGCCGCCAGGAACGAGATGGTGCCGCCCATGCAGAAACCCATGATGGCAACCGGGCCGCTTTTCTTTAATTCGTCTATCGCCGCCTGCACGTCGCGCAGCATGGCGCCCCAATCCGGATTGGCGACGAATTTGCGCGCATTGGCGATCTCGTCGGGCGTGTAGCCGCATTCGAAATTCGGCTGCTGACGGTCGAACACCGCCGGCGCCAGCGCCCTATAGCCTTCGCCGGCCAGCCGGTCGCACACGGCGCGGATGTGATGATTGACGCCGAAAATTTCCTGAATGAGGACGATGCCGCCCTTGGCGGTTCCGGCCGGATCGGCGCGATAGGCGCCGAGCTTGAAATTGTCCGATGACGTCAACGCAAAATGCTTACCCAAGACAATCCTCCTGTGACAGTGGCGGCCGTATCGCCCGTCGGCCGCTTCGACTGTGACGACGGGCGCCGGACTATAGCGTGTGGGGCAGCGTGCGTCAGCGCGTGACGACGATGAAATCCGTGCCCTCGCCGGTTTCCTCGCCGAGACCTTGGTCCGACACGATGAGGGAGGAACCCGGAATCAGCAATTGCGAAATGGTGTCGATCGCATCCTGGGGGACCTCGATGCGAGCGAGCGCCTGCGCCGGCGTCTGCGGCGGCGGCAGATCGGCCGCTGACCTTACGCTATCTTCATCTCTGCGCCTGCCGTTTGCATGCTTCTCGGATTTCTGTTCGGTCTCCGATTTCCGCGTCGGTTTCGGCGGCTCGCCGGGAAGCGACACGACGGTCCAGCGCAACGTCGTGTGGTCATCCAAAAAACCCATCGCCGTAAACACATGCGTGCCCAGCGGCTGGTCGGGCTGCGCGATGGTGACGGCGGCGTCGAACAGCGGCTCAAAGTCCTGCCGCACGTAGATCTTCTTGTCCTTGCGGCTGACGAAAATCGCAATCGGCGTCTTTTTTGCCGGAGCCGCCTTGGCCAGGTCCGCGGGCTTGGCAAGCGGCGCCGGAACGCTGTCGCCCGGCGAGGCCGTGCCCGGTGCGGCCGATCCGGCTTGCGGTTCGGGCGCGCTCGAACCTGGGGGGTTTGTGTCACCCGACGGCGCCGCAGGATTTGCCGCGTCGCTCCCGCTGGGATTGGGCCCGGCAATGACCACATCGGCGCTGACACGCAAGCCGAGCTCGGCCGGTCGCGCCGGAGCTGCGACATCGGCCAGCCCGGCATCGATCGCCTTGTTGCTGTCGGTGGTCTGTGCCGTCTTGACCGACGGCACGGGCGCTGCAGCCTGCTCCGCCGGCCTATCCTTGTGCACGAACAGATGCGGGTCCGCGAATTCGACTGGCCTTAATTCGGAACGCGAAATGATCACGCGCGCGCCGAGCTTGGTGAGACCGTAAAGCCGCGCCGCAAAATCGCGCGGCATGCGGATGCAGCCATGCGATGCCGGATGGCCGATATTTTCGCCCTCGTGCAGAGCGACGCCCGACCAGGTGATGCGCTGCATATAGGGCATCGGCGCGTTGCTGTAGATATTGGAACGATGGAAAACCTGTTTTTGGATGACGTCGAAGACACCCAACGGTGTCGGCAGGCTGGGCACTCCAGTTGCCACCGACGTGTCGGCGACATGCGTGCCGTCACTGTACAAATGCAGCTTCTGCTGATTGATGGAAATGAAGATCTGCAGCGGCCCTTTCGGAATGTTGCCGAACGGCTCGTTACTGGCGTGCTCGGTCTGCTTGTGCCGGCTCTCCGGGTACGAAAGCTTGTGACCGGCCTTTGCGACCGCTACGGCCGGCGCGCAACCCAGTGCCACCATGATTGCGACGCCCAGCGCACTGGCGGGCCGGACGCTTCCCGCTTGCCGCCGCGGCGCAGCGCTGTCGAACCGCGCAATTTTTCTGCTCAACTCGCTCCCCCAAGCCAATGGGAATAAGCCGACGGTACCTTGCGATTCCAGCGGCAAATCTTAGTCGACACAGTCACCCTCCGCCACTTGTCGGATAGTTCGCCGCTCATTCATGACGTAACGACGTTAATAGCCAATGCAAGACGCAGTCGTGACGCCGGCACCTGCCCTTGGGTAACTCCCACTACCCGACTTTACGCCGACGGCGTCAGCGAAAAAGCCTTCGCCAAAAGCTCATAGGAATGCCGCCGCGCCGCATGATCGTAGACCATCGTCGTGATCATCAGTTCATCGGCGCGCGTCGCTTCGGCCAAAGCGAGCAATCGATCCTTGACGCGGTCGATTCCTCCGACCACAAGCCGCGCCCGCTGCCGCGCCATGCGTTCGCGGTCGACCGGCGTGTAGGGGTAGGCGGCAGCCTCCTCGGGCGAGGCGAGCGGCAGATATTCGCCTTTGGCGCGGCGCGCGTAATGCAGGTCGGCGCTCAACCCGATGCGCTCGGCCTCGGCGTCGGTGTCGGCGGCGATCACGGCCGTGCCCAGGATGGCATAAGGCTTAGCCAGCGTCGCCGAAGGCTTGAAATGCTCGCGATAAGACAGCATGGCGCCAGCCGCGTCGTAATCGGCGAAATGGTGGGCAAAGGCAAAGCCCATGCCGACGGCGGCGGCGAGCTCGGCACTGTAACCGCTCGAGCCGAGCAGCCAGATCGGCGGCAGCGCCACGTCTGCCGGTACCGCACGCACGTTGCGAAACGGATGGTTTTCGGGAAACCCGCCGCGCTCAAGCAGCAACAGTTCCTGAAATCGTTCGAGGAAGTCGTCGCCTTCCCGTGCATCCTGCCGCGCGCGCAATGCGTAAGAGGTGACCGAATCGGTGCCCGGCGCGCGGCCGAGCCCGAGATCGATGCGGCCGGGGAACAGCGCCTCCAGCACCTTGAAGCGCTCGGCGACCATGAGCGGCGCGTGGTTCGGCAGCATGACGCCACCGGAGCCGACGCGCATGCGCGACGTGACCGCCGCGATTTGTCCGATCATGATTTCCGGCGAGGAACTGGCGATGTTCGCGAGATTGTGGTGCTCGGCAACCCAATAGCGCTTGTAGCCGAGCCGGTCGGCGAGCCGCGCCAAATCGAGCGAATTGCGCAATGCCGCCGACCCCGGCGTGGCCGTGGTCACGGGCGACAAATCGAGGACGGAGAGCGGGATCACGCCGGATCGGACTCTTTGGGCATCATGCCCAGCATGGAGGCTTAGAAGCGCGTCGCGGCAGCTTTCGTCAATCCCGGCGCGATTTCACTGGTTGCTTGTACCGCCGATAACGGTCGGTCGGCAGCCTCCTTAGCCACAGTCTGTTTCGTCGGGCGATGCCGCTTAACTGCTACGCGACGCTTGGCCACTTGTGGCGCCGGCGAGGTTTGCGCCGCGGCTTGCGGCGCCGATGCGTAACTCGGCGCAAACGTAAAATTCAGAGTGGACGGTTGCGCGGCCGTCGCCGCCTGCAGTTGGCGCGGGCGGCGCAGCTTGACGACGCGGCGGTGTGCCGGTTTGCGCTCGATCTGCGTGGTGGTCTGTGGCGTAGTCTTGGCGACTGTCTTCGCCGACGCTTCGGCATCGGTCGAGGTTGTGCTGTCCCGCGCGGGGTCGACGTCGTGGCCTGCCGGACCGGCTGGCGGTGCTTGGTCCGCCGGGGATTGCAGCGCAACGTCGATCGCAACGTCCTTCTTGGTATCTTGCTCGGTTGCGGGGCTGGCTTCTTGGCTCGCTTGTTGATTGGTTTCTTGGCCGGTATCCGCGTCTGCCGCGGTCGGTGTCATCGCCGCTGCATCGCTCGAAGAGCTAGCCTCCGTTTCAGGTGCAGTGGGCAGCGCAGGATCCGAAGGAGCAAGCATCGTTACCGGCTTAGCCGCTGGCGCATTCAACTGGAAGCGCCCGCCGAAAGGCACCGTCGCTGCATCCGTCACCGGTGCGGGCGCGCCGTTGCCGAACACCAGCTGCAGCGGCGGGTTGCCGCTATGCAGCCGCGCCAACGGCTCATGATTGACACGGAATGCGGCGAACATGCCCATACCGCAACCTATGGCAACGATCGAAGCGAACATCGCCACGATCATGAGACGGACGTTCGGAAACATTCGACCTCGCAGAGCGCCCGCGCGCGATCCAGCTCAAAGCACGCATTACCTGGCTTGGGATTGGCGCGAGGACGAAATTCACAAAGGACTGTCGCGTGATGCCGGCAACAGCCCTTGCCAAGCCTTTCCCCTAACCGTCGCAAGGTTCAGCCCCGACGACATTAGCTGAGTCGCTGAAATGACAATGTTAAAAATGACAAGACCAAGCGCGGCCGCGCGAATGACGCGATGAGATTGCGGCTCAGCGTGTCAGAGGACTTTGCGCCGGAACTTGCGCGGCCGTTGCATTCGGCGACGCCCCCGGCAACACCACGACGCGCGTGCCGACGCTCACTCGGCTGTAAAGATCGGCGATATCGTCGTTGGTCAGCCTGATGCAGCCCGACGACACAAAGGTGCCGATGGTCGAGGGCTGGTTGGTGCCGTGAATCCGATACAGCGTATTGCCGAGATACAAAGCACGTGCGCCCAACGGGTTGGTGTCGCCGCCGGCCATGAACCGCGGCAGATAGGGCTGACGTTCGATCATTTCCTTCGGCGGGAACCAGTCCGGCCATTCCTTCATGCGGCTGATGCGCTCGGCGCCCGACCAGGTGAACCCTTCGCGCCCGACGCCGATGCCGTAACGCATCGCCTTGCCGTTGCCGAGCACCAGATAGAGGTAGGTGTTCGGCGTGTCGATAATGATCGTACCAGGCGCCTCGGCGGTGGCGAAGTCGACCAGCTGGCGGCGGAACTGCGGCGGGAGAGCCTTAGCCGGACCCTGCTCGGGCTGATCTTCCGGCGGCAAGCCGGCAATCAGGGCCGGACGATCCGGCGATACACCCTCTGGAGGAGCGACACGACTACGGACCGAGCCGGTCACGTCGGCGGGGCCCGGAGCGCTCGCAACTGTGGCCGGCGGCCGGTCGACCATCTCGCCGTCGACCATAGGCATCGGCTGGGGCGGGTAATAATCGCGGCTTGCTGGCCCTGACGCGTCAGCGTCCTCGCCAGGGGCTGGCTGGACAGTGCCCGGAGCATAAGGAAGGCCGTTGGCGTCACGATAGACCGGCTGCGCGCCGGCATAAGGCGGCGGCGGCGGCGGCGGGTAGTAAGCCGCGGGTGGCGGCGGATAATATTGGGCCGCGGCGCTGCCGAGTGAACCGGCAAGCGCGGACGCGATCACAACAAGACAGATGCTGGCACGCAAGACGAACCCCCGGCGACCCTGGTTTCGGCATCTGTTTTGCAGGCTACATTTGGCGGGAACAAGGCATAAGCCCGCAACGCGGGTGCGCGCGTTATGCTTGAACGTCGGTTCCGCCGGCATGGTGAACATTTGGTAACAATTCCGCCTTGTGTGGCCGCGCCGGTAAGTGTGTTATTTACGGCGATGAATATCTTTCAGCGCTGTCTATCGGGGGATCGGACATGACGCGAATGATTTTGCGGATGACCTTTGGGGGGATCGTTCTCGGATTGATGGATTTGAGTCCGCTCCACGCTCAGACCGCCGCCATCAACGACCTCAAGGGCAAAATTTTCGATGCCAAGATGGCGCAGCAGACCTTCGCCGCCGGCTTACGGCATTGCAGCGAGCTGAACGGTTTGACGTTCTATTACCAGACGCGCGATCGCGTTCTTAATCTCGAAGAATACCACCGCTCGCTAGACAATCTGGCACTGCAGGGAGTTTTCAATCCCGAGACCAAGCGGCCGTGGAACCAGCAGGATGCCGATGCGCGCTGGGAACTGGTCAAGCGGGAGGCGGCCTCGGACCAGACCACCTGCGAACTGGTCGCAAGCCTGCCCGATTTGCAGAAAAAGCTCGACGACCTGGAACGGCAAGCGGCCGCAGCGCCGAACGCTGCGTCCCAAGGTGACAAATAAGGCAACGACGGCGTCACCGCCGCTGCGCGACCGCTTGCGTTACCCGCCACCATTCGCAGTGGCGCGGCGACGGGCATGCTAGACCGGGGTGCCGGATCACCAACAATCAGACATCAGGGGCAACAGCATGGACTGGACTGACCGACGGGAGCGGCTGCGCTCCGTCATTGCTGGATCACGTTGTATTTATCCGGGCTCGGTGTTCGATGCGATTTCGGCACGCATTGCCGAGGATCTTGGCTTTGAGGCCGGCATGTTCGCGGGCTCGATCGCGTCGTTCACAGTGCTCGGCGCACCCGATATCGTCATGCTCACGCTGACCGAATTCGCGCAGCAGGCTTACCGCATCAACCGTGCGGGCAAATTGCCGCTCCTGGTCGACGCCGACCATGGCTACGGCAACGCGCTCAACGTCAAACGCACGGTGGAAGAACTGGAGACCGCGGGTGTGGCGGCTCTGACGATCGAGGACAGCGCCTTGCCGACCGGCTACGACGCCGCCGGACCGGCCTTGATCCCGATCGCCGAGGGCGTCGGCAAGATGAAGGCCGCGCTCGCCGGCCGCCAGGACAAGCGGCTGGTGATCGTTGGCCGCACCAGCGCCATGACAATGACCGGCATGGAAGACACCATCGCGCGGCTGCAAGCTTATGAGGCGGCCGGCGTCGACATGTTGTTCATGACCGGCGTGAAGACGCGCGCGCAACTCGATACGGTCGCCACGGCGGTAAAGCTCCCGCTGTTTCTCGGCAGTCCCGGGACCGAACTCTACGATCTCGACTACCTCAGCGCCCGCAACGTCCGCATCTGCCTGCAAGGCCATTTGCCGTTCATGGCGGCGGTCAACGCCGTCTACGAGACGCTCAAGGCGCTGCGCGGCGGCACGCCGCCGGCCAGCATCAAGACCGTCGCCTCGCCGGATTTGATGAAACAGGTCACCCGTCAAGCCGACTATGCGGAATGGTCTAGGGATTTTCTCAACGCCGGTCTGTCGGGCGGCTAACCGCGAGCTGCTGGCGGGCTTGATCGCAAGGCCGATCGTCAACAAATAACACCGGACGACACGAGGGACGCGCCGAGAGGCCTGCCCCGGATTTCGCTGCAACCGCAACTCGGCTACAAATTCATGATAAGAATCGGTCGCCGCGAGCGAAGGAAGATCCGATGCCATCCGTCAGCAACTGGAAGGTGCCGTCCTCAGCACAACCGAAGCCGGAGGACTATTCCTATGATCTTGAGCATGCGCTGTCCGCTGTCGTTGGCCTTCGCACCATTGTGCCGGCGGACGCGTTCACGGCGGAGACGCTCGGCACCGAGCGCGCCGGCAACGGGGTTTTTATCCGCGGCAACGGTCTCGTCCTCACCATCGGCTACCTGATCACCGAAGCGGAAACGCTCTGGATTACGCTGAACGATGGCCGATCGGTGCCGGGCCACGTGCTTGGCTATGACCAGGAGACTGGATTCGGACTGGTGCAGGCACTAGCCAAGCTCGACGTGCCGGCGCTCGAAATTGGGCAATCCGCAGCAGCGTCGATTGGCGAGCGCGTCGTAGTCGGCGGCTTCGGCGGACGCCAACGCTCGGTCGCCGCCCGCATCGTCGCCAAACAGGAATTCGCCGGCTATTGGGAATACGTGCTCGACGAGGCGATCTTCACCGCGCCCGCACATCCGAACTGGGGCGGCACCGCGCTGATCGGCCCTGCAGGCGATCTTATCGGCATCGGTTCATTGCAACTGCAGCACGCCGCCGAAAAGGGACAGACGGAGAATATCAACATGATCGTCCCGATCGATCTGCTCAAGCCGATCATCGACGACCTGATGAAATTCGGCCGGCGTAACATGCCGCCGCGACCGTGGCTCGGCCTCTACGCCACCGAAGTGGAGAACCGGCTTGTCATCGTCGGCCTTGCCGACCGTGGGCCGGCCAAGCAAGCCGACTTGCGAACCGGCGATATCATATTGTCTGTCGCCGGCAAGGATGTCCGCGACCTGGCCGGCTTCTTCCGCCGGATTTGGGCGCAAGGCCAAGCCGGCGTCGATGTGCCGATCACGATCTATCGCGACGGCGAGACCATGGAGCTTCGCGTCAAGTCGAGCGAGCGCAATCGTTTCCTCAAAGGACCGAGCTTGCATTGAGCGTTCATCGCTCCGCAAACAACGCCCGCAAACCTTCGCGATAAGTCGGATAGCGCAAAACGACGCCGAGCTCGCGCTTGAGCTTTTCGTTGCGCACCCGGCGGCAGTCCTGCCAGAAACTCAATGCCATCGGCGACATCGACGGCGCGGCGTCGGGGAAGGCGATTTCCGGCGGCGGCTCGCGTCCCATGAGCTGCGCGGCAAAGACGATCGGATCGCCCTGCGGCGTCGGCTCGTCGTCGGCAAGGTTGAATATTCCGGACGCTCTGCGCGTAAACGAAGCGTCGATGACTTGAACGATATCGCCGACATGAATGCGGTTGAAGAATTGTCCCGGCTTGACGATGCGGCGCGCAGTACCCCGTGCGACCTGCTCGAGCGCATTCTGTCCGGGTCCGTAAATTCCGGCGAGGCGGAGGATAGCGGTGGCGACACCGTGGCGAACGCCAAAATCTTGCCAGGCCTGCTCAGCCGCAAGCCGCTCGCGGCTGCGTGCCACGTCGGGTCTAGGCGGCGTCGCTTCGTCGACCCAGGCGCCGCCGTGATCGCCGTAAACGCCGACTGTCGATAGATAGACGATCGAACGCAAGCGCTTTGCCTGAGCAAAAGCGTCGCCGCATGTGGCGAGGACCGGATCACCGTCGACGCCCGGCGGCACCGAAACCAGCGCAAAATCCGCCGCGCCGATCGCGCCGTTCAACTCCGGCGACGCCTGGCTGGCGTCGAAGATGAGCGCCTGCAGCCGCCCGGCGTCGTAGGCATTCAGGATCGCGGCACGTTGCGCACCGCGCACGGTGCCGACGATATGCTCGAATTTCTGCCCGAACGCCGCGACGAAATGCTCTGCGCAATAGCCGAAGCCAAAACAAATGAGACTGGACATCAAACACTCATGGTGTAAGCGCGGCCACCCACTCGGCGGCGACCATCGGATCGGCCTCGTCCGCGCGCAGCGACGCGCAGCGTTGCAGCCGCCCGCGGTCGAGCCGGCCGAGCGCCCAGACCGCGGCACCGCGAACCAGCGGGGCGGCGTCGTCGAGCAGCCGCTCAGCTTCGTCCGCAAGCTTTGCCTCGCCCGAATTGCCGATCGCGATCAGCACGTTGCGGACAAAGCGCGCACGACCGATGCGTTTCAACGCGCTTTTCGTAAACAGCGCGCGGAATGCTGCATCGTCGAGCCGTGCCAGTTCGGAAAGGGGCGGCGCGCGCAACGAATCGCGCGCGGCGAGTTTTATCTCGCGACCCGTTTGAGCGAATTTGTTCCACGGACAGACCGCGAGGCAATCGTCGCAGCCATAGATGCGGTTGCCCATCAGCGGGCGCAGTTCGCGCGAGATTGGGCCTTTATGCTCGATGGTCAGGTAGGAGATGCAGCGCCGCGCATCGAGACGGTACGGCGCCGGGAACGCGGCGGTCGGGCAGACATCGAGGCAGGCATGGCAGTTGCCGCAATGATCGGGCTCCGGCGCATCCGGCGGCAGATCGAGCGTGGTGAAAATAGCGCCGAGGAACAACCACGAGCCGAGTTGCCGCGACACCAGATTGGTATGCTTGCCCTGCCAGCCGAGCCCTGCCGCCGCGGCGAGCGGCTTCTCCATCACGGCCGCAGTGTCGACAAAAACCTTGATGTCGCCGCCGCCATTGGCGATGAACCAGCGGCCGAGCTGTTTCAGCCGCGGCTTGATCAGCTCGTGATAATCGTCGCCGCGCGCATAGACCGAAATGCTGCCGCGCGCACGTGCGTTGAGAATCGCCAGCGGGTCATCATCCGGGCCATAATTGACGCCAAGCATAATGATCGAGCGAGCTTGCGGCCACAAGGTGCCCGGATCGGAGCGCCGCTCGGCATTGATCGCCATCCAGGCCATATCGCCATGCGCGCCGGTCGAAAGGAACTCACGCAACCGATCCGCCGCGAGCGGGATCGCGTCCGGTCGCACGACGCCGATCGCATCGAAGCCGCAAGCACGGGCCGCCTCCCCGAGCGCCGCTTTGAGTGCGGCCGGACTCAGAAATCGAGGTCGGCGTAGCTCGCCGCCGGCGGCAGGCCGCGCAGCGTTTCGTTGAGCAGCGTGCGGAACGAGGGTCGTGACTTGATCCTCGCGTACCAATTCTTGGCGGTCTCGTCTTCGTGCCACGGCACATCGCCCAGGTAATCGACGGCCGACAAATGCGCCGCCGCGGTCAGATCAGCATAGGTCAGGCTATCGCCGGCTAGCCAGTCCCGGGTGCGGACCAGCCAGCCGATATAGGCCAAATGGTACCTGATGTTGCTTTTTGCAGCACGCAGCGTTTCGGTATCGGGCGATCCACCACCGTTGCCAGCCGGCATATAGCGCTTGTAGACCCGCTCCGTGACCAGCGCGCCCGAGACCTCCGCGAAAAACTTGTCATTGAACCAGCTCATCAGGCGGCGCACCTCGACGCGCGAACTTACGTCCTGCGGCAGCAGCCGGGCCGGCGCGAAACTTTCGCCGCGGGTCTCGTCGATATATTCACCGATGATGGCGGCACCGGGAACCGGCGGACCGCCCTCTTCCACCAGCACCGGCGTCGTCCCCGCCGGATTGAGCACCAGGAATTCCTCGCGTCGTTCCCAGACCCGTTCCTCCACCAACCGCGGCGGCGAGCCGTACTCTTCGAGTACGAGACGCACGAAGCGGGACTGCGGGCAGATCGGATGATGGAACAGCGTCAGCATGCGGTCGCGAGCCTTGCCCGAATCTTGGGCTTGCGTCAAAAGTCTGCCGCAACGGTTTTGCACAGGTCCATTTTACATGGGTCTATGCCGATCCGACGCGTCTTGCACCTACCCTCGCCGCGGAGCACAACATGACATTGGACGTGATCAAGGCGATCTTCCTCGGCATCGTCGAGGGCTTGACCGAGTTCATTCCGGTATCCTCGACCGGACATCTGCTCCTGGTCGAGCACTTCTTCGGCTTCGCCGATGATGATTTCGGCAAGGCCTTTGCAGTCCTGATTCAGCTCGGAGCGATTCTGGCGCTGTTGTCGATTTATTTCGCTCGGCTGTGGCGCCTCTTTCTCGGCATGTTCGCTAACCGCGACGACCGACGCTTCGTCATCGGCGTGCTGGTGGCTTTTCTCCCCGCGATGATCATCGGCGCGCTGGCCTACGGTGTCATCAAGAGCGTGCTGTTCAATGTTTGGATCGTCTGCACCATGCTCATCGTCGGCGGCTTCGTGCTGTTGTGGATCGACCGTCTCGACCTCAAGCCGCGCTACCACGACGCCACTAAATTCTCGCTGCCGATGTATCTCGGCATCGGCGTAATTCAGTGCCTGTCCATGGTGCCGGGCGTATCACGGTCCGGCGCCACCATCGTTGGCGCCATGCTGTTCGGCGCCGACAAGCGCGCGGCGACGGAATTCTCGTTTTGGCTGGCGATGCCGACCATGGTCGGTGCATTCGCGTTCGAAGCGTATAAAAGTAAGGCTCAGTTCGACGGCGGCAATACCGTGATCATCGCCATCGGCTTTGCCGTCTCCTTCGTGTGCGGCTGGTATGTGGTCAAGACGCTGCTCGGCTACGTCGCACGTCACGGCTTCGCTTTATTCGCCTGGTGGCGGATCGTCGTCGGCGCGCTCGGGCTGCTCGCGCTGATGCTGGGGCATTGAAGCCCCGATCGGCTTACGCCGTGCGGGGACGAAACTGCCCGTTCTTGCGGAAGCGCCAGAGGTAAGACGGCACGATCGCGGCCACCGACTCTGGCGTGATGCCGAGCCCTTCCAGGGTACGGCCATCGCGGCGGGCGTCCTCGCCGACGACGTTGTCGCGCTTGAGCAGTTCGACCTGATCGGGCGTGATCGGCGGCTTCGGCAAATACTGCAGCAATGTCGCCTGCAGCTTCATCAAGCCGAACGGCACCGGCACGAGCAAGCGGCGGCGCTCGATCGTGGCGAGCACCAACTCCATCAATTCCTTGAACGTGCGCACGTCCGGGCCACCGAGCTCGTAGATCGCGCCCGGCTTGGTTTCGCCATCGACCGCCTTCGCAATCGCCTCCGCGACGTCGCCGGCGAAAACCGGCTGCATGCGCGTCTGACCGCCACCCAGAAGCGGCAGCACCGGCGACATGCGCGCCAGCGCCGCGAAGCGGTTGAAGAAATCGTCCTCGGGACCGAACACGACCGACGGCCGAAAAACGGTCGCCGTGTTGTGCGCCGCCAGAACAAGCCGCTCACCTTCTGCTTTCGCCCGGGCATAGTGCGACAGCGCGCTGGCGTCGGCGCCGATGGCAGAGAGGTGGACCAGCGGCGCGCCAGCGGCACTGGCCGCGCGCGCCACGGTTTCCGCCCCCTCGGTCATCACGGCATCGAAATCCTGGCGGCCGCGCTCGAACAGGATGCCGACCAGATTGACTACGATGTCGGCATCACGCACCGCCGCCTCAACCGAATCCGGGTAGCGCAGATTGGCCTGCACGGCGTGGATCTGACCGACTCGGCCCAACGGCTGCAGATGGAAAGCAAGGTCTGGGCGGCGCACCGCGACGCGGACGCGGTATTGCCGGCTGGCGAGCGCCCGCACCACATGGCGGCCGAGGAACCCCGAGCCGCCGAACACGGTGACAAGCGTATCAAGCTTATTCTTCGAGGCCATTTGTCGCGAAATACATGATCGCCGAGGCGCTGTATAGTGATTATCGTGCGATCCTCAACGCTAAGCGATTGCACTGGTATCTTGGTGCAGGATGACGCTTCGGGAAGGCGGTACCCTTTTCCGGATCATGCGCTAAGCCGTTCGATTGACAAGGGGATGACCGCTCCGTACCTATCCCGGCATTGCCCGACTGGGCCCAGGTGGCGGAATTGGTAGACGCACTAGTTTCAGGTACTAGCGCCGCGAGGCGTGGAGGTTCGAGTCCTCTCCTGGGCACCAGATCGAGCCCTACCGCAACGGACGTCGCCGCATGACCATCCGTCTTCATCGCGGCGATCTGCCGGACATCTCCCGCTACATGAGCGCAAGCTCGCGCGCGGTCGCGATCGACACCGAGACTATGGGGCTTGATCTGCAGCGCGACCGGCTATGCGTGGTGCAACTCTCGCCCGGCGACGGCTCGGCCGACGTCGTGCAGATTCCGCCGAACCCAGCCGATGCACCGAACCTCAAACGGCTCCTTGCCGACAAGAGCCTGCTCAAAATTTTTCACTTCGCGCGCTTCGATCTCGGCGTGTTGTGCAAAGCCTTTGGTGTGATGCCGGAGCCGGTCTATTGCACCAAGATCGCGTCGCGGCTGGTGCGGACCTATACCGACAAGCACGGGCTGAAGGATCTCGTGCGCGAGATACTGGGGCAGGAGATTTCCAAGCAGCAGCAGTCGTCCGATTGGGGCGCGGCGGACTTAAGCGAGCCGCAGCTGGCCTATGCCGCGGCCGATGTCACCCATTTGCACGCGCTCAAGAACAAGCTCGACGCCATGCTGGCGCGCGAAGGCCGCGAAAGCCTTGCTGCCGCCTGCTTCCACTTCCTGCCGGAGCGTGTGCGGCTCGACCTTGCCGGATTTGCCGCCGAGGATATTTTCGCTCATTCCTGAGCCGGGGCGCCTTGCTCCCCGCAATATCAGCCTTCGCCGGGCCACATTCGCGGGCGAGCTTTGCAAGGAAATTTGCAAGACAAACCCGCTAAAAGCATGGTCTAAGGTTCCGAATCGGGGCGACGCCTGAAGGGAAAAACGCTTGGCCATTGCCTACCCCGAGAACGGCGCGAAGGGATATTCGGCAGGTTCCCAGGGCGCTTTCGATCGCGTCTATCGATCCGCGCTTCGGCATAGCCGGCACGTGCGCTGGCTGCGCGTCGGCGTGCCGCTAGGTATCGCCGTGGTGTTGCTCACGGTCGTTGCGCTCAACTACATGCCGCCGATCGGCGGATTCCGGCTGCCGGGCGAGCTCGGCAACCTCGTCATCCACGGCACCAAGATCACGATGGAGCAGCCGCGGCTCACCGGCTTCACGATCGATTCCCGCGCCTATGAATTTTCCGCCGAAGCCGCAGCGCAGGACATCACCAAGCCCAATCTCGTCGAGCTCAATAAGCTCCACGCCAAGATGGAAATGCAGGATAAAAGCAGCGTGGATATGGTGGCCGATTCGGGCGTCTACGACTCCAAGTCGGAAATGCTGACGCTCCACGACAATATCTTGCTGGTGTCGTCGACAGGCTATGAGGGCCGCTTGAGCCAGGCGGTGGTCGACGTACGCAAGGGCAACGTCGTTTCGGATGAGCCGGTCGCTGTGAAATTGCTCAACGGCTTCCTCAACGCCAAACGGCTCGATATCAGCGAGAACGGCAGCGTGGTCCGCTTCGGCGATGTCACAATGACGCTCCAGCAAAACAAAGACAGCGCAAAGGCGAACGACCAATGATGCATCGCCTGAAACTTTGCGCCGCTTTTACGGTGCTGACGGCTTTGGTGCTGCTAACGGCCCCACCTGCCGGGGCACAGGCACCGCATCCGGCGGCGCCGAGCCCGTTTCAGGGCATGAGCCAGAACACGGATCAGCCGGTGCAGATCGAGGCGGCCACGTTGGAAGTCCGCGACAAGAACAAGCAGGCGACGTTTTCCGGCAACGTGCAGGTGGTGCAGGGCGATACCACGATGAAGTGCCAAAGCCTCGTCGTTTTCTATGGACAGGAAGTCGGTATTGGCGCCGAGGCCGCGCCCGCCGCCGCGACCACGACGAAATCGGCGCCCGGCATGCCGCAGGGCGCGCAGAATATCCGCCGCATCGAAGCGCGTGGCGGTGTGACCGTCATCACCAAGGATCAGAACGCCAGCGGCGATCTCGGCGTCTATGATCTGAAGACCAAAACAATCACATTGAGCGGCAATGTAGTGGTCAGTCAGGGCCAGAATGTCATTCACGGCGAACGGGTGGTGGTCGACACAACGACGGGATATGCGCGGGTCGAATCGGCGAGCAGCAATAACGCTGGCGGCGGCAATACGGCTGCACCGGGCCGTGTCCGCGCGCTCATCCAGCCTGGCAAGGGCCAAAGCGGCGGGCCGACGAATTTCATGACAATCGGCCCGGGCAAGACAAATTGACCCAACGAATTAACCGGCGCGCCATCCCCATCCCTGCCGAAAATGGGCTAAAGTCGCTAGTCTAAACGGTAATCGACCGCGATTCACAGGCGAGCTTCCCGAGACCGGCGTGCTGGACCTCCTTTCATACTTTCGCCGTCACGCGGCACCCGCGCACCGCAAGCCGCTTGCCCATTATGAGGCGATCGATCTTGCGTCGATGGGCGGAACGATCAGCACCAGCTATCTCGACATCGCCAGCCTGCCGTCGCCGGCGGAAAAAGCGCGCAGCAAGGCGCAACCGGTGCCCCCGCCGCAACAACCTGATATCCCGCCGGCCTTCGTGTCGCCGCCTTTCGTGCCGCCTTCAGCGTCGCCTGCGCTACCGCCGCCGCTCGAACCGCCTGCCGCCCCGCCACCGTTCGTGCCACCGGCGCAATCGCGGCCGCCGCGGCCGCCAGCGCCGGGAAACGGTCCGCGGCCGGCTGCCCGGCCGCGTCGCCGTGCCGACGGCAACGGTTCGGCGCCGATCGACCGCAAGGGGCTGTTGGCCGTCCACGGCGTGGAAAAGAGTTTCGTCGGCCGCAAAGTGGTGAAAGGCGTCAGCCTCTATGTGCGCAAGGGCGAGGCGGTCGGTCTGCTCGGCCCCAACGGCGCCGGTAAGACCACCGTTTTTTACATGATCACCGGCCTCATCAAGGCCGACCAGGGACGCATCGATCTCGACGGTCGCGACGTGACCCGTCTGCCGATGTACCAGCGCGCCCGGCTCGGCATCGGTTATCTTCCGCAGGAAGCCTCGATTTTTCGCGGACTCAGCGTCGAGGAGAACATCCGCGCCGTGCTCGAGGTGGTGGAGCGCGACGCGAAGCGGCGCGCCCGTGATCTCGATTCGCTGCTTGAGGAGTTCAACATAGCGCGCCTGCGCAAAACACCGGCGATCGCGCTTTCCGGCGGCGAACGCCGCCGCGTCGAAATCGCGCGCGCGCTTGCCACCCGGCCAAATTACATGCTGCTCGACGAACCCTTCGCCGGCATCGATCCCATCGCCGTCGGCGACATCCAGTCGCTGGTTCGCCATCTCACCAATCGGGGCATTGGCGTGCTGATTACCGACCATAACGTACGCGAGACGCTCGGGCTGACCGACCGCGCCTACATCATCTATTCTGGTGAAGTCCTGATGGAGGGCCGTGCCGACGACATCGTCAACAACCCTGAGGTGCGGCGGCTCTATCTGGGCGAGGAGTTCAGACTTTAATCGTCAACCCAAATCGGGTAGCGACACGGCCGATAAATTGCTGTAAGGGAGGAAGCAAGAATCGGACCAATTTAGCCTAAATCACAGCAGTAATCAGTCCCTCTATGGCTCTTTCACAAAGACTCCAGCTCCGGCAGAGCCAAGCGTTGGTGATGACGCCCCAGCTGATGCAGGCCATCAAGCTGCTGCAGCTCTCCAACCTCGACCTGGTCGCCTACGTAGAAGCCGAACTTGAGCGTAATCCGCTGCTCGACAACAGCACCGAAACCGAGCCCGCGCCGGGTACGCCGGACACCACGCCAACGCCGGAGATGCAAGGCGTAAACGGCGAAGCCTATAACGGCAGTGACGGCGAACCGAACGGTCGCGATAACGACGAACGGCCGGACAATCGCATTGACGACACGTCCGCCGACGATGCGGAGCCGCCCCAGCCGCGCGCTGCGGACGGTCCGGCCGGCTATTCGGAATGGGCCGGCACTGGGTCCGGCGGTCGCGATGACGGCGAGTATAATCTCGAAGCCTTCGTTTCCGCCGAAACTACGCTCGCCGACTGGCTACGCGAGCAGTTGACGCTCGCCATCGTCGATCCCGTGCGCCGCATGATCGGTCAGTACCTCATCGACCTCGTCGACGAGGCCGGATATCTGACGAGCGATCTCGCCGACGTGGCGGAAAAGCTCGGCGCCAGCGTGGCCGAAGTCAAAGCCGTTCTCGCCATCCTGCAAACATTCGATCCGGCCGGAATTTGCGCGCACGATCTCGCTGAATGTTTGGCAATCCAACTCAAGGAGAAAGACCGCTACGATCCCGCCATGCAGGCGCTGGTCACGCGGCTCGATCTGTTGGCGCGGCGGGATTTCGCTCAGCTTAAGAAGATCTGCGGCGTCGGCGATGAGGATCTCACCGACATGATCGCCGAAATTCGTCACCTCAATCCGAAGCCCGGTCTCGCATTCGGCTCCGCGATCGTGCAGCCGATCGTGCCGGACGTTTTTGTGCGCCCGGCGCCGCATGGCGCCTGGCTGGTCGAGCTTAATTCCGACACGCTGCCTAAGGTTCTGGTCAACCAGTCTTACTACGCCGAGGTTTCGGCCACCGCCCGGCGCGACACCGACAAATCCTATCTCGCCGAATGCCTGCAAAGCGCCACTTGGCTGGTTCGCGCCCTCGACCAGCGCGCCCGTACCATCCTCAAAGTCTCCAATGAAATCGTGCGCCAGCAGGATGCGTTCTTCGCCCACGGCGTGCAGCATCTGCGTCCACTCAATCTCAAGACCGTCGCCGAAGCCATCGGCATGCATGAATCCACCGTATCCCGCGTCACCGCCAATAAATATATGGCCACCAACCGCGGTATCTTTGAATTAAAATACTTCTTCACATCGTCGATCGCGGCTTCGCACGGCGGCGAGGCGCACTCCGCGGAAGCCGTGCGCCACCGCATCAAACAATTGATCGATTCCGAAAGTTCCGGCGACATCTTATCGGACGACACGATCGTCGAGAAGCTGCGCGAGGCCGGCATCGACATCGCGCGGCGCACCGTGGCGAAGTACCGCGAAGCCATGCGCATTCCTTCGTCGGTGCAGCGGCGGCGAGAAAAACAGGGCGCCGCGGCGAATTAAACGCGATCGACGCCAGTAGGCATACAGGATCGTCCGGGGTGTCGCGTTGACTCCGTCTTTGCCAATGCCTAGCTCGAATGCAGCGGCTTAAGCGAGTTCTTCAAAAAAGAGGCCATTATGCCATTTCGCGTGTCAGGAAAAAATCTCGACCTCGGCGACGCTTTGCGCGAGCGCATCAGCGCCCGGATCGCCGAGACAGTGAGCAAGTATTTCGACGGCGGCTATTCCGGACATGTCACGTTGGCGCGGGACGGCTTCGGGTTCCGCACCGAATGCGCCGTTCATCTGGATTCGAAGATCACGCTGCACACCGAAGGTTTGGCGCCGGACGCATACGCGAGCGCCGATCAGGCGGCATTGCGAATTGAAAAGCGGCTGCGCCGTTATCATCGGCGGCTGAAGGATCGTCGTCCCGAGCGCGGCGAGAGTTGGGCCGCGGTCGACGCCGCGAGCTATGTCATCGCCGCCCCGGAACATGACGGCGAAATCGAGGTCGACGCCTTCACGCCCGTCATCATCGCCGAATCCACCACGACCTTGAAACAACTCTCGGTCAGCGACGCGGTGACGGAACTCGACATGACCGGCGCTCCTGTACTGGTGTTCCGGCACGCCGCCCATGGCGGCGTCAACATCGTCTACCGCCGCGCCGATGGACATTTCGGCTGGATCGATCCGCCGGCCCTGGCGCGCGACTTGGCGCCCGTGGATGCCCATTGACGTTGTTGCAGCGGCTCCCTATGGTCCGCCGCGCTCGACCGTGATCTAACATTGTACGCACCGATTTTCGGAAAAGATCACGCTCAAACAGATACTTAGCGGTTGGCAAAAAGCCTCGCTCCTCAGGTTCCATTCATGCCGCTTACCGATTTGGTTGCGCCCAACGCAATCCTCCCGGCGCTCAAGGTCAACAGCAAAAAGCAAGTGCTGCAGGAACTTGCGGCACGCGCGGCGATGCTCAGCGGCCAGAACGAGCGCGCCATCTTCGACATTCTGATGCAGCGCGAGAAACTCGGCTCGACTGCGATCGGCAATGGCATCGCCATTCCCCACGGCAAGATGGCGACGCTCACCCGGCTGTTCGGATTATTTGCGCGGCTGGATCGGCCGGTCGACTTCGAGGCCCTCGACAACCAGCCGGTCGATCTCGTTTTCTTGTTGCTTGCTCCCGAGGGCGCCGGCGCCGACCACCTTAAAGCGCTCGCCCGCATTGCGCGGCTGCTTCGCGATCCCAATGTGACGCACAAGCTGCGCGCCTCACACGACGCCGAATCGCTTTACGCAGTCTTGGCCATGCCGTCGGCGTCCGCGGCATAACTACGGCCGGAATCGGGTATCGGCGGTCAGCAATCAAAAAGGGGCCCGCTACGGCATCGTCGCTGCCCCCAAAAGCTCGGACGACTGATCACCGATCCTGAACGCTCAGTGCAGGCTCACGGTTTCGAGCTCCTGGCTCCAAGCATTGGCGACGGCAGCCTCGCGACTGTCGGTCAGCATGATCGGCGTCCCATCGGCGGCGTGCAGTGCGAACAGCGTCTGACCGGGTGCCAGCTCGGGCATCTGCGCCTGCGGGAAGAGCGCGTGAACGTCCTCGGAGCGCACCGTTCTCACATAGGCGATACGGCCGTCGCCGAGATGGGCGAGCGCTTCGGCAGACAGGTCGATCTTGGCTTCGGTTCGGTTCATAACGTTGGTCATATCGTTCGTCATGGCGCTCGACTCCTCTTTTGGCTGGTCGAGTCCTACCGGTTTCCTTAATCGCATTCTTTGATTGAGATCGATTTAACGATGCGCTCGGGCTGGGGGCGCACCAAGTCGATCGACAACAATCCATTCTTCAAGTCCGCACCCAGCACCTCCATGCCGTCCGCCAGCACGAAAGTACGCTGGAATTGGCGCGCGGCGATGCCGCGATGGATGTATTGCCGGGTTTTATCGTCCTGCTGGCGGCCGCGAATGACGAGCTGACTTTCCTCTATACTGACATCGAGTTGGTCGCGGGTAAAACCCGCTACCGCTAGGGTAATGCGCAACCGCTCGGGACTGTTCCCATCGCGTGGCACGCGTTCGATATTGTAGGGGGGATAGCCCTCGGCGGCTTTACCGACCCGATCGAGCACCCGCTCGATCTCGTCGAAGCCAAGCAAGAAGGGACTCGAAAGCGAGGAAACCCTGGACATGATTCAAAGTCCTTTATAAGCGACTTTGCGGGGCCCGACCGGCACCCCGACCGACCGCACGGTATAGCCATGCGACCTTCCCTGATATGGCGATGCCGGCGAAAGCGTTCAAGAAGCGCAACTCGGCCAAGGCGAACGCCAAACGCGGTTACGGAAGTTCAAGCGGCCCCGGCATAGCGCGTTCGGCCTCGGCGATAAGCTGCGCTTCGTGCCGATGCACGAAAACGCCCCCGACGATAAAAATAACCACCGTGGCAAGCACGAAAAATATCACGAGCGGGGCCTCCAGGCGCTCGAATTCGCGTCCGAGCGCATAGGCGGCGTAGCCATAGAGTACCGCCCAGATAAAGGAGCCGACCGCATTGGCGAATAGAAAACCGCGCCACGGCATGACATTGGCCCCGGCAAAAATCCCGGCGAAAGTTCGCAGCACCGGCACGAATTGCGCGAAGAAGACGATTTTGCCGCCGTGGCGCAGAAACAGATACTGCCCGAGTTTTATCCGGCTCTTGGTCATCCGCACATAATTGCCGTAGCGCAGCAACAGCCAATAGCCGTATTCATGACCGAGAACGTAACCGATCATGCGACCGACGGTTGCCGCAGCCGCGGTCGTCAGGATCACCGAGACGATGTTGAGATCGTGCTTGGTGCCGGCATAGATCGCCGCCGCGAGCAACGCGGTTTCCCCCGGCAGCGGAATGCCGACGCATTCCAGGCCGACAATGATGGCCACTGTCAGCAACCCGTAGGCGTGAATGAGGTGGCCGATAAGGTGCATCTAACCCGGCAACGATCGCATGTCCGCTGGTCCCAGAGCTTGGCCGTGTTCGTTCGCTAGCCCGACGTCTGGGTGAACGCAAGATCGAAGACCTTGAGCGCAATGTGAACGATACGCGGCATGGTCGTCTCCTGCATGAGTCGGAAGTCTTGGTAGCAAAGCCTTGGTTGCAATGCCGCTTTTGAAAGATCGCCTCCGGCGGTTTCGGTGGTGTTATTATAGAGGATTTTTCGGCTTGGCGACACGGCTTGGCAACAAGCCTTTGGCGGCACGTCGTAACCCGGTGACGATGACGCGGCGATGGCGCTCGGCTTGATTCGGGATTACAAAGGGATAGACGATACCGTGGCGCACGCGAAGACTGAGGGCAGTACGATCGATGAGTGGTGGTGGGGCTTTGCGCGCGAGCCTTTTTCTAGGTTTGGCGCTCGTGCTCAGCGCCTGTGGCTCTCATCATTGGCTTGACGCGGATAATCCCGGCGACGACAGGATCAACGCATATCCTGCGAAATATAAATCCGACATCCTGTCCGCGATGCACGCCTACCTGAATGATCCGACCGGCATCCGCGACGCTGCTATCACCGAACCGGCATTGAAACCGAACGGCAATGGCTCGAACACGCGCTACATCGTCTGTCTCAAGTTCAATGCGAAAAAGAACGCCAGCGAATATGCCAGCATGAAGGAGATCGCCGCCAGCTTCCTCGCCGGCCGGTTTGATCAGTTCATCGAGACGCCGAAGGAGCAATGCGCCGGCGCCGTCTATCTGCCGTTCCCGGAGCTGCAAAATCTGCCGCCGTAGCTTTTCGCTTGAGTATAATCTGTCGGGGGCGCCTGTATCCAAACTCCGGATCAAGGCCGCGGCTACGTTTTCGCCGTCGCGCTCGATCAAATTCTTGCCGTGAATAACCTTGAAAGTCGGCGTATTATTGGCTTCAAATCTCGTTTTTACGCCAGCACGGGATCGTCCATGAAGCGCCAAGGATCAGCGATAAAGCTCGCGCGGATTGCGGCCTCGGCCGTAGCGCTCTGGGCCTTGTCGATGCCGTATGCCACGGCGGCGCCCGCACTTGCCGAGACCAACGTCAATCTTCGGGCCGGCCCAGGAACGACCTACAATGTCATCACCACCATTTCAGGCGGCGCCGCGATCGACGTCATCGGCTGCAGCGGCCAATGGTGCCAAGTCACCTGGCAGGGACAGAGCGGCTACGTGATCGCGACCAGCATCGACCAGGGCGGACCTGAAGGAATGCCTGCTGGAGGACCGCCTCCCGGAGCAGGGGGACCCGGCGGTCCCGCTGCCGCCTATCCGGGAGGGCCGCCGCAACCGGGCTACTATCCGCCCGGCTACGTGGTGCCGCCCGACTACTACGGGCCGCCACCCTCTTACGGCCCTTACCCCAATTATTACGGCTACGGCCCATATTATGGTGGATGGCACCGACACTGGTAAGCCGACGCGCCTGCTTAATCACGCGTTTCGACGTGAAAGCACCCGATAAAGATTGGTGCGAGCACCACACCAGGCGCAATATTAATGATGAGGCCGGAGAAGATCGCATATGAACCGGCAATGATTTTGCCAATTGATTTCGCGTCATCCAAGACACGTCTGCTTTCGGCTGCCGAAGTGGAAATTCATTCTCGCGGCGCTCTGCTCATCCAAGTTTCCGTCGATGCGGGACAGCCGTCAAACCACCCGGCAGCCAAAAATTCAACATTTTGAAGAGTGGTTGAGCGCACGGGGGACCGCGCTTAGTATTGGGTCGGGTAGGAACGCTCCGAGGATATCGCAATGCTGGAACGACACTACGACCGCGCCGGGCAGGATATCGGCAACATCATCAATCTCGGCCACGTCAATGTCCAAATCGACGATCAGCACGTGGCGACGCGTTATTATGTCACCGGGCTCGGGCTGACGCGCGATCCATTCCTCAATACCGGCGCGGGGAACATGTGGATCAATGTCGGTATGAGCCAATTCCACCTGCCGATGGGAACGCCCGAGACCTTGCGCGGCGTTATCGGGCTCGTGGCGCCGAACCGCGAGGCACTGCTCGACCGACTGACCCATGTGCGTAAGGCACTCCACGGCACCAAGTTCGATTTCCGCGAAAGCAACGATTGCGTCGAGACGATTTGTCCGTGGGGCAACCGTATCGCTGTGCACACACCGGACGAGGCGCGCTTCGGCCGCATCGCGCTCGGCATGCCCTATGTCCGCTTCGACGTCCGCCCCGACACCGCCGCACGCATCGCTCGCTTTTATCGCGAGGTGCTGCACGCCCCCTCCAGCGTCATCAAGAACGGCAGTGGTCCCGAGGCGCGCGTACAGGTCGGCGAGAAGCAATATTTTTATTTCCGCGAGACCGACGCGCCGGAGCAGCCCTACGATCGCCATCACGTGCAGATCTATGTCTCCGATTTCTCCGGCCCGCATCGCCGGCTCAAGGAGCTTGGCCTGATTACGATGGAGGCCAACGAGTACGAGTACCGTTTCCAGGACGTAATCGATCTCGATAGTCGCGAAGTCCTATTCACCATCGACCACGAGACGCGCAGCCAGACCAATCCGATGTACGGCCGTCCGCTGGTCAACCGCAATCCGGCGCAGACCAATACCGACTACAGACCCGGCCACGATAGCATGTCATGGGCGATGTCGTGACGTTATGACCGCGCGGCGCGCGGTCGTGATCGGCGGCTCGCTCGGCGGGCTGTTGACGGCGCATCTTTTGCGCAGCACCGGCTGGGACGCCGTCGTGTTCGAGCGCAATGCCGAGGAACTGGCGAGCCGCGGCGTCGGGCTTGGCACGCATCCACAGCTGATCGCCGTGCTGCGGCGAGCCGGCCTCGCATTCGACGAGTCCATGGGAATTCGGGTACCGAGGATCATCTGCCTCGACCGCGACGGCAGAACTATCGTCACGCAGCCGGCCACGCGCACCATGAGCGGCTGGTCGCGCCTCTACAGCGCGTTACGTGACGCGCTGCCGGTGCAGAATTATCGACTGGGCAGCACGCTGTGCAGGGTTCTGCAGGACGCCGATGGCGTCACCGCGATCTTCGCCGACGGCACCCGTGAGCACGGCGATTTACTGGTCGGCGCCGATGGCGTCCGCTCCACGGTGCGCGAGCAATTCTTGCCGCAGGCGCAGCCGGTCTATGCTGGCTACGTCGCGTGGCGCGCGGTGCTCGACGAAGCGCAAGTGCCGCACGACATCCGGCGCGAGATTTTCGATCTCTACACATTCTGCCTGCCGGACGGCGAGCAATTGGTCGGCTATCCAGTGCCGGGCCGCGATAACGATACGCAAATCGGTCACCGCGGCTACAACATCGTCTGGTATCGGCCGATCGATCCGCAAGCGCTCGCCGCAATGTGCACCGACGCGACTGGGCGGCAGCACGCGGCAGGCATTCCGCCGCCGCTCATTCGCGGCGACGTGATCGCACGCGTTAAAGCCGACGCGCGAGCGCTGTTGGCGCCGCAGCTCGCTGAAATCTTCGTCCGCACCGAGCCGTTCTTTCAGCCGGTTTTCGATCTCGAATCGTCTAAGCTCGTGTTCGGCCGCGTCGTGCTTGCGGGCGATGCTGCTTTCGTAGCACGGCCGCATGTCGGTGCCGGCGCCACCAAAGCCGCAATCGACGCGGCGAGTCTCGCCGATTGTCTGCGTGAGGCCGGCGACGACCTTGTCGCTGGCCTTGCGCGCTTCGAACGGGTGCAGCGGCCATTCGGGAGCGCCATGGTTGCGCTGGCGCGCCAACAGGGCGCCTATCTCTCCGCGCAGCTCAAGCCGGCGGGCGAGCGCAGCACGGAGGAACGAGACCGCGACATCGACGCGCTCCTCCACGCCCATGGCACGCGCAGCGATCAGGTCGGCGCGCTGGTCGCCGCGCGCGGCTTCGAAGTGCATTTTTAAAGGGGCTCCGGGGGGATGTCGAAACACCGCTAAAGGCGCGGGCGGCGGAGTGATGGCGCCAACCCGGGACCGTTAATATATGGTGGTGGACCGGTTACCAAGCAGGAGGACGGCCATGTCGGATGACCAAAGCGCAGATGAGGAACGGCCGTGCTTGCATTGCCTGATGGTCGAATTGATCGACAATTTCTTTGGCGAATATCCTGTGTCTGCCGACGAGCCGGACACTGTAGATACCGATGAAGTCGTGACTGCAGTCGCCAAAACGGTGGCCGAGCTGACCTACGGTCAGGATGCCGCGGGTCGGCAAAATCTGATCGAACAGCTGATGCGTGAGGTGCTGAAATTCGACGCCGAGTATCGGCAGCAAGAAGAAATGGGAACCGCCGGCTCCGATGCGCGACATTAGCGCGACCCTGGCGGGTGCCGATTCATGGGGGATATTTGTCAGCCTTCGATGTCAGCCGTGGGAACCGCGCGGGTGCGGCGGCTTAATCGTGGCATAGGCGCTCTCAGCAGCCACATCGGCACTCAACTGACATTCGAGAACATTGCGCTCATAAGCTTCGGCCTCGCTCTTGATCCGGTATCGCAAGTCGAAAGCCTGCTCTTCCCTCGGCATCTGCCGCATAACCCTATAGAGACCCGCTTTCTTCTCACCGAGCGGCGTGTACTCGACGGCTTGGCCGACTAGAAACTTAAATGACATCGCGCACCTGTTGTTGCGGGACCCCGGTCGGTCAACCGAGGTCCAAAGTGCCGGCGGTCCTGACCACGACGGCACCGTTGCGGAAAGCGCTTCGGATCAGGGGCGTCGCTGACGCTTGCTCCGGTATTAGAAGCGCGGCGCGCGCGGCGGCCCGCTTCTTCCGGCGGCGGCGCCCGGGATCACCCGCGGCTTCATTGGCAAGAGACCCTCACGCTGCAATTTTTTGCGGGCAAGCTTGCGGGCGCGGCGGATCGCCTCGGCCCGCTCCCGGACTTTCCTCTCGGAGGGCTTTTCGTAGTGGCCGCGGAGCTTCATCTCGCGGAAGACGCCCTCGCGCTGCATCTTCTTCTTCAGCACCTTGAGCGCCTGGTCGACATTGTTGTCTCGGACGAGAACCTGCACGCGGCTTTCCTCTTCGATCGAGCGGTTAATGGGCCGCCGCCAAGGCGCCCGGGCCATTGGCTGACGGATATCCACATTTCGGGTGCCGATGGCACCGACGGTGCGAGTTAACGCCGATATCTGGATTACGGCTTATTTGGCAGGCCCGGACCCAAAGCACAATAGGGGTCGAGAAATAAGGGCTTCCTTGCCGCCAGGTTGCGCCGCCGCTCGGCAATCCCGGTAGCGGGGGAAGCGGCACAGTCGCGGCTTTCTAGCCTGTCTTGGACGCCACTTCCTACGCTATGCCGGATTGGCTCTTGCTGCGCTCTGCATCCTTGGACAATCCGGCCCAGACCGCCACGCACCGCTTAAGATCTTTGAAGTTGTCGTGCATCTGCTCAAGCGCAAATCCGAGCGCAAAAAAGCTTTCTGCCGCATCGCCGGGAAGACTTCGCGTGAGACCGTCGCGACGGAGCACGGCAATCTCGGCCGCGTAAGTAGCAAGAGCCGTTTCCACGGCATCAAGCGACGGCGGACCACGGCGCGCCAGTAGCGCGGCCGCACTCGCCCGCAGGTAATCGGCGAGAGCCACGCCAGCATGCGTCAGCGGCGGCTCGAGCCGCGTCCTGATGGCCTCGGGCAACGGTGTCACGGCCGCTCGTCCGATCATTACAAGGTCGTGGCGCAACCTGAGGAGCGTGCGCAGCAGCGGCCCGGTGTCGGGCCCCGCGGTGAGACGCGCCGACCGCTCGTGCTCGGCCTCGGCCCCCACTACGTTCAATTGCGCCAAAGTCTGGCCGATGCCATCCTGAATGCGGTGCAGCGCATCCACGTCGAGACCTTGCGTCAAACCCGCCAGCAGTTCGATCAGAGCCCGCGCCATTTGATTGAGCGTACGAGCAGCCGCCGCAATGACCAAGAGATGGGCGTTTGCCGGCAGCAGGAGAACCGAAACAACGAAACCGGTGACGCCTCCAAGTGCGACCTCGATGACGCGATCGAATGCCGAAGCGATCGGGCTGGCCTGGGTCATTGTAGGGATCAGCAGCACGATGATGGCGGTGATCGGCGCGACGGCGAATCTCGGCTTTATGGCCGCGAAGAGGGCAAGCGGCGCCACGGCGAGAGCAAGAACCGCGAGCAGCGCGATTTCGCTCGAATGCGGAATAAAGACACCGATGGCGCCGCCATAGATCGCGCCGCCGAGCGTCCCCAGCAGATAGTCGAACGTCGCCTTCAGCGACCGTCCGACGCTCATTTGCGTCACGATCACGGCCGTCAATACCGCCCATAACGGCAAGGGAAGCTGCAGAAATTGCGCGAGCACGAGTGCCGCCAGAGCGGCAACTGTCATCCGGATCGAGAGCGCCAATTGCACTCGACGGTAGCGGACGAGGGCGCGGAGCCCCTTCCAGAGTCTTGCAATGCGCCTCATCATGACAGTCCCGGACGACGACTTGCACACAAGATCGTGGCACGCGGTCTTTGACGCGCGATTGACCGTGGGCATGATCGAACGCGGACGAAGAGTCAAATTGCGAGTCTGTTACGAAGCAGGGCACACGCGACGGCTTGCGTCTTGTTGGTGGAAACAGTTGCCGGGATATCGCGAGCGCTTTGCCGATTCAGGCTCGTGCGATCGTCGTCGGCGCCCTCACCTACCCTGCTACCCGCAATGTCTTCAATAGCGATAGGGCTCAACCTCCCACAACGGGAATGCGGAGAATACGTGCGGCGCATTGGCTGGCGCCGCGGCGTGCAGATAGGACTGATCGAGCTTGCCAAAGCTCGTGACGCCAAGGAGCCCGAGCGCGCGCGTCACCTCGTCTTCCAAAATTTCAAGCATGCGCACAATTCCGGCCTGTCCCGCCGCCGCAAGCCCGTAGCATTGCATGCGGCCGAGGCCGACAAGATTGGCGCCTTGCGCGATTGCCTTGAGGATGTCGGTGCCGCGATAGAAGCCGCCGTCAACGATAATCATGGCGCGGCCCGCGACGGCTTCGACGACTTCCGGCAACACATCCATAGAGCCGCGACCGTGGTCGAGTTGCCGGCCGCCGTGATTGGAGACGTAAATGATTTCGACGCCATGATCGAGCGCGAGTTTGGCGTCCTCAGCGGTTCCGATGCCTTTGATGGCGAATGGGATTTTGAATTTGGCCTTCATGCGCTCGACGGTACGCCAATCGAGCGCCATCTGGAAATCGCGGCCTTGCACACGGCGACGCCCTGCTGTGACGTGGCGCTTGGCGAGATCGCGCTCGCGCCGGCTGTAATGAGCGGTATCGACCGTGATACAGAACGCGGAATAGCCGTGCGCGATCGCGCGTTCGACGTGATCGTCGGCCCAGGCTGCGTCGCCGCGGACATAGAGCTGGAACATGCGCAAGCCGTTGGGCGCCGCCCGCGCTACCTCTTCAAGGCCGGGATCGCAAACCGAACTCAGCATATGGGCGACGCCGAATTCCGCCGCCGCCTTGACCACCGGTTCGGCGCCGCCGGGGTGAAAGCTTTCCAGCGAGCCGACCGGGCAAAGCACCACCGGCAGCCGCAGCTTCTTGCCGAGCACCTCGACCGACGGATCGACCTTGCTGACGTCACGCAAGACTCGCGGCCGGAATGCCAGCGAGTCGAGCGCCATGCGGTTTCGCCGCAGCGTAGTCTCGGTCTCGGTACCGCCGACGATATAATCCCAATCGTTCTGATTGAGATTGGCGCGGGCTTTGGCAACGATTTCGTGCAGATTATAAAACTGGCTGGCCGCGGCGGCATTGGCGGCGGCTCTGGCCTCATCGGGGTTTTGGCTTGTCATCGCTTGTCCTTGGGCACGCATTGATTTGCGGTTTTTGTGACTGGCGGTCCCGGGAAGACTCGAACTTCCGACCTTCGGTTTAGGAAACCGCTGCTCTATCCGGCTGAGCTACGGGACCACGGAATATTTCCGAGGGCGTTGGTTCATTCTTGGCGCGCCTCCGAACTTATCCGGCATCAGCGAATACCAGAAGGATGAGGCCTCGAATATCAAAATGTTCAATCTTGAACAGACGCCAATTGCCCTTTTGCATAGCCTGTTCAAACGATTCGCTCACCCCGGCGGTCGAACTACCGTTCCATCTTGCGTAGCCATCCAACCCAGATTTTTCGGGTCGCATATTGATGTGCGCTGCCCGATGGGGGCGCTATGCAGACACGGCTACGCAGTATTATCGTCTCAGCGATCGCGTTAATTGCATCGATTTTTCTTTCTTTGGCAAGCGCGCGCGCTCAGAACTTAGCGAGCTTCGCTATTCTCGGCGGCTCGACCATCACCAACACCGGCCCCAGCGTCATCACCGGAAACGTCGGGCTCAGTCCCGGCACGGCGATTACCGGATTCCCACCGGGAGCGGTCGTTCCTCCGAGCGTCATTTTCAATAGCGATGCGACTGCAATACAGGCTCAAATCGAGCTCTTCAATTTCTACAATGATCTGTCGGCCATGCCGGCGACGCATGATTTATCTGGGCAGAATCTCGGCGGCCTGACGCTGACTCCAGGCGTTTACAGTTTTGGTTCGTCGGCTCAACTGACCGGGACCCTCACGCTTAACGGACTGGGCAACCCTAATGCCACGTTCGTCTTCAACATCGGAAGTGCGCTCACCACCGCCAGTGCTTCGTCCATTGTACTCATTAACGGCGCTCAGGGCACCAATGTATTCTTTAGGGTCGGCAGTTCCGCGACCCTCGGCACGACAACGGCGTTCGAAGGCGACATCGTCGCGCTGACCAGCATCACGCTGGATCCGGGCGCCGGAATCAATTGCGGCGCCGCCTTGGCGCACAACGGCGCGGTGACGTTGAACGACAATACTATCACCGTCTGTGCAGCCTCGATTACGCTCATAAGCTCGATCTTGGGCGGCTCCGCTTCGGCAAATCAAATCGCGATCGCAAATACGCTAGACGCCTTCATCGCCGCTGGTGGCGTGCTGCCGCCGGCGTTTCTGAATCTCCTTACCACGTTGTCGCCGGCAGCGCTGGCGGCCGCGCTTACACAGCTTTCCGGCGAGGCTGCTACCGGGGCCCCGCCGGCCGGCATTCAAGCAATGAACTCGTTTCTATCGCTTGTCCTCAATCCGTTCGATGATCGCGACGTGGCACCAAACCCGCCCGATCAGGGACCGCTCGTTTACAAAGCGTCGCTCTACGGAGCGCCGGTCGGATTTGCCGCCCCTGACCCCAGGCGCTGGAGTACCTGGACCGCCGCTTACGGCGGGGGTGGCACCGCGGACGGGAATGTCTTTACCGGATCCCATGCGGCGTCGATGGACGCATACGGCGTTGCCGTCGGCCTGGATTACCGCGTTACTCCCACAACCATCGGTTTCGCGCTCGCGGGCGGTCGCGCCAATTTCGGCCTATCGGACGGTCTCGGCGGTGGCAGCAGCAATCTGTTTCAGGCGGCAGTCTATAGCCGCACTTATTTCAACGCGGCCTATATGGCCACCGCGCTCGCCTACGGTTGGGACGGCGTATCGACGTCCCGGTACGTGACGCTCGCCGGCACCGATAACCTCACCGCTGCCTTTTCGGCCGAGCAGATCGCCGGTCGGATCGAGGGCGGCTATCGGTTCACCGCGCCGAACGTGCTCGGCTTGCCGGGCCACGAGTGGTTTGTCCCCTATGCTGCATTGCAGATCCAGGCGTTCTACACCCCGTCCTACGGCGAAAGCGCCGCCTCAGGGTCACCTGTTTTCGCGCTTAACTACGCCGCACAAACAACGACCGACACCCGCACCGAGTTAGGCACTTGGTTCGAGCGCGTCGTTGGGCTCAACGACAGCGCTGTCCTCGCGCTGCGCAGCCGCATCGCCTGGGCGCACGATTATTGGTCGGGCCTCGATATCGGCGCCTCATTCCAAGCGCTGCCTGGAACTGGATTTACGGTGAATGGCGCGCTGCTGACGTCTGATTCCTTGCTTGCATCCGTCGGTGCGGAGATCGCATTTAAGAATGGATTATCGATCAGTTGCTGGTTGGACAGTCAGTTGGCCCAAGGCTCGCAAACCTATACCGGCAACGCTCGGCTCCGCTACGCGTTTTGAGCAAATATCCGGTTCGAGTTAGAACATATCAATCTGTTTAGCTAACCGCTGCTCTATCCGGATGAGCTACGGGACCAAGTGAAAAACGTAGGGCTACGGACCGAAGATTTCCTATAGCATATGTCTTGATGGCGGGGTCCGGTCGGCGCATCTTGCCGCGGCATTCCGCTTCTTGGCTTGGCGCCGATGACGGGATTTCGGGGTTGGCTTTTGGCCACGCTATTGGCGGCTGGTTTGGCCGCGACATGCGGATGCGGGCGCTCGATCGCGCAGCAACCAACGCCTGCGCATGTGTGCGGCGGAGAAAAGATCGCGCACGGCATCGTAAGCCACATCATTGATGGCCGCACTTTGGTGCTTGACGACGGACGCGAGGTGCGGCTCGCCGGCGTCGAAGTGCCGCCACTGCCGCAGGGGACCGGCAACGCGCCGGGCGGCACGGAGGCTAAGGCGGCGCTTGAGGCGCTGGCGGGCGGCGACGAGGTGGTGCTCGACCGCGCCGAGATGCTCTCCGACCGGTACGGGCGCATCGTCACCTACGCCTACACCGAGCGCGATGGCGACGAATTGTTCGTGCAGGGCGAACTGATCGCTTCGGGCTTTGCCCGGGTCAGCAACCGCATCGACGGCGGCGCCTGCGCCGCACAACTGCTTGGCCGCGAGAACGTCGCCCGCAAGACCAAATCCGGTCTCTGGGGTGATTCCTATTTCAACGTGCTCGACGCCGCAGCTCCGGCGGATGTGCTGGCGCATCAAGGCCGCTTCGCGCTGGTCGAGGGCACGGTGCTCTCGGTCCGTGAAAGCGGGTCGACGATCTACCTGAATTTCGGCCGGCGCTGGTCCGAGGACTTTACGGTGGCGATTCAAAAGCGGAACGAGCGTAATTTCACTGCGGCCGGCCTCGACGTGAAGGGGCTCGCCGGACGGCGCTTGCGCGTCCGCGGCTTCATCGAGGCGCGCGGCGCTACGGCGGGCAGTCCCTGGATCGTTGCCGAACATCCCGACCAGATCGAGATCGCCGAGCGGGAGTAAACGGCGACACGCCGTTTCGGTTGACCCAAAAGCAGCCGGATACAAACGACAGCGCGCCGCCTCGCTACCCGGCGCTCTGCTCACGGAATTATCTTACCGCATCATTTTTGCGTCGCAATTCTCAGCTGCGTCGAACGCAATGCACCCAGCGAGAGATCCGCGGCGCTGTCTGAGAGCTACACAACGCAACCATGATCGCTCGGTTTTGCAGTTTTTGCAGCGTGGAATAAAATCTCCAACGATTTAAACGCGTTATTTTGCTTGCTAAAATGGGCGACGCTCGCGGAGCAACTAAACGCGAACAAACAAAAAACGACCAACGACTCTGGTTATTCTTTAGAATTTCATTCACGGCACGCTGCAAACAGAAAAGCAAAGTCTATTCGTCGTGATTTCGAGAATCTCGCGATGGCTCGCTTCGACTTGGACGCGGCGCAATGGCCGATAGATATTTTTAGCGCTGCACGTTTTGCGCGCAGTCCCAGTCCTACGGGTCTGTTGAGAGGACCACGAGCCAAGAGAGTATTTAACGACACAATCGCCGAAAACATCGCCGCTCGCCTGAAAGGGCCGCAGTCCATCGCTGGCGCCAGACCCTTGAAACCAAGCTTGGCCTATCTACCATTCCGTACTAAAATCCAAGAAGCGTTGAGACGCCCGTGGACGGGCGTTTCAGGCTGATTTGCGCCGGTCACAAGGCAACGGGTGTCCGGACGTGCAAGCGGGTCGACGATCTAACTGGATTCGGGGCGGCGGTCCGAGGACTTTACGGTTACGATCCTGAAGCGAATTGCACGTAATTTGGCGGCGGCGGACCTTTGCGGCGAAGGACCGCTCCGGCCGATGCATTTCGCTATCGATCGAGAATCTGGCGGCCCTGCCGGAGAGACCGCCGACCGCGAATGACTCTGGGTGACGTGGTGAGACGGGGACGATTGGCAATCCCAAGCGATTGGCTTGGTCTGAAGCTCGGCCGTGCCGGCGTCGCAATGGTGGCGCTCGTGCTGGCGGCCTGCACCGCGTCGCCACCGGCCGTGGCGCCACAGGCCTCGATTGCCGCGCCGGCGAAACAGGCCGACGCGGGAATGCCGCCCGCTGTGCTGCGCGAGCATCAGCGCATCCTCGCGGGCTATGGCGGCGTCTACAACGATCCGCGGCTGCAGACCATGATCGAACAAACCGTCGAACGACTGGTCGCGGCGTCGGAGAAGCCCGACCTGCACTACAAGGTGACCATGCTGAATTCTCAGTCGGTCAACGCTTTTGCCTTGCCGACGGGGCAGCTTTATGTGACGCGCGGCTTGATCGCGCTCGCAAGCGACGATTCCGAGCTCGCTTCGGTCCTCGCGCACGAGATGGGGCATGTGATTGCCCATCACGCCGAGATCCGCGAGGAGCAGGCGCGCCAAGTCGATCTAGTCAGCCGTGTCATCACCGACGTCGTAACGGACCCGGAGGCCGGCGCCCTGGCGCTGGCCAAGTCGAAACTGGCGCTCGCCAGCTTCTCGCGCGCCCAAGAATTCGAGGCCGACGCCATCGGCGTCGGCATAGCGGCGCGCGCCGGCTACGACCCCTACGGCGCGGTGCGCTTCCTCACCGCGATGGAGCACAACTCCGAGCTGAAGCCCGAGCAAACCGGCGCGATCAATCCGAGTGCGCCGGACTTTCTGTCCTCGCATCCGGCAACGCCAGAGCGCATTACCCAAGCGCTGGCCAACGCCCGCCAATACCAGGCGGCAGCCACCGACAATGGCCAGAATTTTGCCGCGGCCAAAACCGCCTATCTCGCCGACCTCAACGGCATCGTTTACGGCGAGGACCCGAGCGAGGGCTTTGTGCGCGGTCGGCGCTTTCTGCATCCAAAGCTCGGCTTTACCTTTACCGCGCCGGACGGTTTTAGCCTCGACAACACCGCGCAGGCGGTACTCGGCATCAGGCGTGGCGGCGGCCAAGCGCTCCGTCTCGACGTGGTGCGGGTCCCGGCCGAACAGACGCTTGCCGGATATCTCACCTCCGGCTGGATCGAGAACATCGACCCGGCATCGGTCGAGGACGTCACCGTCAATGGCTTCCCCGGCGCCACCGCGGCGGCCAAGGGTGATCAATGGGATTTCCGGCTTTATGCGATCCGCTTTGGCAGCGACGTCTACCGCTTCATTTTTGCCGCCAAGCACCGCACGGCCGAGACCGACCGCGCCTTTCGCGAATCGATCGGTACCTTCCGCCGCATGAGCCTTGCCGAAATTGAGGACGCCAAGCCGCTTCGCTTGCAGCTGGTCACCGTCGCGCCGGGCGATACAGTTGAGAAGCTGGCGAGCCGGATGGCGCTTGCCGATCACGCCGCAGAGCACTTCCGTGTGCTCAATGGCCTTGAGCCTGGCGACCGGCTCAAGCCGGGCAGCGCCGTCAAGATCGTGGTCGAATAGGCGTCAGGGCGATCAACAGACACCACGTCGGCGCTGAACGTCAGTCGGAAAACTCACACGCTATCAAAGATTAAACACGACCGAAGGTCGCGATATTTCTGCTATTCTCTCGGCAGGGCCGGTCAGCTATGATGCGGAAAAGGCCGAAACGGCCAGCGGCGACCGGCCGAAAGGCCATGCGGGGGGACATACGTATGCGAATCGTCAAGGAGGCGGTGCCCATTCTCGTAGCATTTTCGATCGTACTCATCGTCACTGCGGTGCTCTGGCTGGTCAAGCACGAAGCGGTGGGGCCGCAGCATCTCGTTTTCTTTTATTTGTTGCCGACCGCCTTGGTGGCCGTCGTTTATGGCAGCCGCCCGGCCATGCTCTGCGTCATCGCGGCGACGGGATGCGCCGCCTTTTTCCTCTACGATCCGCTGTATAGCATCTATGTGTCGAAGCCCGTGGAAATGGGCGAACTGATTTGCTTTGCCGGCCTGGCCTTGATCGGAGCGAAATGCACCGCCGATCTGTTGCGGCCGGTAGTGAAACTTTCCCGGCAGAATGCCGCGTCCGAAGACTAG
>Ga0182013_10001109_pt1 | contig 37209 bp, 26 predicted proteins | sample 612S2MmetaG_FD_120487 | JGI IMG/M metagenome (GOLD analysis project Ga0182013, IMG submission 120487) | Permafrost microbial communities from Stordalen Mire, Sweden - 612S2M metaG | ecosystem: Environmental > Terrestrial > Soil > Wetlands > Permafrost | place: Sweden: Stordalen | collected... | reverse complement strand
TCGGATACCTGGTTGCTTCTGTGGTGTACTGGCGGCCGGACGGAGTGGTCCACCGGAAGGTCGCCGGGGTGATCTGCTCGACGTTCCACCGCGGATCCTGCTTGAGCCTGTGCTCGTGCCTGCACTTGGGGGCGTGACCGCGGGCCGCGAACCGGTAGTCGCATTCCTCAGTGGCAATCGGCTCAAGCGCGCCCTTCAGCTCCCGCGCGCCGGGAACCCCGGTCGCGAGCCGCCAGGTACCGTATCCGCCGGGCGGATCGTGATCGCCGGGTCTGGGCCGTTTGCGCCGTCCCTGCCTGGGGGCCGCGTCCGGCCCGGGGCGCATCCGTGGCCGATGGCGTGTCCTTGGTCGTCGGTGACGGTGAGGCAGTAGGTGGTCTTGGGGCCCGCGGCGACGCGGCCGGCCAGGTCCCGGGCGAGCGCGGGGTCGCCCGGGACGGCACGCGGGATGATGAGCCGCCAGCACCGCGGCGCGCGCCAGGGTTGTCAGGCGTCCCGGCCGGGCAGCAGCGCGACGGCCTCGATTTCTACCAATGCGTCAGGGATAGCGAGCGCGCTGACCTCCACCAGCGTGCTCGCTGGCCGGGCGTCGCCGAAGTAGCGGCGGCGCACCGTGTTGACGGCCGGCCGGTCGGCCACGTTCAGCAGGTACACCCCGACCCGCACGACGTCGTCGAAGGTGGCACCGGCGGCCCGCAAGACGGCGCCCACGTTGTCAAGCACCTGTTCCGCCTGCCTGACCACGTCGCCGACGCCCACGAGGTCACCGTTGGCGTCGACCGGCAGCATGCCCGAGATATAGAGGAACCCGCCTGCCTCGACCCCGTCGGTGTAGTGGCTGATGGGCTCCGCCAACTGCCCGGCCAGCCGGATCCGCCTCATGAGAGATCCCGCGACGGGTCGAGGACGCGGATCATGAGCGGGCTCGGGTGGAACCCGTTGCACGGATTGAGGTCCTGCGGGCAGGCGGAGACCGAAACGATCGAATCCATCAGCGTCCGCAGCACCAGCTTGTCCCCGGCCTTACCGGTGGGGATCTCATTGCCGAACGTCCGGTCCGGATGGATGGGGGCGTTCTGGAAGAAGTTGAACGGATCGGGGATCTGCCACTCGGCGATCCCCCACGGCTCCAGCGCCTCGGTGAAATTCGTCCGGCAGCTGCGGTGGCCCACGACCCCGTAGTCGAGCCGGTAGCGCCGGTCGTCGCACATCGACGTGATGATGTCGTTCCGGCCCACGTCATCGCGGATGATCTCGAACATCGGGTGCCGCCAGTTGCTCTCCAGGCGGTCCCCGACGACGGCGGTCAGCCGCAGCAGCGCGGACCGCGTGTGCGTGGTGGACAGCCACTCGGTCCGGTTGCGCTCCGCGAACGCGACGAAGTCGGCGACCTGCTGCCCCTCCAGATCAACGATCTCCACCAGCTGACCCGCGCGGGGCGCAAAGGCCGCGCCGTGCCCGCCGGGAATCAGGATCTCCCGCCGCAGCAGATCCGGCCCCGGCGCTTCGGCCGCTGGCCCCGCCGCGCCGTCCGCCGGCCCGGTCCCCACGGAGACTTCGCCCATGGCGAGGATTGTGCGTCATATATGATCCACGGTCAAGCCAATCCGCCCGATACACGGGAGAACGCCACCGCCAGGCCGCTGGATCAGTCGCACCTGACCAGATCACCGCAGCGAAGGGTGGCGTCTGACCACCGATGACGGCGTTGCCAGGCCGAATGACCCAGGTCAAAAGGGACCAGCGAACTGATGGCTCCGATACACGACGCCTGACTCGGAGGACATGAACCGCGATCTGCAGCGTTCTGCCCAGCGGATACGGGAGGAAACCGCAGACGGCTGGCCGGGCCCGGCCTGACGCCGGGCCTGGCCCCGGCGTCACTGCGTGAGCAGCTCCTGCCGCTCGTTGTTCATCGCGTCCAGCTGCCCGGTGACCGTGCCGATCTGGTCCTACGGCCGAGCGTGAGTCTCTAACTGAGCGGGGCCGACCTGAGTTGGGCCGACTTTGCGCTCAACCGGATGACGGCGAAGGCCTTCAACAGCTTCATGGATTGGCAGGGTGCCGGCCGACGGCGTTAGCGTTGCGGGGGCCTGCCCTGCCTGCTCAGGGCTGAGGACCGCCCTGCGGGATTGGCCGCATCGGACCCGGGATCTACAGTCGGTGGCATTGTTCAAGCTCGGTACGACGCAGTTGCAGATTTCTACATCGAGGGCTTCGATTCCATCGGTGATCCAGCCTCCCTGGCCTTGCTGGACTTGCTCAGCCCGGTTACTGGCCTGCAGGTCCCCGAGGTGGCCTGCGGCCACGGGCGCATCACGCGTGAGCTGGCGCGCCGGGGAGCCAGCGTGGTGGGCATGGATGTCTCGGCTGCCCTGATCGCCAGGGCCAGAGAGACCGAGCAGGATGAGCAGCTTGGCATCGCTACGTTCACCGCGATGTGACCATGCCCGGGTCCCTGGGCGCCCCCCGCGGAGGCTTCGACGTGGCGGTTTGTAATTTCGGCCTCTCCGATATCGACGACCGCGATCGGCGCGATCGGCGCTGCACTGAAGCCCCGCGGCTGCTTCGCCTTCTCGATCGTGCATCCGTGCTTTGCGGGGGAAAGGACATCTCAGGTTCCTGGCCGGCGTCCGGCAGCTACTACGACGAGGGTCACTGGACGGCCCAAGGCGTCCGTTCCGGTCTGCGCCGGCTGGTGGGCACCAGCCACCGGACACTGTCCACCTACCTCGCCACGCTGCGCCGGCACGGCCTGTGGCTGGACGAGCTCGCCCAGCCGCTTCCGGAACCAGACTGGGATCCGGTCCATGATGCCGAGCGTCAGCCGGTCTTCCTCGTTGCCCGGTGCATCAAGCTTCCCTCAGCCTGATCACACAAGCCCCAGCCCCACTGGCCCCCCATCGACCCTATGGACCATCGGGTTGGGCAACGGGCGACCCTGACCAGGTTCGGCTTAGTACCAGCCGGTGGCCTGCTCGTGATTCCAGGCCGCGCAGGGCGAGCCGTAGGTGTGCTTGATGTACTCCAGGCCCCACTTGATCTGCGTCGCCGCATCAGTCTGCCAGTCCGGTCCGGCGCTGGCCATTTTGCCGCCCGGCAGCGCCTGCGGGATGCCGTAGGCGCCGGACGGGTTCTCGGCGGTCACGCTCCAGCCGCTCTCGTGCGCCCACAGCGGGTCCAGGCAGCCGAACTGGCTCGAGGACCAGCCGAAAGAGCCGAGCATGGCCCGGGCGATCTGCTGCGGCGAGCCGGACGACACCGACGCGGTCGTCTGCGGCTGGGTGGCGGCCGGGACGAGCGAGGTCTGGGCGGCGGTGGCCGCCGTCTTGGCGGCGGCTCGGGCGACCGCGGCGGCTTGGGTGGCTTGGGTGGTGGCGCGCTGGCGGGCCGCGGTCCATTGCGCCACCGCATAGCTCGACTGGGCCGCGCGGACCTGGTAGGTCCGCTCCGCCAGCGTGTCGCTGGTCAGCTGGTAGGCGATGGTACCGGGCGGCCGGTCCAGCCGGTCGGTGACGGTCAGCCGCGGCAGGCTGCTCGTGGTCGTTGCCGTCTGGCCGGCCGAAGGTGCTGTACGCGCTGAGGCTCCTCCTGACGTCCAGGTCACCCCGGTCGCCGGGGCGGTAGCGACGGAGAGCGCGCCGGCCGCGATGAGGATGGCTTTAGATCGACTGCATTGAATTTTCAGATGCCGTGACAAGGGGGCCTTTCGGTGGCTCGCGTCACGCGATGTGCGTCACCCTCGATCACCTCTGCCGCTGTCACGGCGGCAGGCGTCTGCGCGTGGGAAGTGGCGCGGGTCAGGGCGCCGGGCTAACTCATCGTGGCCATCCCACAGGCGGGGTGCTGTCGGCTCTCTACCATGCCTGACAACAATGCGTTCGGCGCCGGAAAGCGCTGTGAGCTATATCACCACGGCTTGACATCCGGCCGCTGGATGCCCTCAATTGCCGATCTATCCACGGATTTCACCGCCGGGAAAACGGCAGCCGGATCGCTATGGCGAAACTCACACTAATGCCGAAACAGCCCTTTCGGTACGACACGGGACGCCCTTAGTAGTAGCCGTCAGCTTCCTCGAAGGCCCAGGCGCTACAGGGATTGCCGTAGACGTTCTTGATGTAACCAAGGCCCCACCTGATCTGGGTGGCCGGGTCCGTCTGCCAGTCCGCGCCCGCGCTTGCCATCTTGCTGCCCGGCAGCGCCTGCGGGATGCCGTACGCGCCGCTGGCGTTTTCCGCGTCGTACCGCCAGCCGCTCTCCCGGTTCCAGATGTCCAGCAAGCAGCCGAAATAGGTCGCCGGGTTAAAGCCGAAGCTGGCCATGATGCCGTAGGCGGTGGATTGCGCGGTGCCCGGATCGGGCGGCGAGGACGTGACGTAGATGACGCCGCCGCCTCCCCCTGTGGTTCCCGTGCTCGTCGCGGCCCCGGACCCGGTGGCCACCGTGGCCGCGGCGACCTGGACCGGCGAGGTCAGCTTGGGCTTGGCTACCACCGTCAGCGTGCGGGCCGCGGCGGTCATCGCGATCATCTGCTCACGCTCGGCCTCGAGCAGCGCCATCGTGTGACTTCCCGGCACGGCCTCGATCGCGTCGGCGGCGCTGAAAGCGCCCGATCCTGGCGCGAACACCTGGGCTCCCACAGCCACGCCGATGACCACGATCACCGCGACCACGGCGACAGGGAAGACAATGCCAAGACGCCGGATCAAGCCCCGTTTACGCCGGCTGCTTCGAGCCCCAGTCCGGTGTCGCGACAAGGCAATCCCTTCGTTCGGCTACGCCCGCCTGACGCCAGATGCCAACGCAGAGACGCATGACATTCCGGCTGCGAGCCCGCGCGATAAACGCCGCGCGACGAGCCGCCGCAGCTGATCCAGGATGCCGACGGGGCCGCCTCGCGCATGTACCGCTGGCGCACAAGAATGCCAGAAAGCCCTGGCGAGCGTGCGGTACTTAGGCGAGAAATTCACGCTTGGATTTAGCCAGCAGCTGGTGATGACGATCACGAGACAATAACACTCATTGTGATCGATAGAGATCAGAAAGTCATCAGCACCATTGGTGGCGGTTCGACCAGGCAGATCCCGGGGACGGTCTGCGCCCCGCTACCCGAGCACGAGAAGCTGACCCCGGCGGAACGCGCCGTCATCAAGGCCCGGCAGGGCGTCGAGCTGATCACCTCGGGCGAGTTGCGGGTGGTGAACAGCGATGGCACCGAGGTGCCCGCCGACGGGCAGACCGTGGGTGAGATCGTCGTCCGCGGCAACGTCGTCATGGACGGTTACTACAACGACCCGGAGGCAACCCAGCGCGCCACGGGCGACGGCTGGTTCCACACCGGTGACGCGGCGGTGATCCATCCCGACGGTCGAGGTCGAAGGAGTGCGGCTGGCCCACTTCAAGACCCCGCGCGGGGTCAGCCTGGTCACCGAGCTACCCAAGACGGCGACCGGCAAGATCCAGAAGTTCGTCCTCCGCAAGGGCGCCCCCCAACCTCACCCACCAGTAGTCGCGTTCATGATCGCGAAGACTTTTTGCCCATCTATGGGGTGTAAGTCTTCGCGATCATGAAGCCGACCGTTACCAGTCGAAGGCTTCGGCTTGGTTGCGGTACTCGAACAGCTCGATCTTGTCGAACCACAGGTTGACCTCGTACTCAGCTTCTTCCCTGTTGCCCGAGGCGTGCACGAGGTTAGCCACCGCCTTGCCGGTCGTGGTGGCGACGAATTTGGACTGGTGCGCGAAGTCGCCCCGGATCGAACCGGGCTGCGCCTCGTTCGGATAAGTGGAGCCCACCATCTTGCGGACGGTGGCCACCGCGTCTTCGCCCTCGAGCACGAAGGCGATCACGGGTCCCCGTTGCATGAACGCCGCGGTCGCGTTGTAGACGGCCGGCCCAAGCCGCTCTTCCAGGTCGAAATAGTGCTTGCGGGCGAAGTCGGCGTCCATCTCGCGCATTTTCACGCCGATGACCTTCAGCGACGCGTCTTCGAACCGCTGGATGATACGTCCGGCTAGGCCGCGGACAACGGCATCCGGCTTCAGCACGACAAGCGTGCGCTCCCGCAACTGCTGAGAGTCGGCCACAGTGATCCTTTCCCCTTGTCTGAATGGTCACAGGGTAGCGGCCAGAATCAGCGGACCGGCCGGCCAGCGGGTACCGCCACATCACGCTGTGGTACCGGCTGCGTTTGACATGCCCGGCGGCAAAGCTGACACTTGGCCGTGACCCGGCGACGTTCGATGCGGATCGCGGCGGGCGCGGCCGCGGTCACCTGCCTGGCGCTGCTACCGGGCTCGACGGCCAGCGGAGCCGCCCGGCCGTCGTGGCCCGCGCCTAGCCCGGGATCGGCCTACTCTTCCCTCCTGCGCCCGCCCGGCGGTCCCCTAGCCGGCTGCGAGCAGCGGCTCGATCGCAGCCAGGTCCGCGACCAGACGCCCGTGCTCGCGATCGTCGGCGCCTCGTTCACCGCGGGAGTGGGACCAGGCCAGCCCGGTCAGTCCTGGGCCGTCCAGCTAGCCCGCCTGCTGCACTGGGACGCGGTGGTCTACGGCGACCCCGGGGCGGGTTACGTGCGGGCCGGAGCTGGCCGGAAGGGACCGGTCTCCGCCGAGCTCGGCCGGATCGATCTGCGTGCGTTCGCCCCCGCGCTCGTCATCGTGCAGGCCGGTCACGACGATATCGGGGTGCCGGCGGCGATCGAGAAACAGCGGGTGGCCGACGCCATCGCCGCGATCCGGGCCCAGGCGCCGCGGGCGCGGATCGCGCTGCTGACCGTCTTTCCCGGCCGCAGGTACCCGGCCGCCGCCTTCGCGACCGACCGCGCCATCGTGACCGCCGCGCAGACCGCGGACCGACCCGGCGACCAGACGATCATCATGGATCCGCTGACCGGCCGATGGGCGTTCGCTCGCACGCGCGACGGCCTGCACCCCACGGCGGCCGGCAGCGCGTGGATCGCCCGCGAGGTGGCGGGGATCTTGCGCGCGCACGGCGTGCTTCCCGCCCCGGCCCAGCGCGGCCACGCTGGCCTGGTCATCTGTGACTCGGGCATCCCCGCTCCGCGGCCGGCGCCGTCAGCGCGCTGATCCGGTCAGGGCGGACTCCGGGGTCGGGGCCGGCTCAGCGGCCGACGCCGGAGCCGACGCCGGAGCCGACGCCGGGGCCGGAGCCGGGGGCAGGCGGAGTCGCAGGAGGGTGCCGCCGCCGGCGGCGGCTTCCGCCTGGACCGTCCCGCCGTGGCTTTCCGCCACCTGACGGACGATGGCCAGCCCGAGGCCGGAGCCGGGCACGCCCCGGGCCGACAGGGCCCGGTAGAAGCGGCCGAAAACGTGCGGCCGGTCGGCGGCCGCGATACCCGGCCCGTGATCGCGTACGGTGAGTTCGCCGGACCGCAGGCTGACCTCGACCGGGTCGTCCGGCGGGCCGAACTTGGCCGCGTTGTCCAGCAGGTTCCTGATCGCGACCTGCAGCCGCGGCGCGCTGCCGAAGACTGCGCACGGCTCGAGATCGGCCGCGAACGCCGTCCTCGGCCAGTCCCGCCTGGCCGCCTCCAGGGCGGCGGCGGCCACCTCGTGCAGGTTGACCTGGCCGTGCGCGCTGGGGCCTGACTCGCCCCGGGCCAGCTCGGTGACGCTGCCCACCAGCTGGCTGAGCTCCGCGACCTGGGCGACCACCCGGTCGAGCACCTGCTGACGCTCGGCCGCGGACAGGCCGGGATCATCGGCCAGCAGCTCCACGTTGATGCGCAGGCTGGTCAGCGGGGTGCGCAGCTCGTGGCTGGCGTCGCTGACCAGCTGCCGCTGGGCGGCCTGCGATCGCTGCAGCGCGCGGAGCATGGTGTTGAACGACGTCGCCAGCCGCCCGAGCTCGTCGGCGCGACCCACCTCGACCCGGCCCGCCGGGTCGCCGGTCGCCGTCACCTGTTCGGCGACCGCGGCCAGTCGGCTCACCGGAGCCAGGCCGGCCCGCGCCACCGCCCAGCCCGCCAGCGCGGCCAGCCCGACGCCGACCGCGCTCAGCAGCGCCAGCGCTGCGCCGACGCTGGCCAGCTGGGTGTCCACGGTGTTGAGCGGCACGGCCAGCTGCACCGCCAGGCGCGGCGCGAGCGGCGTGGTGAAGATCATGGCGCGGACCCCGCCCAGCGTCGACTCGGAGTAGTAAGCACCGCGCTGCCCGGCGGCGACCTGGGCCGCGGCGGTACTCCCGGCCAGCAGCCCGCGGTCCCCGGCCGGAGCCCAGACGGTGACGCTGGCCGACACCACCTGCGCGTACGGGCTATCCGAACCGAACCGGTCGGAGTGCGGCGGGACCCACCCGGCGGGCAGCTGCCCGTGGTAATGCCGGGCCTCCCTATGCACCACCGCGGCCTGCTGCCGCAACTGAGACTTCAGCTGATTCTGCAGATCGGCGCGGACCACGAGGAACGCCACGGCGGTGACGGCCAGGGTGACCGCGGCGACCGCCGCCGCCACGGCGAGGGTGAACCGGGTCCGCAGCATGAGCGGACGCGCGGGCCGGGGCCAGCGCGTCCGCGTCACGATTCGGCCCGGATGACGTAGCCCACCCCGCGCACGTTGTGCAGCAGCCGCGACCGGCCCCCCTGCTCGAGCTTGCGCCGCAGGAAACCCACGAAAACCGTGAGGGCGTTGGACGCAGGCGCCTCGCCGTAACCCCAGACCCGCTCCATGATCACGTCGTAGCTGAGCACCTGCTCGGCGTTGCGCAGCAGCAGCTCGAGCAGGCCGAACTCGATCCTGGTCAGCGCGACCTCCTGGCCGTCGCGGGTCACCTTCCTGGACGTCGCGTCCAGGGTCAGGTCGGCGTAGCCGAGGACGTCACGGCGAGACTGGCTGCGCCGGAGCAGAGCCCGGACCCGGGCCTGCAGCTCCCGCAGCGCGAACGGCTTGACCAGGTAGTCATCCGCGCCCGCCTCGAGCCCGGCGACCCGGTCGTCGACCGTGTCCCTGGCGGTGAGCACAAGCACCGGGGTGGCATCGCCTCGTTCCCGCAACCTGCGGCAGGCCTCCAGGCCGTCCACGATCGGCATCAGCACGTCAAGCACGATCAGGTCCACCGGGCGGCGGGCCACCGCGTCCAGGGCATCGGCCCCGTGCCCGGCCGTCGTCACCACGTACCCGGCGCAGCGCAGCGCCCGGCCGAGCGAATCGCGTAGATCCGGATCGTCGTCCACGACGAGCAGCCGTCCGCCGTCCGGGGCGCACTCCGGCGGGTCGGCCGCTCGAACGGTTCTCATAGCTGTGATCACATCACCGCTGGCTGAGAAGTTCCTGGAAGGTTTCCGCAGGTAGTCATAATTTCACTGGGCTTTCACAATCCGGCCGCACGCTGCCTGACATGGTTCTTCTATGGCTCGTCCGGCACGGTGAGAGCAGCTGGAACGTCCGCGGCCTGGCCCAGGGCCAGGACGACCAGGCGCGGCTGACCGACCGCGGCTGGCGTCAAGCCTGGGGTGTCGTGGGCCAGCTCAGCGGCCGGCCGATCCGCGCGCTTTACTCCAGCGATCTGCACCGCGCCATGGAGACCGCGGCTCCGCTGGCCGCGGTGCTCGGGCTGGCCGTGAACCGCGACACCCGGCTCCGCGAACGCGGCCTCGGCGCGGCCGAAGGCACCGCCACCGCCACCCTCAGCCCGGCCGTCAGCGGGCTTGGCGCGAACCGCGTGCTCGACCCCGACGCCCGGCCGCCCGGCGGGGAGTCCGTCCGCGAGTTGTACCGGAGCAGCCGGAGACACCGGAGCAGCCGGAGACACCGGAGCAGCCGGGGAAGCCGAAGAAGTCGCGATCATCGCGCACGGCGGAACGCTCCGGGTGCTCGACGCCTACCGGCGCGGCATCCCGGTCGAGCAGATGGCCTGGCCGCCGCTGGCGAACGGCTGCATCCTGCGGTCACCGGCGGCCCAGTCCGCTCACCTTACCCACCCCTAAGAAAGGAACGAACCCATGAATCAGACCGCACTTCAGCTACCAGCACGGGCGGCCAAGCCGCGCGGCACCGGCCTCACCATGGTGATCGACGGCGGCCTCCCGCTGTGGCAGTTCACCGACATGGTGTCGTCGGCGCCGGAATACATCGATTTCGTCAAGTTCGGCTGGGGCACCGCGGTGGTGACCAACAGCCTGCACGCCAAGATCGAGGTCCTGACCGCGCACGACATCGGGTTCTACTTCGGCGGGACGCTGTTCGAGAAGTACGTGCTGCAAGGCCGGTTCGACGACTTCAGGACGTTCTGCCAGCAGCACTCGTGCCGCCACGTCGAGGTCTCGAACGGGACGATCCCGATGTCCAACGCGGAAAAGGCGAGCTACATCCGCAAGCTCGCCGACGACTTCACCGTCGTGTCCGAGGTCGGCTTCAAGGACCCGGTCCGCTCCGAGCAGCTGCCGCCCAGCCGGTGGATCGACTACATCTGCGAGGACCTCGAAGCGGGCGCCTCGCTGGTCACCCTGGAGGCCAGGGAAAGCGGGCGGTCGGGCATCTGCCGGCCGGACGGCGCGCTCAGGTACGGGCTGATCGAGGACGTGCTGACGTCCGGCATCAGCTCGGGCAGCCTGCTGTTCGAGGCGCCGACCACCGCCCTGCAGGCGCACTTCATCACCAGGATCGGGCCTGACGTCAACCTGGGGAACGTGCCGGCCAGCGCGGTCATCGGGCTGGAGACGCTCCGCCTCGGGCTGCGGGCCGACACGCTGACCACCTTCGAGTGAGGCATCCCCATGCGAACCAACTGCGACGTCTTTCACCTGGCCATACCCGTGCACGACCTGGACGCGGCCCAGCACTTCTACGTGAGCCTGCTCGGCTGCAAGCTGGCCCGTCGTTACCCGGACCGGATCACCCTGGATTTCTTCGGCGATCAGCTGGTCTGCCACCTGACCGAGACCGGGCCGCCCGCCCGGCCGCCGCAGAGCCTGTACCCGAGGCACTTCGGCGTGACGTTTCGCGAACCGGGCGATTTCGAGGCGTTGCACCACTGCGCGGTGCTGCGCAAGATCCCGTTCTTCGCCGGCACCTCGACGCGGTTCGAGGCCATGGCGGAGGAACACCGCACCTTCGTGCTGCTCGACCCGTCCGGCAACCTGCTCGAGTTCAAGCATTACCGTGATCCGCGGATGATGTACTGATGCCGCGCCGCCGGCTCGACCAGGTCGACGCCATGCGCCCGATCAAGCAGGCGGGCGTGGTCAGCACCCACGCGGTCATCTACTTCGCTCCCGCGGCGGCCAGCCTGGCTTCGGGCGCCGCGCTGCTGCTGCTGCACGTGTCCCGGGAGGGATTCTTCTTCATCTCCGCGTGCATGCTGACCTACGCCTACGCCGAGATGCGCCTGGGCGGGCTTGGTCACTTCTACTGGCGGCGGTTCGTCTCGGTCGGGCTCCCCTACCTGTGCTGGAACGTCATCTACTTCCTCTACCTGCTGCCCCGGGCGCACTACGCCAGCGTGACCGCGGCCCTCGGGCACCTCGGCTACATGATCAGCACCGGGTACTACCAGCTGTACTTCCTGCTCGTGATCATGCAGTTCTACCTGGTGTTCCCGCTCGTGCTCGTGCTGCTGCGGCGCACCAGGGGCCACCACGGCCTGGTCATCGCCGTCGCTGCGATGATCCAGCTGCTGCTCACGATCGGGATGCACTGGGCCCTGCTGCCGCCGCTGATGCTCCGGTGGGAGCAGCAGGACGCGCTGTCCTACCTGCTGTACCTCATCGGCGGCGGCGTGGTCGCGTTCCACCTTGAGCAGGCGGACGCCTGGGTGCGCAGGCACGCCCGGCTGATCATCGCGTACACGGTGGTCGCCGCGCTGGCCGCGGAGGCCGTCTACTTCCTGGCCGCCCGCGGGGTGACCGTGTTCGGATCGGGCAACGACCCGTTCCAGCCCAGCGTCATCCCGTTCAACGTCGGCGTGATCACCTGCGGGTACCTGGCCGGCGTCGCGCTGGTGCGGCCCGGGCGGTCGCGGCGGACGCAGGCCGCAGTCCGCATCGGTTCTGACAACTCCTACGGCATCTACCTGTCCCAGATGCTGTTCCTGGTGATCATGACCACGGCCGGCTGGCCGCGGCTCGACTCGGTGCTGCCCTGGCCCCTGGTCTGCCTGCTGTTGGTGGCGGTCGTCTTCGCCTGCTGCATCACGCTGACCGCCCTGCTCGCCCGGACGCCGCTGGCGGTGCCGCTGACCGGACGCAAGCAGCAGCCCTGGTCCACGCTGCTACCGCGGCGCGAGCGCGCCGAGACGGTCCCCGGCGCAGAACCGGGCGAGCCGGAGCTGGCTGATCCCGGCTATCCGCAACCCGCCGCCCTGGCGGGCATGACGAACGACAAGAACGGATTGTGACCTTGATCAGCGAATGGATTCAGCACGCCGCGGCGGCCCCGGGGGCCTCGGGGTCCCCGTACCTGGAGGACGCCGCCGGGGGGACGCTGAGCTACGCCGGGCTGCACCGCTCCGTCCGGGCCTGGGCCCGGACGCTTGACCGGGCCGGCATCGCGCCCGGGGGCGCCGTGGCGCTCCGCTGGCCCGACCCGCTCGGGTACGCCACCGCCCTGGTCGCCATCCTCGGCGCAGGCCGGGTGGTGGTCCCGCTCGATCCCGCCGCTCCGGCCGCCGAGCTGGCCCGGGTCCTCGCGGTGGCCCGGCCCGCGGCGGTCGTCGCCCGGTCCGGCCAGGACCTGCCGCCCGGCCTGGCCGTGCTCAGCCTGCCGGAGGTGCCGGACGGCTCCGCGGGCACGAGGGGCACAGGGGCTGCAGGGGATACGGGGGACGCAGGGGACGCAGGGGACGCAGGGGACGCAGGGGACGCAGGGGACGCAGGGGACGCAGGGTCTGGTGCGGGCGGGATCTTTCTGTGTACCAGCGGGACCACGGGTACCCCTAAGGGCATCTTGCTGCGCGAGGATCAGCTGGCCCATGTGGCCGCGACGGTGGCCGGTCACCACCGGCTGACCTCGGCCGACCGCGGCTACTGCTGCCTGCCGCTGTTCCACGTCAACGCCGAGGTGGTCGGGTTGCTTGCTACCTTGGCCGCCCGGGCCTGCCTGGTCCTGGACCGTGGTTTCAGCCGCCGCGGCTTCTGGCCGCTGATCGCCGAACGGGAGATCACCTGGATCAACGCGGTGCCCGCGATCATCACCGTGCTGGCCATGGACCCGCCGGTGGTACCGGTGCCTGGGCGGATCCGCTTCGTCCGTTCGGCATCTGCCCCTTTGCCGCCGGTGACGCTTGAGCGGTTCGAGGATGCGTTCGGTATCCCGGTGGTGGAGACCTACGGGATGACCGAGGCGGCCAGCATGATCACCGCCAACCCGGTCGACGGGCCGCGCAAGGCCGGCTCCGCGGGCCGGGCGGCCGGGACCGAGGTCCGGGTGGCCGAACGGGCCGGATCGGGGTACCGGCCCTGCCCGGCCGGCACGGTGGGCCGGGTGCAGATCAGGGGCCGGGGCGTGATCAGGCAGTACGCGCAGGGCGGCCCGGCCGGCGCCATCGACGCGCAGGGCTGGCTGGACACCGGCGACCTCGGGCATCTCGACTCCGACGGGTACCTGTTCCTGGCCGGCCGGTCCGACGACGTGATCAACCGGGGCGGCGAGAAGATCTACCCGAGGGAAATCGAGGACTTCCTGCTCACGCTGCCTGGGGTCGGGTCCGCGGTGGTGATCGCGGCCCCGGATGACGTCCTCGGGCAGCGGCCGGTCGCCTACCTGGTCCCGGCCGGCCCGCAGTGGCCGGGCCTGGCCGAGGCGTGCCGCGAAGCCTGCCTGGCGGCGTTGCCGCGGCCTAAGCGGCCGAGTGCGTTTTGCCTGGTCCAGGAGCTACCGCTGGGTCCGACCGGCAAGGTCGCTCGGCGCTTCCTGCGCGAGCGGGCCCGCGCGGACCAGGGCGCGCCGCTTCCGGTCACAGGACGCCCTTAGTGCTCGGTATTCCCTGCACTCGCGGATCGCGCTGGCAGGCGTCGCGCAGGGCGCGAGCCAGCGCCTTGAACTGAGCCTCGATGATGTGGTGCCCGTCGCGGCCGTACGGGACCCGCAAATGAATGCAGATTTTGGCCTGCGCGGCAAAAGATTCCACCACGTGGCGGGTCAAGGTGGTAGGAAACTGGCCGACGTACGGGGCCATGCCGGCCGGCTCGCTGTGCACCACGTAGGGCCGCCCGGAAAGGTCCACGGCCGCCTCCGCGAGTACCTCATCGAGCGGGACCGAGGCTTGCCCGAATCGGCGCAGCCCGCTCTTATCACCGAGCGCCAGGGCGAACGCCTCGCCGAGCGCTAGCGAGGTGTCCTCGACGGTGTGGTGCGGATCGACGTGCACATCGCCGTCGGTGTGAACCGAGAGGTCGAACAGGCCGTGCTTGCCGAGCTGGCCGAGCATGTGGTCAAAAAATCCGATTCCGGTGGAAATTTCGGTGACGCCGGTGCCGTCGATATCGACCGTGACCCGGACGTTGGATTCCTTTGTTTCGCGTTCGACCCGGCCAGTGCGGTTATTACCCACTGGGTTGCTCAATGGTCCTCCCCCGGCTCGTATTCCGGCACCATCCTGCCACAGGCCGCCTCGCCCGGCGCCGCCCGCGGCGGCCGGCCCCTGGTGTACGCCCCTGCGGTAGGCCTCCCGGCCGGGCCTGGCATTTACATCCCGTAGTTGGATGACTACATTTGGGCATGCTGTGCTTGCCAACGCCAGCCGCACCGGCTGCGAGCTGACTGCGGGTACCAGGACTCGGGGACGCGGGGACATGGTAGAGGGGACAGTCATGCGCGCACCGAGCGACCATTATGTGGTGGCCGGTCATCAGGCCAGGACCCCGGCCGCCTGGCGCCGGGCGGCCGCGGTGGCCACGGCATCCGTGCTGCCGCTGGCGGCCACCGCAGCCTTCGCGATGCCGGCCTCGGCGGCGGGCACGGGCGGCTACCGCGTGACCGCCACCATCGCGGTGGGCGGGGTGGCCCCCGAACCGTGGGCGGTGGGGGTGGACCCCACGACCGGCACCGCCTACGTGGCCAACATCAACGGTGGCACGGTGTCGGTGATCGACGAGGCGACCAGGACCGTGACCGCCACCATCGCAGATGACGCCGACCCGGAGGCGGTGGCGGTGGACCCCACGACTCACACCGTCTACGTGGCCAACGCCGCGGCGGCCACGGTGTCGGTGATCAGCGAGGCGACCAGGACCGTAACCGCCACCATCGCAGTAGGCGACACTTTCGGCGCGATCGCGGTGGATCCCACCACGCACACCGTCTACGTCACTAACCTCGGCGATGACACGGTGTCGGTGATCAACGAGGCCACCAGGACCGTGACCGCCACCATCGCAGCTGGTGCCGAGCCGGACGCGGTGGCGGTGGACCCCACCACCCACACTCTCTACGTCGGCAACATATCGCCGGGCACGGTGACGGTGATCAACGAGGCGACCAGGACCGTGACCGCCACCATCACGGGGGTTGACAGTCCGTGGGCGATCGCGGTGGACCCCAGGACCGACGCCGTCTACGTGATCAGCTTCGACGCGGACGTGGTGGCGATCGACGGGGCCACCAGGGCCGTGACCGCCACCATCTACCCACCGGGCTACGGCCCGCTCGCGTTGGCGGTGGACTCCACCGCCGGCACCGTCTACGTGACCGACGAGGAGGCCGTTGAAGGCCGCGCCAACCCCGGTAGCGTGTCGGTGATCAGCGAGGCCACCAACACCGTGATTGGCACCATCACAGATGGCGGCGGCCCGGAGGGGGTGGCGGTGGACTCTTGCCGTCACGCCGCTTACGTGGCAAATGACGGTAACGGGACCGTGTCGGTGATCAAGCGCAGCCCGGCGAGTTCCGCGTCCGCCTGCCCGTGACGCACCAGGCCGGGGCTCGGACGAGGAGGTCAGCGGGCCAGGGCGTGATCCAGGTCGGCGATGAGCTCATCGCAGTCCTCCAGGCCGATCGAGAGCCGCAGCAGCGAAGCGTCAATGCCGAACGGCGAGCCGGCCGTGGTGCAGTGGGTCATCCGGGCCGGCTGCTCGATCAGCGACTCGACGCTGCCGAGCGACACGGCCAGCGAGAACACCTCGGTGCCCTCGCACACCCGGCCCGCCGCGTCCGCGTCGCCGTCCACCACCAGCGAGATCACCCCGGCGAAGCCATGCCGCATCTGCTTGGCGGCCAGCGCGTGGTCCGGATGCGAGGGCAGCCCCGGGTAGTGCACCCGTAGCACCGCCGGGTGTCCCTCGAGGAACTCCGCGACGCGCTGAGCGCTGGCGCAGATCTGCCGCATCCGTACCGGCAGCGTCTTGATCCCGCGCTGGGTCAGCCACGCCTCCTGCGGGGCCGCCATGGTGCCCATCATCCCGACGTGACGGCTGATCTGCTCGCCGGTCTCCGGATCGGCGGTGATCACCGCGCCGCCGCTGACATCGGAGTGCCCGCCCAGGTACTTGGTGGTGGAGTGGATCACGACATCGGCCCCTAGCGCCAGCGGCTGCTGCAGGTAAGGCGAGGCGAAGGTGGAGTCCACCACCAGCCGGGCCCCGGCCTGGTGCGCCAGCGCGGCCACGGCGGCGATATCGGTGACCTTCAGCAACGGGTTGGACGGGCTCTCGGCCCAGATAAGGCACGTGCTTGGCCGGATGGCGGCCGCGACCGCGTCCAGATCGCGCATGTCGACCGCAGTGTGGTCAAGGCCCCACCGGCGGTAGACCTCGGACACCAGGTCCCAGGTCCCGCCGTAGACGTTGTCCGGTATCACCAGGTGGGCCCCGGACCGGGCCAGCGCCTGCAGCACGGTGGTGATCGCCGCCATGCCGGAGGCCACCGCCACGGCCGTGGCCCCCCCCTCCAGTGAGGCAAGGCAGGCCTCGAGCGCCGCGCGGGTCGGGTTGGCGATCCGGGAGTAGTCCCAGCCGGTTTCCACCGGCCGGGCGTGCGGCCGGATAAAGGTGGACGCCTGGTACACCGGGGTGGTCACAGAACCGTTGTGCTCGGCCGGGTCGTGACCGGCGTGCACGGCGCGGGTGGCGAAGGCGCAGGCCGGGGCACGTTCGGGATTCATCCGGGGATCTCCTCGCTGGGACGGTCCTGGCCCAGGGACTCGCGGTACCAGCGGTAGTACCAGCGGCCGATGATCTCCTGCTCGACGGGAACAAGCACGCCGCCGTCGCGGTAGGCACGGGACTTCATGTTGGGCTGGCACCATTCGGAGGCGCCGAAGTCCTGCACGTTGACCCGGTGGAACAGCTCCACCGTGTCGCTGATGTCGTACCCCGATCCCGCGGCGACCGTCTCCGGCGGGAACAGCCAGTCACACACCACCCGGGTGGTCTCGGCGGAGAGCATCTCGAAGCGGTGCACGATGACGTGGTCGGGCAGCAGCGAAATGAAGCAGTTCGGGCGGACCACCATGCCGTAGTACTTACGGTCGTCCTCGTCGGTCAGGCCCGGGATGCGGGGCAGCCGCGCGGTGCCGCTGACCGAGAAGGACGCCTTGCCGTCGGCGAACAGGTAACCGTCGCTGGCGTAGCCCGCGTCGGCGCCGCCGGTCAGCACCCGGAACTGGGGCAGCGTCTCCACCAGTTCCGGGTGGATGGTGCCGCAGTGGTAACACTCCTGGAAGTTCTCCTGGATGATCTTCCAGTTGGCGGCGACGTCGTAGCTGACGCGCTGGCCGAGCACCAGATCGGCGAGGCCGTAGCGGGCGAACTTGGCCCGGTCGCCACCGAGCCGGTAGTCCAGCTGGGGCCAGAGCTGGTCCTCAAGCGGCCCAGGGTCGGCGGCCAGGTTGAGCCAGACCAGGCCGTGCCATTCGGTCAGGTGGACCGGGCGCAGGCCGTAATCGGAGGTGTCGATGGTGTCCATCGTGGGCCAGTTCGGCGCGGCGATCAGCGAGCCGTCCAGCTGGTAGGCCCAGGCGTGGTACGGACAGCGGATGGCCCGGCCCGCGTCGCCTGAGTCGGTGTGGCAGAGCCTGGCACCGCGGTGCCGGCAGACGTTGAGGAAGGCCCGCAGCACCTGGTCGCGGCCGCGCACCACGATGATGCTCTCGTCGCCCAGCTGCGTCCGGACGAAACGGCCGGGGGCCGGCACGTCCTGCCCGCGGCACACGTACATCCACTGCTGGCAGAAGATGTTCCGTTTCTCCAGCTCGAAGACGGCCGGATCGGTGTAGTAGCGGCCGGGCAGCGTCGAGGAGAACACCGAAGCGGGGGTGATGGTCACCGCGTACTCCTCGCTTCTTCGCCGCCTGCTTGGGCGGCCCGGGCGAACCGGAAATCCGGTGGGTACTGCGGATCGGTGATGGCCGGGCGATCCGGGCTAAAGGCGGCGATGGGGTAGTCCGTCCGCCCCTCGGTGGCCAGATCCGCCAGGATGTGCCCGATCAGGGCGGCGAACTTGGCCGCATGCCCGGCCCCGACGCACAGCGAGATGTTCGGGTGGCCAGGCACCGGGCCCAGGACGAAATTGCGGTCCGCCGGGAGGTCGTACACGCAGGTCTTGCTGACCAGCTCGGGGCCGACGGCGCCGGGCAGGTACTCGGCCAGGAACTCGGCGACCTCCGCCGTCTGGTCCGGGTTGGGCTGGTAGCTGCGGGTCTGCTGGGTCACGAACCGCCCCGACATGTCGCGGGCGGCCTTGACCGCGGCCTCGCCGTACACGGGGAACCCGTAGAACGTCTTGTCCGGGCCGTGGAAAATCCAGATCGGAAACCGGTCAGGACCGAACGGCCGCAGGTCGGGTGCGGCGAAGTAGGTGACCTGCTCCTGGGTGAGGGTGAGCGGCAGGTCGAAGTCCAGGCCCGCGAGCGCGGCGGGGGTCCAGGACCCGGCGCACACGGTCAGCGTGCCGCCTGTGAAGACCGCTTCGTCGGTGCGGACCTCGACGTGATCGGGGTAAGGGACGATCGCCCGGACCGGCGTATCGGCCAGGAACGTGACCCCGAGGGCCAGGGCACGGGAGATGTGCGCGGCGTTGGCGCGCCGGATGTCGAGGATGCCCGACTCGGCCTGGTGCAGGCCGATGATGTCGTCGCCGATCCGCCACTGCGGCCAGCGGGCGCGCAACCCGGCCGCATCAAGCAGCTGGTAGTCGTGCCCCTGCTCGGCCAGCGCCCGGGCGTAGGACGCGATCTCGGCCTCACCGGCGCCGCCGGCCGGCGCCAGATCCAGGCCTCCGGTGATCCGCAGCAGCTCCAGGCCGGTCTGAAGTTCCAGGTCACGCCAGTGGGCGTAAGCCGCCCGGGTGAGCGCGGTGTAGTCAGTGCTGTGGTAGGAGTGCCGGATGATCCTGGAGTGGTCTTCGGACGCGCCGCGGTCGTGGCCCAGCGTGAACTGTTCGAGGGCCAGCACGCCGGCGCTGCTTTGGCCGGCGCCGTTCTGGCCTGCGCTGTGCCGTCCGAGCCAGTAGGCGGCGGCACTGCCGATACCGCCCACGCCGAGCACGATGTGCGCGTAGGTCTTCTTCATCGCCGCGGCCCCTGGGGTGCGAAGGTGCCTGCTCCTGCCCGCAGACTGCCACCGCGCCGAGCGGATGTCATCCGGCGCGGCGTTGCAGGTTACGGGACCGTTCCTCGGCATCTGGAGAAAGGGGTAGGTCAGGTGTCCCGTGCACCCGGCGCAGCCCGAGCACCAGGTGCAGCAGCAGCCGGTCACGGCCGTCGCGCAGGTTCAGGCCCGAAATCTGCTCGGCCCGGCCCAGCCGGTAGTACAAGGTGGTGCGGTGCACGCGAAGTTGCCTGGCGGCCCGCTGCACCTCCCCGGCGCAGTCCAGGAAGGTCTCCAGCGTGGGCACCAGGACGTGAGCGGCCGGATCGGCCAGCAGGGCCCGCACGCCGTCGGGGATGATGGCGGCAGGCTGCGCCGGGGCAGCGAGCTGGGCCAGCAGGGCGTCCGCGCTCAACTGCGACCAGCAGGCGGCGGCGCTTTGGCTGGCCAGAGAGCATGCGATGCTGGCCTGCCGCTGGGCGGTCGCCAGGTCGAGCAGCCCAGCCGCCGGGCCGCTGACCCCGACCCGCCAGTGGCCAGCCGGTGGCGGCTGGGACGTCAGCTCGGCGAGCAGCGCAGCGCCGGCCGCGGCGAGATCGCCGTCGGCGAAACCGGGCGGGCGGACCAGGACCACGGTGGCGCGGCGCGGCCAGAACGCGGCCAGCGCAGTGGTGCGGGCCAGCACCCGGCAGAAGCGCTCCACCGCGACGGAGAACGCGGCCTGCACCGCCGGCGACAGGCCCTCGCCGGCCCCGTCACGGTAGCCCGCCACGATCACGGCCGCCTGGCCGTCATCGAGCAGGCCGCGATCAAGCACCTCCTCGCAGGCCGCCCGGCGCGCCGCCGGGTCCGCGCTGAGCAGCTGCTCCACCAGGTGCTGGCGGATCTGCAGGTCGTTCCCCGTCATCACCAGCCTGCGGTGCAGCAGCACGCCCATGGTTTGCGTGGTGTGCGCGGCGTCCGCGATCTGGTCGTCGGTGAGATCGCCGTACCGGTCGGTGATCCAGGTGAAGCCAAGCAGCAGGCCCTGGCAGCGGATGGGCAGGCAGAGCCGCTGCCAGAGTTCAAGCGCCGGATTCTCCGGGATGCGCACCGGACCGGTCAGCTGCTTGATCTCGGCGTAGGCCACATCTTCCGGCCGGGTCCGGCGGTGCAGCAACGACCAGATGCGGGCTGGGTCCGCGTCCCCGAAGTCCTCGCTCACCGCGATCAGCCGCAGGTCCTGATCGTCGACGACCACGGCCCGGCGCAGGCGAGCGGCCAGCGCATCCGCCAAGGACTGAATCTGCTCGATGCTCATGTCCTACTATCACCGACTGACCAGGAAAAACGCCAGCCCGCGTCACGAATCGGGGCTGCCCGCGCTGGCCTGGCGCCGGTTGCGCTGAGCCAGCGCCGCGCGCAGAAGCTCGTCGAGCTCCTCGTCGCTGAGCTCGTCCAGCTCGGCGTAGCGGGACGAGCCCGCGACGAGCCCGAAAGCCGGGTCGGCCGAGACAAGCTCGGCCAGCTCCGCGATCGTCGGGGCGGTGAAGACCTGGTGAACCGGGAGGCTGACGCCGTAAGCGTCGGCGACACGGGCGACGAACGTGGTCGCGGTCAGCGAGTGACCGCCGAGGGCGAAGAGGTTGTCGTGCACGCCGACCGGCTCTTCGGTGGCGAGCAGGTCGGCCCAGATCCGGGCGAGGGTCATCTCGACCGGGTTCCTGGGCTGGACGCGGCCGGCCGCCGACGGCAGGGCATCCCACTGCGCGGCGGGCAGCGCGGCCCGGTCGACCTTGGCGGTCGGCGTCAGCGGCAGCGCGGGCAGCGCGATCACGAGCGCCGGGACCATGTAGTCGGGCAGCGCGGCGCGCAGGTGCGGCCGCAGCTCCTCAAGCAGGTCGGCGCCGGGCCGCGCCATGGCGCTGCTCCGGCGGGGCACGACGTACGCGACCAGCACAGGCTCACCGGCCCTGGCCGCGGCGACGACGGCGGCCTGGCGCACGTCACGGTGCGCGCGCAGCACGGCCTCGATCTCACCGCACTCGATCCGGAAGCCGCGGATCTTCACCTGGTGGTCGTTGCGCCCGATCAGCTCAAGGCCCCCGCCCTCCCGCCACCGGCCGAGGTCACCGGTCCGGTACAGGCGCGCCCCTGGCTCGTCGCTCCACGGGTCAGGCCGGAACGACCGCGCCGTGAGCAGCGGCCGGTTGTGATAGCCGCGCGTGACGCCCCGGCCTGCCACGCAGACCTCACCCACCACCCCGGCCGGCACCGGCATCAGACGCTCGTCCAGGATGTACACACGGACGTGATCGATCGCTGGCCCGATATCGGCCGCCCGGGCCACGCTGGCGACGACGCCCGCGCAGGACCACACCGCGGTCTCGGTCGGGCCGTAGAGGTTCCACAGGTCGACGCCGGGCGCCAGCAGATGCTCCGCGAGGTCGGCCGGGATCGCCTCGGCGCCGGACAGACGCAGCCGCAGCCCGGCGGGCACGCCGCCCGCCGATTCCAGCAGGCGCCACGTCTGCGGTGTCGCCTGCATCGTGGTCGCGGCCGTCCGCTCGATCAGCGCCCGCAGCCGGTCGGGCTCGCGGGCCTCGTCGGCGGTCGCGATCACGAGGTCGGCGTTGCAGGTCAGGGGCAGCACCAGCTCGAAGAGGGAGATGTCGAACGACAGCGCGGCGGCGGCAACGATGCGATCGGCGCGGCCGAGATCCAGCGCGCGCCGGAACGACGCGATCAGGTTGGCGAAACCCCGGTGCTCGGTGCCGACGCCCTTGGGCTGCCCGGTTGAACCGGAGGTGAAGATGACGTAGGCGAGCGCGGTGCCGGGCACGGGTGCGAGCTCGAGCGGCGGCCCGGCCATCGTCGCCGGGTCGTCGACGCGGATCACCTCGGCGTGTTCGGCCACCGACCGGGCCAGATCGCAGTGCGCGGCGTCGGAGATGATGATCCGCAGCCCGGCTCCGCGGGCCATCACGGCCAGCCTCGCCTGCGGGAAACCCGGATCAAGCGGTACGTAAGCGCCGCCGGCCCACCACACGCCGAGCAGCGCGGCCAGCATGTCGACCCCGCGCTCCACGCACAGCCCGACCGTCGTTTCCGGGCCGACGCCGCGCATCGCCAGGGTCCTGGCGATGCGGGCGGCGCGATCGCACACTTCGCTCATCGGCAGGGACCTGTCGCCGTCGACGACGCGGGACGTTGACGCCTGGAGCAGGCGCCGGACGTCCACGCTGTCGGTGTCGACGCTGTCGGTGTCGACGACGGGGAGCGCCTGGCGGTTGCGCTCGATAATCAGCGCGTCTTGCTCCGCAGCAGTGAGCATCGGCAGATCGGCCACGGCCGTGTCCGGAGCGCCCGCCGCGTGCTCGAGCAGCCGCGCCATGCAGCGCAGAAACCGGCCGGCCCACGCCGGGTCGAACAGGTCCGTGCTGTATTCCAGGGTCAGCGTCGTGGTCTGGCCGTCCAGGCCGTCCACGGTGTCCACGTACATGGTGAGGTCGAGTTTCGCCGTCCCGGTGAGCAGCGCCTCGGAGCGCGAGGTGATACCGGGAAGATCAAGCTCGGGCACGGTAAGCGACCCGTAGATGAACTGGACCTGCGCGAGCGCCGCATGCGCCAGCGTGCGGTCGGGCGCGAGTTCCCCGACGAGCTTTTCGAACGGGAGCTCCTGGTAGGACAGCGCATCCAGGGTGGTGTCCCTGACCCGGCCGAGCAATGCGGCGAAGGACGGATCGCCGGCTAGCGACATCCGCAGCGCGACCGTGTTCGTGAACATGCCGAGGATGGGGTCGAGCTCGGTGTGGGTGCGGCCCGCTACCTGGGTGTCGATCACGAGGTCGGTCTGGCGCGCGTACCGCGAAAGCACCGCCGCGTAGCCGGTGAGGAACAGCATGAACATGGTGACGTCGGCGCCTTGGGCCACCGCGGTCAGGCGCCGGGTCGTCTCGGCGTCCAGGGTGAGCTTGGCGTCCGCGCCGTGCGTGGACTGCCGGGCAGGCCTGGGCCGGTCGGTGGGCAGGGAAAGGACTTGCGGCGCGCCGCGGAGGTGACCGCGCCAGTAGCTCAGCAGCCGGTCGAGCTCCTCGCCGCGCATCCGGTCCTGCACCCAGGCGGCGTAGTCGCCGTACCCCATCCATAGCGGCGGCAGCGACGCGGGCGCACCGGTCACTTCGGCCAGGTAAACGGCGGACAGCTCGTTGATCAGGATCTTCACGGACGCGCCGTCGCTGATGCAGTGGTGCATAACCAGGACGAACAGGTGCTGGCCGGACCCGGCAGCGATCAGCGTGGCCCGGATCAGCGGCCCGGCGGCCAGATCGAACGGCTGGCGCGCGCGGTCGGCCGCGATCGAGGTGGCCTGCCGGGTGCGCTCGCCGTCGTCGAGCGTCGCCGGAAGCTCGATGTGCTCGATCGGCACGGTGCCGGTGTCGGCGACGATCTGCTCGGGCACGCCGTCGAAGGCGACGATGCTCGTCCGCAGCACGGCGTGCCGCGCGACCAGGGCGTCCATCGTCCGCTGCAGCGCGCCGACGTCGAGCGGGCCGTCGAGCCACATCGTGTACGGCATGTTGTACGTCGGCTCGCCGGGATCGAGCTGATCGAGGAACCACAGCCGCTGCTGCGAGAACGACACGGGAAAGCGCATGGGGACTCTACCTCCGGTCGCCGGGCACGAGGGTCTCCAGCACATCGCCGTCATGCGCACCGCCGGGATCGGCCTGCTGCGGCCGCCGCACGGGGCCAGGCGAGTCGGCCGCGCCGCCGCCTGCGGCGGCCAGCGCGGCGGCCAGGCCGGCCACCGTAGGATCGGAGAAGAGCGCCCGGACGGGCAGGTCGATGCCGTAGACGGCCCGGATGCGGGCCATCAGCCGAGTCGCGGTCAGCGAGTGGCCGCCGAGCGCGAAGAAGTTGTCGTGCACGCCGATCGGCGCCGGCAGCGCGAGCAGTTCGGCCATGATCGCCGCGAGCCGCGACTCGGTCGGCGTCCGCGGCGCGACCGGGACCTGACCGGAGGCCGCGCCCCAGTCTGGCTCGGGCAGCGCCCGGTAGTCGATCTTCCCGCTGCCGGTGAGCGGCAGCGCGGGCAGCACCACGAAAGCGGCAGGCACCATGTAGTCCGGCAATACCTCGCGAAGGTGCTCGCGCAGCCCGGACGGCGGGGCGCCGGTGCCGGAGCAGGTGACCAGGTAGCCGACGAGCCGGACGTCGTGGCCCCCACCGCGGACCGCCACCACGGCCTGCGCGATGTCGTCGTGGTCCCGCAGTGCCGCCTCGACCTCGCCGCTCTCTACCCGGTAGCCGCGGATCTTGATCTGCCGGTCCGCGCGGCCGGCCAGCTCGATCCGGCCGGACCTGCGCCACCGGCCGACGTCGCCGGTCCGGTACAGCCGTGCGCCGGGCCGTCCGCCGAACGGATCTGGGACGAACCGGGCCGCGGTCAGGCCGGGCGCGCCGTGGTAGCCGTGGGCCACCCCGGCGCCACCGATGTAGATCTCTCCGAAGACGCCGGGCGGGACCGGCCGCAGCCCGGCGTCGAGCACGTACAGCTGGGTTCCTGCGATAACCGACCCGATCTCGATCGGGGCCGGCGAGGGGCCAACGGCGTCGCCGCCCGAGTAGATCGTGGTCTCGGTCGGGCCGTACAGGTTCCACAGGCGCACGCCTGTGCCAGCGCCGATCGCGTCGGCGAGGTCCCTGGACAGCGGCTCCCCCGCGGTCATCCGCAGTTTCACCCCGGCCGGGATCCCGCCGGCGTCGACGAGCATCCGCCAGCCCGCCGGCGTCATCTGCAGCGCTGTCGCGCCGCTGGCGGTCAGCAGCTCCCGCAGCCGGGCCGCGTCGCGCACCTGCTCTGCATCGGCGATCACCACGCACCCGCCGGCCAGCACCGGCGCGAGCAACTCGACCAGGGCGATGTCGAACGCGAAGGTTGACACGGCGACGAAGCGGTCTTCCTGGCCGAGCGCCAGCATCGGCTGCAGGGCGTTGAGCAGCGTGCCGATGCCGCGCTGGGTGACGCTGACCGCCTTCGGCCGGCCGGTCGATCCCGAGGTGAAGATCGTCACGGCGGTAGCCGACCGCGGCAGGTCCACCGGCTCGGCGCTCGCGGCGGGCAGTGCCGCCAGGTCAATGACCGGTATGGGCGCTGCGGCGGACGGCAGCCCTGGCGCGTCAGCGACGCTGCTGTCGACCACGATCGCGGCCGCGCCCGAGTCACCGAGCATGGTAGCCAGCCGCTGGGCCGGATAGATCGGGTCCAGCGGCACGTAGGACGCGCCGGCCGACCAGACGCCGAGGATGGCTGGCAGCAGCCGGGCGCCGCGGGGCAGCAGGATCGCGACCCGGTCGGACACGCCGACGCCGTACCCCTGCACGGCGGCGGTGATCCGCTGGGCCAGGGCGCGCACGTCGGCACCGGTCAGCGCTCCGTCGGCACCGACGGCGACGACGGAGTCACCGGCACATGCCTCCCACAGCATGGCCACGGCGGTGCTCTGCCCGTCGCTGGCCAGGTCAGCGACCGGGCCACCATCGGGCCACACGCTCGTGACGAGGGCCCGCGCGTCGGGCGACATGATGTCCGCGTCGGCGACGGCCGAGCCAGGATCGTCGCGCAGGCGCTGCAGGATCGCCAGGTAACCGTCGGCTACGAGCTGGCCGGTGGCCGGGTGGAACAGGTCGCTGTTGTAGTTGACCCGTACCTGCGGCCCGTCCGGCGCGTCGGTGACGGTCAGCTCGATCTCGAACTTGGCCGTGCCGTTCTCCATCAGCTCCGGGCGCCAGCGCAACCCGCCGCGGTCTGGGACAACCCACGACTCCTCCATCGCGAACATCACCTGGACCAGCGGCAGCCGCGCCGAGTCGCGGTCGGGTTGGGCCAGCTCCACCACCCGGGCGAACGGCAGCTCCTGGTGCGCCAGCGCCCGCGTGGTGGCGGCGTGCACCGACCGCACCAGGTCGCTGAGCGTCCCGCCGGTATCGATCCGGACCCGGATCGTGACGGTATTCATGAACAGGCCGACGGCCGACTCGGTCTCAGGCCGGGTGCGGGCCGCCATCGGCACCGCGATCAGCAGGTCGTCGCGGCCGGTCAGCCGGGCGAGTACGACCGCGTACGCGGCCAGCAGGACGGCGAACAGCGTGGTCCCGTTCCGGGCGGCGACACCCCTGAGCGCATCGGCCAGGCTGGCGTCGATCTCGGTGTCAATGCATGTGGCGGTGAACGTCTGGCGCGCCGGGTACGGCTCATCCGCCGGCAGTGGCAGCGTCGACGGAGCACCGGCCAGCTCGGCCCGCCAGAACCGGCCTGCGGGCGCGTACCCGCCGGCCTCGGCGTGCTCGACCTGCCAGATGGCGAAGTCGGCGTACTGGATCGGCGGTTCGGCGGCCACCGGGTCGCCGCCGCTGCTGCTGATGGCCTCGTAGTCCGCTGACAGCTCATCGAACAGGATCCGGAAGGACCAGCCGTCGGCGACGATGTGGTGCATCACCACCGCGAGCACGTGAGCTTCCGGTGACAGCCGCACCAGGGCGGCGCGGGCGAGAGACCCGACGGCGAGGTCGAAGGGGATCCGGGCGAGCCTGCGGATATGGTCCAGGGCGGCCCGCTCCCGCTCGCCCGCGGGCAACTGCTCGACGGAGGTGACCAGCAGCGGCTGCGGGGCCGGCTCGTCGTCGATGACCTGTACCGGCACGCCAGAGGAGTTGCGGAAGGTGGTGCGCAGCGCCTCGTGCCGGATCAGCGCGGCGTCCCAGGCCTGCTGCAGCGCGCTGACCTCGAGCGCACCATCCAGCCACAGCGCCCAGGCAATGTTGTAGGTGGGCTCACCTGGGTCCATCTCGGCCAGCAGCCACATCCGCCGCTGGCCGAATGAGGTCGGGAACTCGTAGACAGCCACGATCAGCCTTCCTGTTTCCGGACAGCCGCTAGCTGGTCCACCGCCACCATGCGCACTTCCGCGGTGTAGCGCTGGCCCTGGGCGTCGGTCAGCCACGCCTGGTCCGGGGTGGGCAGCATCTCGACGACGTTCACCGTCGCATCAGGGCCGACAGTGCGGCGAGAGCGGCGGAGCGCCCGGGAGATCAGGTCGATCGACGCGAGGCTGGTCAGGTCCGCATAGATGGGTTTTTTCTCGCCAGCGAACCGGAGGAACAGGTGCCGTGGCAGTCCATGGCGCGCCGCCCACGCCCTGGCCTGCAGATAGCGGGCGCTCTCGTCGGTGGTGTCGGCGAATGCGGGCTCGGTGGCGGGGAGCCGCCAGGTCTCGCGGCTCACCACGAGATCGTCGATGGTGACGCGCGGTGTGTGCGCCCCCGCTGGCACCACGTCGAAATGGTTAAGGCTCGAGCTGCTGATCAGGTCGCCGACGACCTCGAGCAAGCTACGCTCGAATGTCCCGTCGCGGCGCCGCACCAGCAGCCCCGCGGGAGAGTCAATCAGGTCGCAGTCGCCGATCGCCACGGTCGCTGCGGGGTCATAGCCGCAGGAATCGCGCGAGAAGACGAGCCGGAGATCACCGGGCGAAGGCAGCACGTTGGACAGCCGGGTCGAGGTGCCGCCTATCTGGCCGGACTCGGCGAACCACACGGCCGGGCCGCGCAGATCGTGCCGCATGCCGGCGTGGATGCCGTCCGCGTCGGGGTGAAACGCCAGCCAGGTGGCGTAGCGCATGGTGACGACGCTGGGGTGGACCTCGCCGAGCACCCAGGTGAGCTGGCCGCCGGTGGCGGCGTCGGCACCCGCGATCATCAGGTCGGGGCTTTGGTGCACCGCCATCGGCCAGGGCAGCGGCTGGGCAGGAAACTCCGCTGTCACCCGCTCCCGCAGGTCGGCGGCCCGGAACTGGACCCGCCTGGCGCCCGCCGGCAGATCCAGGATGGCCGACCAGCGCTGCCGGACCGCGTCCATCACCGGCCCGATGAGCTTCGGCGGGTCGGCCAGTACCTCACTGACGAGCATCCAGACGTCGGCGAACGGCACGACGTCGGTGCCGCGCGCAGCAGCCCGCTGCCGGTAGGCCTGCTCGAAGTGCCGCGCGTACAGCGCGCCGCTGGCCGCGGTGAACCACCGTGCGGTGTCGAGCACGAGCGCCAGCGGCGCGCGCAGGCCATCAAGCGCGTCCGTGCCCAGTCGCACCGTGTCGCCGCGCAGGCACTCCTCATACGCAATCGTGCGGCCGGCGTAGAGCTCTCCCGCCCGGCGCGTGGGCGGGAGGTCGGCCAGCCGGGTGAACGTCGCCTCCAGGTCGTTCATGGCCACGGCGACCCGCTCCGCGTCACCGGCGGCACCGGCCAGCTCATCCCGGGCCGCGGTCAGCTCGTCCAGGGCCTTTTCGGCCAGCCCGCGGATGCCGTCGTCGGTGACCCGCGACAGCAGCGCCCGCATGGAGTGCTCAGGCCGCATGTCCTGCGGAGCCGCCTCGACCTGCCAGGCCAGCCGGTGGCTGTCGGCCAGCTGCGCCAGCACCGCGAGGACCTCTGCGTCCTCGCCGAGCTCGCTGCGGGGATCGGCGAGCACCTCAGCCACCACACCGCGAGCGTCGCGGATGCCGTCGCACGCCCGCATGACCGCCGCCTCGCCCTGCGTCAGCGGAATCGGCGGCGCTAGGGGGACGCGCAGCAGCGTGCCGTCGACACCCGCGAACGGCATCCGCCGCGGAACGAGCCAGGGGCGCAGCGCGCGGCTATGGCCGGCCAGCATCGCCTGCACGGCCCAGCCCTCCAGATAGGTGACCCGGGCGGCCAGCGAGAACTCCGGTGCGGCGTGCGTGATGCGGATGCCGGGGCCATCATCGATCCGCGCCCAGCCCACCGGCCCGAAGAAGCCGATGGTGTCGTTCTTCGCGCAGTAACGCTGCACATAGCTCGCGACGAGCGCCTGGTGCTGCCTGCGCTGCGCGTTGCGCTTGCCTGGCTCAGGCCCCCGGCGGACCAGCACGTCGATGCCGGTCGTCAGCGCGTGCCGGTTCTGCCAGCCAACCGCTTCCCGCAGCGCCGGCAGGCAGGCCGCCTCGTAGAGTGCCGCGGACAGGCGCTGGACCCCGGCGGTGAACTCGGCGGCGTAGACGGCGCCAGCCCGGTCCCGCGCGGCCGGATCTGCGGCGATGGCCGCGTCTGCGGCGCGGGCGAGGTCGGCATCCCCCAGCGCGGCGAGCAGACGGACAGGGAAACCCGCCCCGCGTAGGCACACCGTTCGCCACAACGCCCAGTCATCGGTCAGGCGCACCAGATGCGGCGCGAGGACGGACGCCCGGTCCGGCGCCACGGCCGATGGCGGGGCGGCCACCCGGTAGGCACTGCGGTCCCTGCGGCCGATGCTGCCCGGCGCCACGGCCGATCGCGGGGCACGCGCCGCGGCCGGGCCGGCCGACTGGGCCAACTGGGCCGCGTCGATGGCGGCGGCACCGGCGGCGAGAGTGGGCGCCTCGTAGAACACGGCCATCCGCAGATCGACCCCGAATACCTCGCGGATCCGGAACATCAGGCGCGCCGCCGACAGGGAGTTGCCGCCGAGCACGAAGAAATTGTCCTCGCGGCCGATATTGCCACCGCGGGGGCCGTCCGCGGGCAGCAGCAGCCGCCAGATGTCGGCGAGCCGCTCCTCGGTGGCACTTTGCGGAGGGGAAGCCGGCCCGAGGGTCTCCCGCTCCGGCGCGGGTAGCGCGGCCCGGTCGACCTTGCCGTTGGCGTTGAGCGGGAGCCGGCTGACCGCCTTGAATCCGGTCGGTATCAGGTAATCCGGCAGCCGGGCCGCGAGGAAGTCACGCAGCAGTGATGGCCGCAGCGAAGCGGGATCTACGCCGTCCGCCGGCACCACGTAGCCGATCAGATACCGCTGCTCGCCCTCGCCCGCGACCAGGACCACAGCTTCCCGCACTCCCGGATGCGAGCGGAGAACCGCGGCGACCTCGCCGGGCTCGACCCGGAACCCGCGGATCTTGATCTGATCGTCGACGCGGCCGGCGAATTCCAAGATCCCGTCCGCGCGCCAGCGGGCCAGGTCGCCGGTCCGGTACAGCCGCGTGCCGTGCCCGGACGGGTCGGGCACGAACGCCCGCGCCGTCGCCGCCGCGTTCCCGGTATAGCCGCGAGCCAGCCCGTCACCGCCGGTGTACAGCTCGCCGGTCACGCCGATCGGCGCCGGCCGCCCTTGCTCGTCGAGAACGTGCACGGTGGTGTGCTGGATCGGGCGGCCGATTGGCACCGTCTCCCCCGCCTGACCCGGGTCGGTCATGACATGGCAGGCGGTGAAGGTGGTGTTCTCGGTCGGGCCGTACCCGTTCACTACAGGCCGCCCGTGGCGCGCCGCGAGCACGGCGCGAACCGTGTCCGGATTGAGCACATCGCCGCCTGCCAGGACGAGGGGGACGTCGGCGATCGCGGAGATATCCGTCTCGGCCAGCTGATGGAACAGTCCAGCGGTGAGCCAGGCGACCGTCACGCCGCCGGTGCGCAGCAGCGACGCGACATCGGTCAGCCCGAGCGGGCCGGGCGGCGCGATCACCATCGTGGCGCCGGTCAGCAGCGCGCCCCAGATTTCCAGCGTGGAGGCATCGAACGCGACCGGAGCCATGTGCAGCAACCGCTCGCCGGGACCGAACGAGGCGAACGACGGATTGCTGATGAGCCGGACGACCGCGCGGTGCGGCACGGCAACGCCCTTCGGCACCCCGGTCGAGCCCGAGGTGAAGCTGATGTAGGCCAGGCTCAGCGGGTGCGAGACATCCGGAGGCGCCGCGCTCTCATCGCCGCCCGCAGTGGCCTCGGTGTCGACGTGGACCAGGTCCACGCCCGCCAGCTCGGGCATCGCGGCGGCGGTCTCCGCCGTGACCAGCACCAGCCGGGTACCCGCAGCGGCTATCATGGCGGCGATGTGCGTCGGCGGGCTGCCGATGCCGAGCGGCAGGTAGGCACCGCCGGCCTTCAGCACGCCAAGCAACGCGGCGATGAGGTCGGGGCCGCGCTCCAACGCCACCCCGACCGGGGTATCCGTGCCCACGCCCCGGCGGCGCAGCAGCCAGGCCAGTGCGTTACTGCGCCGGTCAAGCTCGGCGTAGGTCACCGAGCCAGCGCCGAAGGCCAGCGCCGTCGCGGCTGGATTGGCGGCCACCTGGGCCGCGAACAGCGCGGGGATCGTCGAAACCGCAGGGTTGGCCACGCCGGCACGGTTCCACCCGGCCACGATGTCGCGCTCAGCCCACCTGCCGAGGTCCAGGTCGGCCAGTGGCTTCGATAGATTGTTCGCGAGCTCGATCAGCGTTTCGCGCAGCTGGTCGAGCATCCGCTGAGCGGAGCCTTCGGCGAAGCGGCAGCGGTCCCAGTGGAACGAAAGGCGGATCTGCGGTTCGTCATAGGCACACAGCATCAGCGGATATGACGACAGCCGGTCCACCCTGGCCGAGCTGGGGGCCGCGTCCCCGCCGGTCAGGCTCGTCTGCAGCCGGCGCCGGTCGAACACGAGCAGGCAGTCCATCAGCGTAGTGTCGGCGGGAAGCCCGGCCCAGGCCAGGGCCGACCCCATCGGCGTGCGCTGGTGCTCCCTGATCCGGCGGATCCCGTCGTCCACCGCTGTCACCAGCTCGCGCACGGACCATCCCTCATCGACGCGAACGCGCAGCGGCACCGTGTTGATCAGCGGTCCGATGATGGCGTCGGCGCCAGGGATGCTGTCGCGCCCGCACGACCGCGTCACCGCGAGGAGGACGTCGGTGACGCCGCCGTAGCGCGCTCGCAGCAAAGCCCACGTGGCGCTGACCATGGTGCTTGAGCTCAGCCCGGTGGCGCTAGCCGCTTGGCGGATCAACTCGGAGTCGGCCCGGGAGAGCACCGTCTCGGCCTTCATCGGCTCGGCGGTCCCGGCCACCTGCTCGCCGAGATAACCGGGTAGCGGGCGCGGCAGTACGGCGCCGGCCAGGTATTCGGTCCAGAACTGCTCGGAGGCGGACGGGTCCGTCGCCTGCCACCACCGCACGAACTCACCGAACGGGGGGCGCGGCGGCTTCGGCGCGGCGCGGCTTGCGCGGCGCGCCGCGTACGCCGCGCACGCCTCCTCGATCAGCAGCCGCATGGCGCGCCCATCCAGCAGCGCATGGTGGAAGGTCAGGACAGCGCGGTGCGCGGAGGAACCAGCGGCACCGCCGTCGGACGGTGCGACCCAGCGCACGATCGTCAGGCGTACCGGCGGCCTTTGGGTCGGGTCGAATCGCTCGCGTCGGTCTGCTCGCAGGAACGACTCGAACTCGTGATCCGGCCCGCTGGCCGGCGGCTGCGGCAGGTCGCGCCAGCGGATGTCAATCGACGCGCCCGGGTCAATCAGCTGGATGAGACCGTCGCCGTCATCCAGGCGAAACTTTGTCCGCAGGACCTCGTGCCGCCGCGCGACGAGGCGCCAGGCCGCCTCGAACGGCTCCCGCTCCAGCGGGCTTGTCCAGTCGAGGGTGACCTGGATGACATCGATACCGTCGTCGGGGAACCGCAGGTAGTTGAGGATCATGCCTCGCTGAGCTGGCAACGCGGGGTACCACCCCGGCGACCCGGTCTGCGCCGCTGCTGTCCTGAGCGCAGGAAAGCGATCTACTCCCATGGGCAGCTGGGTCAATTGGTGCCGGCCTGCTCGTGGTCGCCCATCCAGCGACGTAGCGAGGCCGGCCGCATGTCGGTCCAGGTCTCGTCGATGTAGGCCAGGCACTCCTCCTCCGAACCTGTGAAGCCGCCTGCCCGCCAGCCGGCCGGCAGGTCTCGCCCCACGGGCCAGATCGAGTACTGCTCCTCGTCGTTGACCACGACCGCATGCGGCCGCGTCTCTTCCACATCAGGCATCAGCTGTTTCCTTCGGCGTCAGGACGCGCCCGTGCTGGCCAGCAGCTGTCGGCGCATGAGAAACTTGCGGACCTTGCCCGTGGGTCCCAGCAGGACGCCATCGTCGGGTATGGCCGTAACCTTCAGCGGCATGCTGGCCGCGGCCTCGCCGATCGCGTCGCGTACCCGGTCGGTGCGGTCCAGCGCGGCATCGGCGTCGGTCACGAGGACAAGAAGCACCTCGATGACAAGCCTGCCGTCGTCCCGGCGGGCGGCCAGGACCGTGCAGTCGCGAACGTCCGGGCAGTCCTTGAGTATGCGCTCCTCGGACAGCGCGGTATAGAGCCAGTTCCCGTCGCCAAGTTCCACCGCGTCGCTGGCCCGGTCGACGTGATAGAAGTAGCCGTCTTCGTCGCGGTGCATCAGGTCGCCGGTCAGGTAGTAGCCGTTCAGGCGGGTGCGGAAGGTGGCGGCCGAGTCGTTCCAGTATCCGAGCGCCAGCGTCGGCGACTTCATGGCGACCATCCCCACCTCGCCCGTCGGGACCTCCTGGCCGGTCCGCGGGTCCACCAGGATGATCTCGGCGAACGGCTGCGGCTTGCCCACGCAGCGGCCATAGCGCTCGCTGCCAGGGCGGTGGCTGATCCCGAATCCGCCGTATCCCATCTCCGTGGAGCCGAGCGTGTCGTTGAACCGCGACCCGGGCAGGGTCACGACGCCGTCCTTGCTGTAGGCGTAGTGGCTGCCGACGGCGACTAGGCGGCGTATGTGCGCCTCGTGCGCGCAGTCCCCGCTGTTCGACCAGAACCGGACCGAGCTGATATCTCGCGTGGTCAGGTCGTAGCGGGCTAGCTCGGCCCAGGTGACGGCGAAGCCGTAGACCGCGGTCGGGTGCCAGCGCTCGATGGCGGCGATGATCACCTCGCCGCTGTGCTCGAACGCGCCGCCCTGTCCCGACAGGCACAGCAGCTCGTAGCCATTGCAGAGCGCCTCGTTGAGGATGATGACGCCGGCCGTGTGCGCCTGCGGGAACGCGGACATCTCCCGCACCAGGCCGTGCTGGCGCGGCTCGGTCAGCCGGACCGCCCGCACGGCCGCAAACAGGCTGTGGTGGGAGTGCACGACGGCGGCCGGCCTGCGCGTGGTGCCGGACGAATGCGTGATGGCCACCGGATCGTCCGGGTGGTGCCGGTAGTGCGCTGGCGCACCGACCGGATCACCCGTGCCGGTCTCGGCCGCGTCGCCGATGATCGGCGCGCCGAGGTCGTGCGCGACCATCCCGACGTGATCGGCGTCGATGATCACCCCGACCGCGCGCAGCCGCCGGATGTACTCGGCGGCGATCTCGGCCGGCATGCCGCCGTTCATCAGGGCGGGTATCGCCCCGAGCCAGGTCAGCGCGAGGAAGTTAAGGACCACGTCAGCCGCTGACGTCACGTAGACCGCGACCGGATCGCGTCGCCCGATGCCGCGCCGGGCGAACCATTCGGCCCGGGCGGCTACCCGCTCGGTCAGCGTGCGCAGCGACAGTGGTGTCCACGCCGCGATCGCGTCGACCTCGGTGTCGAACGTCACCCGCGGCATGTCCATGTCGGCGCCGTGCTCGGCCAGCCTGAGCAGCACATTGCCGGCGCCGAGTTCCGGGTCCGCGGCCAGTACCGCCCGAAGGTTGCTCGCGGTCATGCGATCTCGCGGCTGAACAGCCGGGATGAGAACACCACGGCCACCACGGCCAGCACGGCCAGGATGAGGCTGGCCTGCCAGACAACCTGGGTGCCGAGCTGGCCTGCCATGACCGCCCGCATGCCCCTGGTCCCCCAGGCGAAGGGGTTCCACAGAGAGACATCCCGTACCCACAGCGGTGCGACGGACAGCGGGATGAGGACCCCGGCCAGCAGCGAGAGCGGCTGGGCCACCGAGTTGATCAGGGTGGGGAGCGAGTTCTCGTTGGGCACCAAGAGCGCCAGGTCGTAGGAGATCGAGACCCCAAGCACCACCATCAGCGAGAGCAGCACCAGGGCGAACAGCAAATTGGCCGGCTGCACCCGCAGGCCGAAGATGAGGGCGGCCAGCGTGACGACGAGCGCCTGGAACCCGATCAGCAGGACGTACATGAACACCCGCCCCAGCAGCAGGGCGACGCGGCTGAGCGGCGTGACCCGGCACCGGGTGATGACTCCCTGGCGCATCGCGGCGAGCAGGGCGAATCCGGCGAACAATCCGCTGAACAGGCCCATGGCACAGAACAGCGAGGGCACGTAAATCTGATAGGCGCCGCCGTAGCTGGACACGCCCATGACGGCCTTGAGGAACGGGGCGAACAGGAGCAGGTAGGTGATGGGCTGGATCAGCGTGATCGCGATGGTGGACGGGTTGCGCAGCAACTGCGCGGTCTCATATTGAAAGATCAGCCACGTGTCGCGGGCGAGCTTCATAGCTGTGGTCTTTCCCCTTTTCCGGTTTGCCGGTCAGTCGGCAAGAGTGCGGCCGGTCTTGGCCAGGAACACGTCGTCGAGACTCGGCCGGCGGTACTCGATCGCCCCTGGCTCGATCGCCTTGCTGTTCAGTGCGCGCATGATCTGCGGGATGGCCGTGGCCGCGCTGTCCACGTAGAGCCGCAGGGTGTGGTCGATGGCCTCGCAGGAGTGCACGTACGGCTGCTCGGTCAGGAGCTTGGCGGCTTCTTCCATGGTCGCGGGCTCCGGTGCGCCCGCGGTATCAGCCGCAGCCAGGTCAACGACCACGACGTCGCCGGAGATCTCGCGCTTGAGATCCGACGGGGTGCCCTCGGCGACGATCAGCCCGGTATCGATGATCGAGATCCGGTCACAGAGCGCGTCGGCCTCGTCCAGGTAGTGGGTCGTGAGGAAGATCGTCATGCCCTGTTCGCGGAGCCTTCGCACCTCCTGCCACATGCGAGCCCGGCTCGGCGGGTCCAGCCCGGCGGTCGGCTCATCCAGGAAGATGACCTGCGGCGAGTGGATGACGCCGAGCGCGACATCGAGGCGCCGGCGCTGCCCGCCAGAATAGGTGCCGATAGTACGGTCGGCGAAGCCCTCGAGCTGGAAGGCGGTAATGGCTGCCTCAGCGAGGTCTTTGGCGGTCGATTTCGAGACGCCGTACATTCGCGCTTGATGCACCAGGTCGCGCCGGGCGGTGGACTGATCGTAGGTGCCGCTGGCCTGTGCGACGAAGCCAATGCGCTTTCGCACGTCCGCGGGGGCGCGCCGCAGATCCATCCCGGCGATCGTGGCGTCGCCGCCGTCCGGGCGGATCAGGGTGGCCAGCATCCGGAGGGTGGTCGTCTTCCCGGCTCCGTTGGGGCCGAGGAAGCCGAAGATCTCGCCGCGCTGTACGGAGAAGTCCACGCCGCGGACCGCGTCGACGGTGGTTGCCTTGCGGCCGCGCTTGGCCCGGTATGACTTGCGCAGACTGCTGGCCTCAATCAATCAAGTCTCCTGTCGAGCGAGCAGGCGAAAACATAAACGGTTGCGGATCCAGGGCGCGGGACGTAAGTTCACATCGTTAGGCTAAAGGGGAGAGCTTCGTTACACAATGGGCGGTGTGCTGGCTTTGCGACGGCCTTTCCGGGTTGCCCCTTTTGGCGGACCTGTCCGGCTAGGCGGACTACCTGCGCGACGTCGCCCCAGCTGCGGTAACACGCGCCAGCGCGTCCGACAGCGCGGGACCGATCCGGGCGACCGGCTCGGGCAGCAGCATGTGACGATGATCGCAGTCCAGTTCGACCGCCTCGATCGGCCCGTCGACGAACCTCCGCCAGCGGTCCAGCTTCTCGGCCAGGGTCGGCGGGTGACGGGTGGCGGAGAAGAACAGCAGGGGGCAGTGCACGCGGCCGGGCTGGTGGGTGCACGCCACCGCGATGTTGTTCTTGATGACCCGCTGCAGGGCATGTATCCGCTGGTCCGGCCACTCGTCC
>Ga0182013_10001105_pt1 | contig 37347 bp, 33 predicted proteins | sample 612S2MmetaG_FD_120487 | JGI IMG/M metagenome (GOLD analysis project Ga0182013, IMG submission 120487) | Permafrost microbial communities from Stordalen Mire, Sweden - 612S2M metaG | ecosystem: Environmental > Terrestrial > Soil > Wetlands > Permafrost | place: Sweden: Stordalen | collected... | reverse complement strand
GCAGGACCAGTTCTTCACACAGATCGGATACGGGCACCTTGTCTAAAAGATGGCGCCGTAGAATGGCCACCTTCTCCTCAGCAGTGTAGTGCTTGCGCTCTTTCTTCATACGTTCGCTCCGCTTATCTTAACGGACGAACGCTTTCTCCATTTCCAGCTGAGGCAGGACAAAAACACAACTGAACCGGGCAGGGCGTGCCCAAATTCTCGAAGAACCCTTCTGGCCGATCGATAATCTCCAGTTAGGCTGTCAACCACTCAGAGTTGTTCCGGGCTGATGGGCTGATTACAGGAGTTCGTAGACACTGAGGGACGTGTAATGACAGCCGCGCACCAACTACTGCAGCTTCGCGTACTCGGCTTGGGCTTGCTTCAGAATGGGAATTTGGGCGTCGGCGTTTTTCCAGAGGGTGAGGAAGTCTTTGTAGGCTGCAAGCGCGCGAGCGCGGGCGGCGTCGGCCTCCGCACCCTGCGAGGCTTTTGACTGCAAGGAGTTGGCGCGAGCTAGTCCAAGATGGGCCAAGGGGCCGGTCCAACAATTCCAGACGATTCCTTGGTGGTCGAGAATCTTCTGAAATTCGGCGGCGGCAGCACTACCCTGTCCAGTTGCAAGATATGATTCTCCGCGCACATAAACCGGACAGAGGCAAGAAATACTGTTGAGGAATGGAATGAGGCCCAGTTCGATGGCCGAAGGGCGGCGCAGAGTATTCAGCGCGAGGGCTGGATTTTTCCTGTCCAATGCCACTTGCGCCCGGATTGCAGGCAGCCAAAGCGACTGCATCTGAGTATCAAGCGGGAAGCGATGGTTCAGATCACGTACCAGCGATTCGGCCGGAGCCGTATCGCCTGCCATCGCGAATGCCAGCGCTGCTTCGACTTCGACACCCTGACTCGACGGCGCGACCTTTAATCCCGCTGCCGCAGCATGTCGCGCTTTCGCAACGTAACCGTATGCGGCTTCGCGCAAAGCGTCATTCTCCTCCCAGATTGCTCCGGTTTCCTTGCTGTCCGCGGCTAGGGCAGCGTCCAGAGCACGCTCAGTCAGTTCTCGCGCTTTGGCGAGGTGACCCGCATAGGCTTCGGTGTCGGAGGCAAGCGCAAATCCGTAGTTCTGTTCGGGCCTGCCCGAAAACCACTCTTCCTGCTTGGCCATCGAGAGAGAGTCCGCGTGGAGAAAGGCAAGAGCGTAGAGGGCATTGTGGAGTAGTAAGTTATCCAACTTTCGCGCCAACGCTTCGCGAATGATCTGTTGCGCTTCGTCGAAGTGCTGCAAGGCGAGCGCGTAGTTGGCGAGGTCATCATAGGCAACCACGTGATCGGGGGCGAGGCGGAGAGCTTCGCGAGTTACTTGGGCAGCCTTCTCATACTCCCCCTGGGAAGCGAAATCGGTGCCCAAACTGGTATACCCTCGGAATTCACGCGGGTAGTTGTCAATCAATTGCTGACGGGTCTGCGCCGCTTTATCAAGTTCTCCGGTTATATTGCGATAATAAAGGGCTGCGATGGCCAACCTTTCCCGCTGGCTGGCGTGTTCCCGCAACTGGAATGCTTTGGTGAAGTAGTCACTGGCGCGGCCTACTTCGCCGAGGCTGGAGTAGTCCATACCAACTTCATCGTATGCAATGGCAAAATTCGGATCGAGTCCGATGGCACGTTGCGCATAAGGCAGGGCTGCGGCAGGCCCCTTTTCCCGGAACGCCTGCGCTCCCTGGCTGTAGGCTTTCAGCGCTTCGAGGGAAGGCGTGGTGGCGTCCACCAAAGGAACATCAAATTCTGCACACTCGCCAGTGACTCGCCGAGTTCGCCGCGTAGCCTGGACGCTGCTTTGCCGAGCGCATCCAGCACGTTTTCTTTGGAAGCAGCTGTGACCTGCTCCCGCGCCAGCGTATCTCCATTCCGACAATTTACCGCTTTTAGTCCCAACACGTAGTCGTTGCCCAGGCTGGCGATGGCTCCGGCAATATAGACCTTGCTGCTCGCCCGCAGGCAAAGCTCGCGGGTTACGTCGGCGGTAAGTTTCGTGTTGCCGGGACGGGACATCTGCTGCAACGTCTTTGTGACCTCGCTGTCGGAGAGCACACTGAGGAAGGGCGACTGCTGCAGGGAAATCGCGAGCGCGGTCTTTAGGGTGTCGTCAAACACTGGATCGCCAGTGCTGTTGGTAAAGTCGGCAAGAACGATCGTGTCCTTGTCGGTGAGCCGTTTCGCTGCTTCTTGCGAAAGATAGTAAAAGCCACCAGCAACTATCGCGGCAATCCCCAAGACCGCGGCAGCGGCAAGACCCCGCCTCCGACCATGCGGAAGAACCGCAGGATGCGCTGGTCGGCCCTCCGGCGCGGGAGCAGGTACAAAACAGGCAGCATAGCCGCCCTTGGGGACCTCGATGCGAACGGGGGCGCCCAGACCGCCGTCTTCGTAATGCTCCTTCAACTTGGCGCGAAGCCGGCGGGCGGTCATCCTGACGACAGGGTCGATTTTCGGATCAAACGAGGGATCGCGGTCAAATACCTCTACGCCGAGCCTGTATTCCTTCAGGCGATCACCCTCGCCCGCTAAGGTGTGCTCTACGATATAGCGCAAAAAACGCTTGAGCTGTTCGGAGTCGCGAAGGGAGGGGCTAACGAGGAGGCGCTCAAGTTCGTTCCGCACCGCCGTTTCCGGCACAGAGTAACCCTCCGCAAGCCGGCGAACCACGGCGGCGGAAGGATTTTGGACGGGTGGCGTCTCCATTCACCAACTCCAATAATTTTCAGGGAAATCAGCAGGTGGTGAAACTCCAGCGTCCAAACCTGGTGCCTGAAGATACTTCATACACGTCGCACTTGCACTGGGGCTGTCAAGCCAAACGCCGACCACCGGCCACAGTTTACCCCAACTTTACCCCAGAAATACTTCCACGAAAAGCCAAGCCCAAGAACTACTTGCGGGGGTACTTTCCTTTTGTTCATGGGCTTTTCGGACCATTCCCACCGTTCTTGATCTTCGCTACAGCATTGGTCGCGCCGTGCGTGCCGGCCCCTCTATCGTTACCGCTCACTCTGTCACCACAACTCACTGGGGAATCTGAAAAAGGACTTTGTAGCCGCGTTGGAAGGCTCTCAGGTGGGTGCGCATCGCTTTGCGCGCCCGGCCTGGATTGCGCTGTTTCAAGACCTCCAAAATCGCGCGGTGCTGCCTATAGGCCAGTTCCATACCGGCGGGCAAAAGGAGGCTCTTAGTGATCAGTTCCTCCAGGCCGGCTCGGATGTGCTTCAGAAGTTCGGCAAGAATCAGATTCTTGCTGGCCGCTGCGATCGCAAAGTGAAAACGGACATCCAGTTCCCTGAATCCTTCGCCCCCTGACGCAGTGGCCACCTTCATATCCTGCACGATTTTTTCCAGCGCACGAAAGTCCTGTTCGGTCGCTCTCGCGGCGCACAGGCCCGCCACCTCCGTCTCCAAAAGCAGGCGTGCTTCGGAAAGATCGTTCACGTCCTTCTCGGTATTGAGTACACCCTTGGCCAGCAGCGGACCATCCATGTATTTGGAGCGTTGCTCCGCCACATAGCTGCCACCGCCGGCGCGCACGCGGATCATCCCGATGAAAGCCAGGGACTTCAACGCTTCCCGCAAGGTCGACCTTCCCACATTAAAGACCTTGCAAAGCTCCGCTTCGGAGGGAAGCTTCTCGCCCGGTTGCCAGCGTTGGGCTTGCAATTCGGATGCAAGCTGCATGGCAACCTGTTCGCTGAGGGTGGTCCGGGAAACTGGCTTCAAAGTCGCCATCGGGGCGCTATTCACAGATTCAACTCCTGCGGCCGCGATACGCGCTTATTTTCTGGCGTAGTCTCGCGGTTTGCCTAACTCGCATCATCAGAATAGCAGACAAGCGGCAAGTCTCCTATTTGCCGCGCCAAAGGGCCGCTGCGGGGAGGAACGAAGCTTCCGGCGGATTCCATTCGGGTCCGCGGGAACCGGGATTACGTTCACGAGAACGTAAAACTTATCAGACAAGCTGATAATATGCTTGACATACATACTCTTTTAAGGCATAAGATAGGACCGCACTCATCCCCGTCTGATGAGGGAGGGCCGCATGGCCGCGAAATCGCAAGGTTTGCCCGCTGGACGCACTCCGGTTCCAGCCCAATCCACCCAACCTTCCGCCAACCCAATCGCATGGGCAATCGTGATCGTGGGGTCGGTGATAGCCGCGCTGATCATTCTCAAAATCCCCGCGCTCTCATCCCCTTGGTCGCAGAACTACGACCCGACGGGTCACTGGTGGCTTTCAACTTTGATAGCTGCGTTGCCGATCGTGGTGCTGCTGGGGACCTTGGCCCTGCTGCACATCAAGGCGCACTATGCCGCCCTGCTGGGGCTGGGCACCGCGCTGGTGACAGCCATTCTCGTCTTCCATATGCCGGCACGTTTGGCTGCTACCACGGCGGTATATGGTGCTGGATACGGACTGTTTCCCATCGGCTGGATCATCTTGAACGTGATTTTTATGTATCAACTGACGGTGGAGTCGGGACGCTTCAAGGTGCTGCAACACAGCATGACGGGCATCACCCAGGATCGCCGCCTGCAATTGTTGTTGATCGCATTCTGTTTTGGCGCGTTTTTTGAAGGAGCTGCTGGATTCGGAACGCCGGTGGCAGTGACGGCCGCGCTCCTGATTGGGCTCGGCTTTAAGCCGCTGCAAGCTTCGGGTTTGTCTTTGATCGCGAACACGGCACCAGTGGCATTTGGGGCGTTGGGTACCCCTCTGATCGCCTTAGCCAAAGTAACCGGCATGAGTGAAATCATGCTGGGCTCAATGGCGGGCCGTATTCTGACGCCTTTCTGCATTCTGGTTCCCTTCTGGCTGATTTGGGCGTTTGCCGGTTTCTCGGGAATGATGGAGATTTGGCCGGCCATCCTGGTCGCAGGCGTTTCGTTCGCGATCCCGCAACTTCTGGTTTCGAACCTGCATGGTCCCTGGCTGGTGAACATCATTGCGGCGGTGGTCTCGATGATTTGCCTGATTGGCTTCCTGCTGCTCTGGCACCCGAAAAAAATCTGGAGTTTTGAAGGCGAAGAGAACAAGGGCGCGCGAGCCGACCACGGATACAGCCGTTCGGAAGTGGTCCGGGCGTGGGTTCCTTGGGTCATCCTTAGCGTTGCGGTTTTTGCGTGGGGAACGCAGAGCGGCAAGAACCTGATGAACACCCCGGAGAAAGTGTTTTCATCGATGTCGGCATGGCATACGGTGCCGAGCCGGATCACGAATCCATCGTTTCCGGTAACCGGCCTGAACAATCTGGTGCAGCGCGTGCCGCCGGTGGTGCCAAAGCCCGCAAAAGAACCGGCCGTGTTCGCGCTGAACTGGCTGAGCGCGACCGGTACCGGGATTTTGCTGGCGGCGCTCCTGTCGGGTTTGGTGATGCGGGTTAGTGTCCCGAACATTTTCAGGATTTACGGGCGCACCATAGTCAAGGTGCGGTTCTCGCTGCTGACCATCGCGGCGATGTTGGGAATTGGTGTGCTGACTCGTTACTCGGGTGTGGACGCGACGATGGGTCTGGCCTTCGCCCGCACCGGTGTGCTCTATCCGTTTTTCGGAACTCTGCTGGGTTGGTTGGGCGTGGCCCTGACCGGTTCCGATACCTCCTCCAATGTGTTGTTCGGCAGCTTGCAAAAAATCACAGCGCAACAAATTGGAGTGCAGCCCAGCCTGATGGCCGCAGCCAATAGTTGCGGAGGCGTGATGGGTAAGATGATCGACGCCCAGAGTATTGTGGTGGCCAGCACCGCCACTCAGTGGTACGGACACGAAGGCGATATCTTGCGCTACGTTTTTTGGCACAGCCTTGCGCTGGCGGCGTTGGTGGGTATCTTTGTCACGCTCATGGCTTACGTATATCCGTTCACGCATTTGGTGCTGCGTTAAGTCCAAGATCTGAAACTCACCAGCAGCATTTTTGGTCTGTACAAGGATTCTTAAAAGTTTCTGGAGAAACTTATGCCTAAATCGTTCCGTACCCTGTTCCTGATAGTCGCATTCAGCCTGATTTCGGCGTTTCCTTACGCCGCTACGGGCCAGAGTAGTCCCACTCCAACCGCCCCGAAGACCAAAGCCCGCAAGAAAGTTGCAGAAGCCAAGAAAGGTCCCACCATCGAAGAGCGTCTGCAGCAGGTAGCGCAGCAACTCAAAGAACAACAAGAGCAGATTCAACAGCAGCAATCTCAAATCCAGCAGTTGCTTCAGACCAACACTCAGCTACGGCAGGAGGTGCAACAGCAAGGTCAAGCGTTCCAGAGCTCGGTGCAGCACGCCGCGGAGCAAGCCACCGTGGTCCAGGAAAGCGTGAAGACGCTGAACACAACGGTCGCCGACTTGCAGGCTGAAACCAAAGTTGCAGCCAACGCCGTAGTCGAGAACAAGAAAGCTGTGACTGGTCTGGAGAATCCGCCGGCAATCCATTTTAAGGGCGTCAGCATCACGCCGGGGGGCTTCCTGGCTGGGGAAACAGTCAACCGCACGCGTGCCACTAGCGGCGATCTTCCGACTGCGTTTTCGGTGATCCCATTTGGCGGCAATGCGCTCTCGAAGTTATCTGAATTCAACTTTGCCGCCCGCCAGTCTCGCCTCAGCATGCTGGTCGAAACTAAGGTAGGAAGCACGAAGATAAACGGATACGTTGAGGGAGACTTCCTCGGGTCCGGCACAACCTCAAACAACCGCCAGACCAACAGTTATGTTTTTCGGCAGCGCCAGTTGTACGCGATGGCAGCATTTGCCAACGGCTGGTCCATCACCGGGGGCCAGCAGTGGAGTCTCGCCACGGAAAATAAGAAGGGCATCGTGAATCGTCAGGAATCGTTGCCGGGCATGATCGACCCGAACTACGTCGTCGGATTCACCTGGCAGCGCGCCGAGGCCTTCCGCGTGGTCAAGACGATCAATGACAAGGCCGCCGTTGGCTTCTCGATTGAAGGACCGCAGACCACCATCGGCGGTCGTGGCTTCTCGACCTTCACTAACACTTCCGCGACTGGAGTGGTGACCACCGCTCAGGACTTCTGGCTCAATGCGCCCGGAGCTGCCGGCAGTCTGTTCAATGCATTCGATGCGACCGGATACACTCCGAACAAGCTCCCGGATTTCGTGGCGAAGGCTGCCTTCGATCCCGGTTTCGGACACTACGAGATTCTCGGGATCCTCAGCACTTTCCGGAACCGCGTCTATCCTTGCGCCGTAGTCAGCCCGACCGGGAGCAACCTGAGCGGAACGGTAATTCTCAACGGACCAGCCATCAATCCGACTGGATGCGTGGATGCTTCGGGGAATCCTCTGACCTCGCCCTCCTCGCTTCTGGCCTATAACGATTCGCGCGCCGGCGGCGGCTTTGGCATCAGCGCGGCATTGCCGCTGGTCCCCAAGAAGGCTGACTTGAGCCTGAAAGTTGTTGCCGGCGATGGCATCGGCCGCTTCGGCGCAACTCAATTGCAGGATGTAACGGCGCGTCCCGACGGCACGCTTGCCCTGATCCGCAGCCAACAGGCCCTGGCCAAGCTGGAGTTGCATCCGACAGCGAAGCTAGACTTGTACCTTTACGTCGGCAACGAATATGCCGCACGTGCCGCGTATTCGGGGTATTCGACGGTGAAGGTCACCAACACTCCCGCCATCCCGGCTTACGGCACCCAACCTGCTTATCCCTCCATCGCAACTTACACGACATCTGTCAGTGGAGTTGGTGGCTACGGAAATCCCTTCGCCAACAATACCGGATGCGGAACAGAGGGTGTGCCCTCAGGCACGGGCGCGCCATCCGCGGGGGGCACTTGCGCGGGTGACATCCGGAATATTATGGAAGGCACCATCGGCTTCTGGCACAAGATTTACCAGGGCCCGACGGGACGCCTGCAGTGGGGCTTGCAATATTCGTATGTTGAGAAGTTTGCATGGTCGGGAGCTGGCGACCTCGCTCAAGGCACGCCAGGTATCGCACCAAGGGGAGTGGACAACGTCTTCTTCACGTCGTTCCGTTATTACTTGCCATAGCTCGTCTGAAGTGCGGCAAAGGAATGACTGAGGTTCCGTCTCGATCGACCCTCAATCGTAAGCAAGACCGGCAGTGCCGGGGGACAATGCGAAGTGGCCGGGATTGCTCCAACCCGAGGGTTTGGATTGCGAGCAGTCCCGCACCCGAGTAAGACGGAAAGCAAACAGTGAGGTTTCACCGTGCCACGTAAAGTATCGTTATTTGTGCCTTGCTTTGTGGACCAACTGCTGCCCGAGGTCGCGGTCGACACCGTTAAGGTGCTGCGGCGAATTGGCTGCGACGTCGAGTTCCCCGAAGATCAGACTTGCTGCGGCCAGCCCGCCCTCAATACGGGATACTGGGGCGAGACGCGTCCGTGCGCCGAGCATTTCGTTCGCGTCTTCAAGCATGCTGACGTGATCGTATGTCCCTCCGGCTCGTGCGTGAGTATGATCCGACTTTTTTATGCTGAATTACTGGCCCACAGCCCGCTGCGCGAAGACGCCATCTCGGTGGTTAGCCGCACCTTTGAGTTTACTGAGTTTCTGGTCAAAGTTGCCGCGATTACCCAAGTTGGAGCCAGCTTCCCGCACACGGTCACCTATCACGCTTCCTGCCACGGACTGCGGGAACTTCGCCTGCACAGCGAACCGCTGCAACTCCTGGGCCAGGTCGAGGGGCTGAAACTGGTGCCCATGGTCCGCTCCGAGGAATGTTGCGGTTTCGGCGGAACCTTTGCCGCCAAGTTCGCCGATATCTCCGGAGCCATGGGAAATTCGAAGGCTGAGAGCGTGGCCGCGACCGGTGCTGAGTTCGTGACGGCCATCGATCCCAGTTGTCTCATGCACCTGCAAGGCATTTTGGGCAAACGCAATGCGGTAGCCCGTACCATTCACATTGCCAGCATCCTCGCGCAACAGGGTCTGGCCCAGGAGGGGTCGTGACCCAGACAGCGGCACAACGTTTTCTGCAGGATGCCGCCGTAAAGTCGGCGGACCTGGTACACCGCGAAATCATCCGGCGTGGCATGGACAGCTATGACGCCGCCCACCTCAAGGGCCGGGCTCGAATCAAAGATTGGGAAGCCGCTCGCGAGAAGTGCCAGGAGATCAAACGGGATGCCATCAACCACCTGGATCGATTCCTTCTCCAGTTCGAAGAAAAAGTGGTTGCGCGCGGCGGCCATGTTTACTGGGCGGCCAATGCGGAAGAGGCCTGCGCGTATGTGAAGAACCTGGCGATTCGGCTCGGCGTGCGCACCGTGGTGAAGTCGAAATCCATGGTGACGGAGGAGATCCACCTCAGCCCAGCCCTGGAGCGTGAGGGCATCAAGGTCTGGGAAACTGATCTGGGCGAGTTTATCGTACAACTGCGCAATGAAGCTCCTTACCACATCGTAACTCCCGCGATGCACCTTAACCGCGGACAAATTGCCACGTTGTTTCGGGAGAAACTGGACCCAGGCATCAGCAGCGACGACCCGGCGGATCTAATGGCCGTCGCGCGCCGCAAATTGCGCGAGGCGTTTTTTACCGCCGAGATGGGAATTTCCGGTGCGAATTTTCTGGTGGCAGATGCCGGCGTCGTCGCCATTTCAACCAACGAAGGCAACGGCCGCCTCTGCACCAGTATTCCCCCCATTCACGTGGTGGTGACCGGCATCGAAAAGGTCATTCCGCGGCTCGAGGATCTGGCCGTGCTATGGCCGGTGCTGGCAACCTCCGGCACCGGGCAGGGCATCACAACCTACAGCACGATGATTGCCGGCCCGCGCCAGTCAGGCGAAGTCGACGGGGCGGGAGAGTTTCACGTGGTGCTGGTGGATAACGGCCGCAGTCAGTTGCTGGCCGATGCGGAGCAGCGCGAAGTGCTGCACTGCATTCGCTGTGGCGCCTGCCTGAATATTTGTCCCGTGTTTCGTCACGTCGGAGGGCACACCTACGGAACAACCTATCCTGGACCGATCGGCAGCGTGCTCACTCCGCATCTGAATGGCATCGGGGAGTTCAAGCATCTGTCCTACGCGTCTTCTCTGTGCGGCGCCTGCAGCAGCGTCTGTCCCGTGAAAATCGATCTGCATCACCACCTGCTGCAGAACCGTCGCAACGCCACCGAGTCGAGAGTCACAAAGTCGAGCGAGCGTGTGATCTTCCGCATGTGGCGCGCCGTGATGAGCAGTCCGTCGATGTACGCGCTCGGTGGTTGGACGATGCGGAAGGCGCTGCGGACGCTTTACGCCCTAGGACTCGCAGGAACGATTCTCGATCCGATGCGGGTGTGGAACCGTTATCGCGCGCCGGTTCCATTGCCATCGGAATCATTCCGCGCGCGCTGGAGGAAAGACCGTGCCGCAAGCTAAAGAAGCGCAGACTGAGAATTCAAGCCGTGACCAGATTCTAGGCCGCATTCGCGCTGCGTTGCGCATCGTGGTTTCAGAGCCCGCAGTGGCCGCGGGGGATTCCAAGAGAGTAATCTTTCAGACCATCGACGATCCGCTGCAACGCTTCGAGCAGGAATGCGCCGCCAACCTGATGGAGTGTGCCCTCACGGCGGATGGTGAGGCGAGCGCGCAACATCTGGCGAAGGTTCTGCAATCGCTGCCTGAAGGCGAAGCTTTCGTGCAAGAAGATCCCACGTTGCGTCGACTGGTGCAATTGGCTGCGCCCGCGCGGGCGATCCGGTGGTCCACGGAAGGCGCGCCAGGCGAAGCTTCCCAAGTCACGGTGACGCTCGCCGAGGCCCTTATCGCGCAAACAGGCTCAATTCTGGTCAGCGCTGGGTGCGGCGGGCGTGGCGCTTCGGTGATTGCGCCCTGTCACATCGTTTACGCGAGGGCAGCTCAACTGGTCCCCGATCTGGCAACGGCTCTGGGTTGCATCTCACAACAACGAACATTCGACCGCAACTCGTTCGCGTGCGTTATAAGTGGTTCGAGCCGCACCGCCGATATCGAGAAGATTCTGGTGCAGGGCGCGCATGGACCGCGACGTTTGGTGGTTATCCTGCAGAGCGGAACATAGATCACTCGCTGGGGCTGGGGAACTGAACATCTGCAACTGTCCCAAACCCAGATTGACAACTGTGTCTCCAGTGTCCTAATATCGTGTTCATTATGACCCCGCTGGCCCACTGCCATCACCATCGTCACCATGGGATGAGCGTGTCGGCGGGCAACAACGGATAACCAGAAGCACTCATAGGAATCCAAGCCCGCCGGCAGATGGTGCCGAGCGGGCTTTTTGTTTTTGCGCGAGCCGCTAAGAAATCCAACGCCAAGAGACGGGCGCGAGATTCGGAGGGTTTGATGGAGATCGACTTCGACAAGATGCAGGGCCTAGCGCCCGCGGTCATTCAGGATGCGGAAAGCGGGGAACTGCTGATGGTGGGCTTTATGAACCGGAAAGCACTGGACTGGACCCTACGGACTGGCTTCGTGACATTCTACAGCCGCACTCGCCAGAAACTTTGGACCAAGGGAGAGAGCTCTGGCAATCGTTTGCAGGTGGTTGCCGGATGGACCGACTGCGACCGGGATACGGTGCTGTTCCGGGTTCGAGTGCTAGGCGAGGGCGTGGTCTGTCATCACGGGACGCGTTCCTGCTTTACGCAGGAACTGCCGCTGCGAACCGGTCTTCATGGCGAAGGGATGGAGCGATCAGAGCGATGAAACTCCGCTTAGGCATTCCGAAAGGAAGTTTGCAGGAAGCTACCCTGAGCCTGTTTGCGCGCGCCGGACTGCGGGTGTATACGAATCCCCGCTCGTATTTCGCCGCTACCGATGATCCCGCGGTCGAATGCCTGCTGATTCGCGCCCAGGAAATGGCCCGGTACGTCGAACACGGGGCGCTGGATGCGGGATTGACCGGCCTGGACTGGGTGCTCGAGAGTGGCCTCGAAGTGGTCAAGGTCGCTGACCTGATCTACGCTAAACAAAGCATGGGGAGGGTGAAGTGGGTGCTGGCGGTCCCAGAGGATTCGAGCTTCCAAAAAGTCGAGGATCTTGAAGGTCGAATCATAGCCACCGAACTGGTGAGTTTCACGCGCAATTATTTTGCCAGCCGCAATATCGCGGTGCGGGTGGAGTTCTCCTGGGGGGCTACCGAGGTAAAGCCACCACTGCTGGCGGATGCCATTGTCGAGGTGACGGAGACGGGAAGTTCATTGCGCGCGAATCACCTGCGAATTCTCGAAACGGTTTTGGAGTCCAACACCCAATTGATCGCGAACCGAGCCGCTTGGGCTGATCCTGCGCGGCGAGAAAAGATCGAAAACCTGGCCGTCATGCTGAGGGGCGCGATCGCTGCCCTGGGGCGGGTCGGCCTGATGCTGAATGTACGCAAGTCAGACTTGCCCGCGGTTCTAGGTTTGCTGACCGCGCTGAAGAATCCGACGGTCGCGCCGTTGGCCGACAGCGAGTGGGTCGCCGTGAACACCGTGATTGAGGAACATGCCGCCTGGACGCTGATTCCGAAGCTCAAACAAGCCAATGCGCAAGGCATCGTCGAATACCCGTTGAACAAGGTGGTGATGTAATGCGCAAGAAGCTGAGGCGCGATGGTGTTATACGCATTCTCGAGGGCGCCGGACAAACCCGTCTGGTGAGCGCCCTTGCGGAGCGCGGCTCGACCGATCTGGGCAAGGTTGAGCCGGTCGTCCGGCGCATTGTCCGTGAAGTTCAGCGTAGAGGCGATCGCGCAGTGCGCCGCTACGCTGTCCGCTGGGACGGATTGGGCAAGCGTGAACCGCTCCGTGTTCCCGAAGAAGATCTCGATCAGGCGTGGGCGCAAGCTGACCCTAAGCTGCAGGACGCGATCAAGCGGGCAGCGGCCAATGTCCGGCGCTATGCAGAGTGGCAAGCGCCGATTGAATGGCGTCGAGACATTCAGCCGGGTGTCTCTGTGGGGCAGTTGGTGCGGCCCCTGGAATCTGTGGGATGTTATGTTCCGGGCGGCCGCTACCCGTTGCCATCGACATTGCTCATGACCGTGATCCCGGCGCAGGTCGCGGGCGTCAGGCAGATTTGCGTCGTGTCTCCGCGCCCGGGCAAGGCAACTTTGGCAGCGGCTGCCTATCTGGGAGTGCGTGAGTTCTACCGGGTGGGCGGGGCCCAGGCGATTGCAGCCTTAGCCTATGGAACGGAGGATATTCCGCGGGTGGATAAGATCGTTGGTCCAGGCAACCGTTATGTGACGGCAGCCAAGAAGCTGGTAGCCTTCGATTGCGCGATCGAATTTCTGGCGGGCCCAACGGAAGCTGTCGTGATCAGCGCAGACGGCGATCCGGATTGTATAGCTTCCGACCTGGTGGCGCAGGCGGAGCACGATCCCGACGCGTTGTGCGTTTTCATAACCAACTCGCGCGCGTTGGCGAAGGATGTGCAGGAGAATGTGCGGAAGCGCGCACGCGAAAATCCGATCGCGGCGCAATCGCTATCCCGCCGCGGGGCAATTCTTCTGGTCCCTTCCATGGAACAAGCGGTCGAGGTAGCCAATCGCATCGCGCCCGAACATTTGACGGTCCCAGCGCCGTTCGCACGTTTGGTGCAGCGGGCGGGCTCGGTTTTTCTAGGCGAGTTCACGCCGCAGGCTGCGGGAGACTACATCTCCGGACCAAACCACGTGCTGCCGACCAGTGGGATGGCTCGGGTGCGGGGCGGCCTCAGCGTTCTCGATTTCGTTCGCGTGATTGCGTGCCAGCAAGTGACCCGGGCGGGAATCCGAGACATTGCACCTTCCGGTATCGCGCTGGCGGCGGTCGAAGGCTTACGCGGCCACGTCGAGGCATTTCGCGTGAGGTGCTCGCATGCTTGAGGCTCGCGCCGCAGTAAGAACTCTCCATACGTATCGGCCGCCTTTGGCCGGCCGTACAGGACTGCGCCTCGACTTCAACGAAAGTACGGTGGGATGTTCGCCCCGGGTGCTGGACAGGTTGCGTATGCTTGATGCGGAAGTCCTGGCGCGCTATCCCGAGCGCGAGCCCGTGGAGTGCGAGGTCGCGGGCTTTCTCGGACTCGATTCGGCGCAGGTTCTGCTCACCAACGGAGTCGATGAAGCGATTCATCTGCTGTGCTCTGCGTATCTCGATCCGGGCGATCAAGCGCTCATTGTCGTTCCGACCTTTGCCATGTATGCGGTATTTGTCAGGGTTGAAGGCGCGCAGGTGGTCGAAGTTCGGGCAGGCGATAACTTTGCTTTTCCCGAGAAACAGTTGCTTGCCCAAGTTAACCCACGCACCCGGCTCATTGCGGTGGCGAATCCTAACAACCCAACGGGAGCGGTGGTCGAGGGCAAGGTCCTCATTCGTATCGCACAAGCGGCGCCACAGGCTGCATTGCTGGTCGATGAGGCGTATTTCGAATTCTGCGGCGAAACCCTGATGGACCACGCGCGGCAGATTGAGAATCTTTTTGTGGCGCGGACCTTTTCCAAGGCCTACGGCCTTGCCGGTTTGCGAATAGGCATTCTCGCGGGAGACGGTCGGCAGATGGCGATGGTCCGCCGCGTGGCTTCGCCCTATAACGTCAACGCGGCCGCGCTGGCGGTTCTGCCCGGGGCGCTTGAAGACCAGGAGTACGTCAGGGGCTATGTAGCGCGCGTGCTGAGCAACCGCGCAAGATTGCAGCAGGAACTTGGCGCTCTCGGGTTGCACTACTGGCCCAGCCACGCCAATTTTGTTCTGGTAAGAATTGGATCGTCCCATGGCGAGTTCGTGCAGGCGCTACGCGCTCGTGGAATTCTGGTGCGTGACCGGAACTCCGACCGGCATTCCGATCCAAGATGCGAAGGCTGCGTCCGCCTGACCGTAGGGTCGGACGAACACACCGAGGCACTCATTGACGCTCTGCGTGATGTGGTCGAGCAACTTGGATTGCGATCTGGCCTGCCCACCGATTCGCGCAATGGAGTGGGAGTGTGAGGACAGCCAAACTGCATCGCAAGACCGCCGAGACGGAAATTCGAATCGCTCTTACCATTGAGGGCCGGGGCAAGTACGAAGTCTCTACAGGAATCCGGTTTCTCGACCACATGTTGGAGCTGTTCACGCGACACGGTGGGTTCGATTTGAAACTCAGCGTAGTGGGTGACTTGGATGTGGATCAGCACCACACCGTGGAGGATGTCGGAATCGCGCTGGGCGAGGCGTTCGACCGCGCTCTGCGCGACCGGCGCGGCATCCTGCGAGCGGGATATTTCTTGATGCCCATGGATGAAACTCTTGGAGTGGCGGCGGTCGATTTCGGCGGCCGCGCGGTGGCAGTGGTTCAGACAACAGTCCGCGCCATGCGAGTCGGGGATCTGCAAGCGGAACTCGTCTACGACTTCTTTGAAGGGTTCGCCCGCGGCGCGCGTGCCAATGTGCATGTGCGCGTGCTGTATGGACGTTCCAGTCATCACAAGATCGAGGCGCTCTTTAAAGCTTTTGCTCGCGCTTTGCGCGTGGCTTGTTCCCGCGATCGCCGCTTGGGCCGGATGCTGCCGAGCACCAAGGGACTCTTATGATTGCGATCGTGGACTATGGCGCCGGCAATCTTAATTCGGTGAAGAAGGCGTTCGACCATCTCGGTGCCGCAACCGTCGTGACCAGACAGCCTGCTGCAGTTGCCGCGGCGGACAGGATTGTGCTGCCTGGGGTCGGCCACTTCTCCGCGCTCAGCATACTCGACAATGGAGGTTTGCGGGATGCCTTGCTGCAAGACGCGAGCGCGGGCAAACCATTTCTCGGAATCTGCCTGGGAATGCAGTGGCTATTCGAGGGCAGTGAAGAGGCTCCCGAATGTGCGGGCGCGGGAATTCTTGCGGGTCGATGCCATCGGTTTCCATCTTCCGTGAAATCGCCGCACGTCGGATGGAACTCGCTGACAGTCCGTGGAGGCTCGCGGTTGTTGCGTAATGTCGCGCCTGATTCGTTCGTCTACTACACCCATTCTTATCAAGCGCCGGTGGTTGCGGCCACCACGGCGCAAACCGAATATGGAGCGCGCTTTTCCGCGGCTGTCGAACAGGGAAATGTTTTCGGAGTGCAGTTTCATCCGGAAAAATCGTCGAAGGTGGGACTTCAGATTCTGAAGAACTTCTGCGACGCAGATCTTTGAAACCAGTTGGAAGCTTATCTGGCGCGGAACCTTGGAGTTCAATAAATTGCTGACCAAACGCATCATCGCCTGTCTCGACGTGGACGAAGGCCGGGTCGTGAAGGGCGTGCGGTTTCTGGATTTGCGCGACGCGGGCGATCCCGCGGACTGTGCCTCTGCCCATGCCCGCGACGGCGCGGACGAGATCGTTCTGCTCGATATCACCGCCACCAGCGACAAGCGCCATACCATGCTCGACGTCGTCTCGCGCACAGCGCGCGAGTTGTTTATTCCCTTTACGGTGGGTGGAGGGATTCGAGAACTCTCGGACGCGGCGGCCGTGTTCGAGGCGGGCGCGGACAAGATTGCCATCAACTCGGCGGCAGTGAGGGATTCAACTCTGATTGGAAAAATCGCGGCGCGCTTTGGCTCGCAGGCAGTCGTGGTTGCGATCGACACCAGGCGTGTGAACGGAGGTTTTGAAGTGTTCATTGCCGGCGGGCGTATTTCTACAGGCCGTGACGCGGTGTTATGGGCACGGGAGGCAGCCGACAGGGGTGCAGGAGAAATCCTGCTCACCTCAATGGATCGTGACGGCACGCAGTCTGGTTTCGATTGCGAACTGGTGCAAACCGTCGCCGCCGCTGTTTCGATTCCAGTGATCGCGTCAGGTGGCGCCGGGTCGACGCGAGACTTTGTGGATGTATTTCGCGACGGGCGCGCGGACGCGGCTTTGGCTGCCTCCATTTTTCACTTCGGCATCGAAAACATTGGACAATTGAAGAGGGAACTGTACGTTGCCAATGTCCCGGTGAGGTGGCCATGCTGATTCCGTCAATCGACCTGATGGCCGGTAAGATTGTGCAGTTAGTTCAAGGGGAAAGGAAGAAACTGGAGTTCGACAACTTCGATTACTGGATTGATCGGTTCGCACCGTATCCCATCGTCCAAGTGATCGACCTCGATGCAGCGCGCGGCTGCGGTGACAACCGTTTACTGGTGAAGCGACTGGTCGGCGAGTTGGCCTGCCAGGTTGGCGGCGGCATTCGCGACCTCGAAACCGCGCAGGAACTTCTGCGCCTGGGTGCTCGCAAGGTGATCATCGGGTCTGCATTGATGGCCGAGGGCCGGATCAACCAGGAGCGCGCTCGTGCGCTGGCAGACGCGCTTCCGAAGTCGGCGCTGATGTTTGCCCTCGACTCCCGAGGAGGCCGGGTTGCGATTGATGGCTGGCGCCGGCAGACAACCGTTACCGCCTTCGATATGATTCGCGAACTGGAGCCATTCTGCGAGAGTTTTCTGTATACGCACATCGACACGGAGGGCTTGATGGGCGGAATTCCGATGGAGACGGTTCGTGCTATCAGAATCGCAACGACCCGACACCTGGCGGTTGCCGGCGGTATTACCGAACAGCAGGAGGTGGACAGCCTTGCTGCGCTCGGCATTGACGCAGTTGTGGGAATGGCGCTGTATGCGGGGAGACTTCGCGGCTGAACAACGCGGATGAACAACGGTCCAGAGCGGGCCGTTGCACGGGGTGCGCGCTATACAATCAATGATCATGTCTATGCTTGACCATTCTGCCCAGTTGGCGGTGGCGTTGGACCAAGCCCGCATCGGACTGGCCGAAGGTGGTATCCCCATCGGAGCTGCGATCTTTGACGCGTCCGGTAAGCTTCTGGGCTCCGGCCGTAACCGGCGCGTTCAGAACAATGACCCCTCCGTGCACGGAGAGACAGACGCCTTTCGCAATGCGGGTCGCCAGCGAAGCTATCGAAATCTGACGATGGTGACGACGCTGGCACCCTGCTGGTACTGCAGCGGACTGGTGCGGCAGTTTGGCTTCGGTGCGCTGGTGGTAGGAGAGAGCCGGAATTTTAAGGGTGGCTTGGAATGGCTCCGGTTGCTCGGCCTGCCGGTGTTTGATCTTGATTCTTCGGAGTGTGCTTCGCTGATGAAAGAATTCATACGGGCGAATCCCAAGTTGTGGAACGAGGATATCGGCGAGGAGTGAAGGCGGCGGTCGGGGATGCCGTCGTTTCGACCAGATCAATCGAAGCGCTGAGTACTGCTTCGACCTGCATCCGGGGAGCGGAACGATCGGATCGTTGAAGGAATGGGTTACACGCGGTGCTTCGAATCCGGTTCCCAGAGAGTCTGATACAAGCGTGGGTGAATGATCTGGCATCTAGTCGGCGGGAGAAGAAGATTAATCTATGAAGCTTGATCAAGGCCTGTTGCGGAGCCTTCCCAAGGTGCTTTTGCACGAACATTTGGATGGCGTGCTTCGTCCGCGGACTGTGATTGAGTTGGCCAGAGATACAAGTTATTCGGGACTCCCGACCAGCGATCCTCAGGAACTGGCCGAGTGGTTTCATCGCGGCGCGAACCAGGGAAGTCTTGCCAAATACCTAGAGGGTTTTGCACACACCATCGCGGTGATGCAAACAGAGGAGGCTCTGGAACGCATCGCCTACGAAGAAGCTGAGGATCTGAGCCAAGACGGCGTTGTTTACTTTGAAACTCGCTTCGCGCCCATTTTTCACAGGCAGCAGGGATTAACCCACCAACAGATCGTCGGAGCGGTGTTGAAGGGATTGGAGCGCGGCCGTAAGGATTTCGGAATTGCATCGGGATTGATTATTTGTGCCATGCGCAACATGGAAGTATCGCTCGAAATGGCGGAACTAGCCGTCGATTTTCGGGCCCGCGGAGTGGTTGGGTTCGATCTTGCCGGAGAGGAAGGCGGTTATCCTCCCAAGAAACACGTGGAAGCTTTCCATTACATTCAGCGGGAGAATTTCAATATTACGGTTCATGCAGGCGAAGGCTACGGCAAGGAATCGATATGGCAGGCGATTCAGTATTGCGGGGCACATCGGATTGGACACGGGACGCGATTGATCGACGACATCGCGGTAGTGGATGGCAAGGCGGTGAAGTTAGGCGATCTTGCCCAGTACGTGCTGGACAAAAGAATTCCACTGGAAATTTGCCTCAGCAGTAACGTCCATACCGGGGCCACTCCCGGCTTGGCCGAGCATCCGTTCAAAATACTGTATCAGGAAAAATTCCGAGTTACCCTCAACACCGACAACCGCCTGATGAGCGGCACGAGCATGACCCAGGAGTTTAAAGCTGCGGCGGATACATTCGGGTTGTCGCTGGACGATTTCGAAAAGATAACGATCAACGCGATGAAAAGCGCCTTCTTGCCCTATGGCGATCGCTGTGACCTGATTTACTCAATCATCAAGCCGGGCTACGCGAGAATTCGTAAGTCATGAAATCCGACGACATTCCAACGTGAGTGAGGAATTACTTACAGATCGTCGCCAGGGTTTTTGCGGCACGAGCGGACGGTGACTGTAGACGGGTAGCTGAGATCAGCACGGCCTTTGCGACTACGCAATGACGGAACGAAGCCATATCGACAACGCTTTCATGGCCCGCGCCATTCAGCTTTCGGTTGAAAACGTCCGCGCTGGATGTGGCGGGCCTTTTGGCAGCGTCATCGTCAGAGAAGGCATTGTTGTCGCGGAAGCAGCCAACCAAGTCACGGCCACCAATGATCCCACGGCGCATGCTGAAGTGCTGGCGATCCGACAGGCGTGCCAGAGATTTGGTTGTTTCGAGTTGCGGGGATGCGTCCTCTACACGTCCTGTGAGCCCTGCCCCATGTGTCTGGGCGCGATCTACTGGGCCCGGATCGACAGAGTTTACTTTGGTAATCTCGCGACGGATGCGGCCAAAGTCGGCTTTGATGACTCCGCTATTTATGCGGAGATCACGCAGCCTCGCGCCGAGCGCGAGATTCCCATGATCCAGATGATGCGCGAGGAGGCGCTGGTGGCATTTCGAGAATGGGAGCAACATCCCGGCAGGATCCGCTATTGAAAGCGCTCTTGGAGGTGCGCTTTCAGAGACTCCGCGGCCTAATCGCGCCGCACGGGAGGCGCATAAAGCGCTTCCTGGTTGACGGAAATCGCAGGTCTAATTCAAAGGCGTGGTGGATGGGTCACTCAGCGCGATCAATTTCCCAACCGGATAGTCCGCTTCTGTAAGAGGAGTCTCGGGCTCGGGGTTGATGATGGTTAGCACGGAGCCGCTGAGTATCCCCCGGATGACCAAGCGGTCATTCTTAATGGCCACTACCCGATATTTCTCGTCGAAGACCGACATGCGCGCAATGCATCTGGCTAGTCTGCATGCTTGGATGCGCTATCCCATATCTTCGATTCGCGGCGACTGGCAATACTGCATTAGGTGGTTATGAAAGCGGTGACGGACTCAACCTTGATTAGTCGGTGCCCCAGTTGTGGTGCCAAACCACGAAAGATTGCGAACGTGACACCGGGGCTCGCCGAAGGGAATTTCATCCCGAAAGGCATTTAGCGACAGAGAAAGCCTAAAAAAGGGATCTCAAGACTTGGCGACCAATAACGAACGTAGTTGTGTTCTCTGTCGCACAAAGCTGTAGAATCATAATCTGTGGGCACTCGCTCAGCATCGAATCGCAGACCGCGTGTATTCAATCCCGCTACCTTCCTCGCCACTATTGGTGAGGGTAGGAAGTACCTGAAATTCGCGAGGAAGCAGGTTATCTTCGCCCAGGGGGATATAGCGGATGCGGTCTTTTATATTCAACAAGGCAATGTGAAGCTGACCGTCGTCTCGCAGACAGGAAGGGAAGCGACTATCGGCGTGCTAACCGACAGCAGCTTCTTTGGCGAGGGCGCGTTGGCCGGTCAAGCCTTGCGCATGGGATGCGCGACGGCTATGACTGATTGCGTAATTCTGCGGATCGAAAAGAAAGCAATGATAAAGGCTTTACACAGAGAACATGCGTTTTCAGATATGTTCGTGGCATGTTTGCTGGCGCGGAACATCCGCTATGAAGAAGATCTCATTGACCAGTTGTTTAACTCCAGCGAAAAACGGCTGGCTCGAGTGCTTCTTCTGCTCGCCCATTTTGGTAAGGAAGGTGTACCCGAGGCGGTGGTTCCTAGAATCAGTCAGGAGACTTTGGCCGAAATGGTTGGGACCACTCGATCGCGAGTGAGCTTCTTCATGAACCGGTTCAGGAAACTCGGGTTTGTCGATTACTCTGGCGGTTCGGAGGGCGGTTTGCAAGTGCACAGCTCTCTTCTTAGTGTCGTTCTTCATGACTAGCGCTCTCGCTCCCTATGCGACCCTCCGGCCGCTTACCAGGTTAATTACCAGCACGACCAGCGCGACCACCAGCAGCAAGTGAATCAAACCGCCGGCGATGTGGAGGCTGAAACCAAGAAGCCACAGAATTAGAAGCACAACGACAATTGTCCAAAGCATATTGATCTCCTTCAAAAACCCGATGGTCCAGATATTAGTATCGCTGGACTCATTTTCTCTCTTGCTTCTTACCTTCATCTTGGCGTGGCTGGGGCCAGCGACTTGCCACATTCCAGGCATGACGACTTGGACCGAGACGTAATGAGTCCGCAGAACGGGCACATTCTTTGTGACGCGAAACCACGAACCGGTGGTGTGACTGACGCAAACATCTTTGAGACGGACGCCGTCAACGAAGCCAGCCGCCTGCGAAAACGATCGCGGAACCGACGAATAGCGCGCTCCATGAGGTATTTACCTTCGTTCTTTCTTCCCAAGCGGCACAACGGCTCTTGAGGAGGGCATCCCTCTCCGCATCTCAATCCTGACGATGACACATCAGAGCCGTTTATTCTGAGCAAGATTGCTCACACTCGCCGGAAGATATTCGTCCCGAGACGGCAGTTGTCGGATAATGCCAAGCCGAACCTGAGCGTACCCCTGCAGCCCGTCCAACATACTTCTTTCGCATTATTGACCTACAGGTGTGTCTCCCTATAATCACGGCACTTCACTGGTTGTTAAATTTCTTCGCGCAGATTTACACGTTCGTGGGGAGCCTAATCGAGCAACGTGAACTATTTGCCAGGAGTGGGGAACTGCGTGATCTACAGAAACAGCTTGGCTTGCATGCTGCTTACATTGTTACTTGCAGGTATGCAGGTTGCTGCGCAGCAAATCACCGGAAGCATTCGCGGCACCGTGGTTGACCCCAGCGGCGCCGTGCTCCAGTCAGCCGTGGTCGTGGCTCAACAAAACGAAACCGGGCTCGAGCGCTCGGCAACTACGAATCGTGGGGGCGAGTATGTCCTCCTCGAATTGCCGATCGGCCATTACCAAATTCGAGTTGAAGCCAAGGGCTACCAAAAGTATCGGCAGGAAGGAATTACTCTGGGCGTGAACCAGACTGCGACGGTCAACGTACACCTCAAGCTGGGCGCGGAGACGCAGCAAGTTGAAGTCAAGGCGGATGCCCAGTTAGTGCAAAGCACGGTCAGCAGCCTCGGAGAAACCGTGATGCAGCGCGAGATTCTCGATCTGCCGCTCGACGGGCGCAACTTCTTCCAGTTGGGGACGCTTCAGCCTGGTGTCATGCCCTTGACCCCTGGACTGCTGGAGGCTGGAGGATCCGCGCGCGACGGTCAGGCCTATGCCGTCGACGGACAACGGCCGGAGTCGAACAATTTTCTGATCGACGGTGCTGACAATGTGAACGCAGTGGACGCGGGTTTCGTTCTGAAACCACCGATCGACGCCATCGCCGAGTTCAAGATTCTCTCCCACAACGCGAACGCGGAGTTCGGACGGAACACAGGTTCGACCACCAATATCATCACGCGCTCCGGAACCAATGCATTTCATGGCGCTCTCTGGGAGTTTCTGCGCAATGACGCGATGGACGCGGCCGACTCTTTCTCGCGCAGCGTCCAGCCCCTGAAGCAAAACCAGTTTGGCGCCACGTTTGGCGGCCCGATTTTTAAGGACAAGACTTTTGTTTTCGGATATTACGAAGGCTTCCGAAACCGGCAGGGCGAAACCGTTGGTGCAACCGTGCCCTCGCTGGCTGAAAGGCAAGGCAACTTCGCGGAGGTAGCGCCACTTATCAATTACTTGACTGGCCAACCGGTCCCCAACAACCAGCTAACCTATATCGATCCAACCGCCGCGAATGTCCTGCCCTTTTTCCCGATGCCGAATGACGGGTTCAATGGTTTTATAACCACGCAGACGCTAAGCCAGAGCAACGACCAATTCGGATTTCGCGTCGACCATTATTTATCTCATGCGGATACGTTGAATTTCCGCTACATGTTTAGCGGCGGTCCAACGACGGATCCACTTTCGACCGCAGGCGCAAATGTCCCCGGTTTTCCCGTGGGCGAAGACGATCGCGCCCAAAACTTTGTTGTGCAGGAGACCCACGTATTTTCGCCGGCCACAATCGGCATCATGCGTTTTTCATATCTGCGCAATAAGTTCCTGCTGGGCGAGCATCTCAATCACGAGTCGCCGTCGCAGTTGGGTTTTCAGTACGATCCCACATTGGCTTCGGCTGTCGGGCCGCCGTTCGTGCAGGTGTCGGGTTACTCCTCGGTTGGCGACCCGATTACAGGACCCCGCGACACGTTTCAAAACACGTTTGATCTCTCCGGCACTCTGAGCAGGATCCAGGGCCGCCACGAACTGAAATTTGGCGGAGGGTACCGGCGCGACCAGATGAATGCTTTGCAGGGTATCGCCACCAACGGCTTCTTTGTATTCGCGGGCTTTCCCTTCAGCGACCCATTTGCCAGCTTCCTGGAAGGGCAACCGGTGGTGTTTCTGCAAGGCGGAGGCGATTTTGGTCGCGAGATCCGCGATCGGGCCGTCGATCTCTACGGCCAGGATACATACAAAGTCACTTCCCATCTGACGTTGAACTTTGGACTCCGCTACGAGTTGCCTTTTCCCGCCACCGAGAACAAGAACCGTGTGAATCTGTTTGTTCCCGGGGCGCAATCGAGGGTGATTCCCGGCGCTCCGGCGGGGTTGCTCTATCCCGGCGATCCCGGTGTGCCGGCCGGTTTGATCCATGTTGAGAAAACCGCCTTCGCTCCACGATTAGGGGTTGCGTGGGATCCGCGGGGCGACTCGAAAATGGTAGTCAGCGCCGCCTACGGAATCTTCTACGAGCCTTACTACACTGGACAGGGCGGCCCGCTGCAGGATCCCATCAGCACACCTCCTTACTTGAAGACCCTGCAGTTGGGTTTCCCGGTGAACTCATTTGCCAATCCGTTTTATAGCCCCGATCCTTTCGGAGTGCCTTTCCCTGAGCCGATGACGTTGCTGGTCGTCTCGCGCAGCCTGCATCTACCCTACGCGCAGGATTGGAATCTGAATGTGCAACGGTCATTTGGCGTGGACTGGCTATTGCAAGTCGGGTATGTGGGCACTACCGGTGTAAGATTGCCGCGATTCATCGAGGGCAATCCGCCAGTGTATGTTCCAGGCTTCGATGCAAATGGCAACCCAAACTCGACAACGGCGGCGGACAACGTAAACGAGCGTCGTCTCTATTCCGGATGCACCCTGGAGCAACCGACAAACTGCATTTATAGTTCGGTGGGCGAAATCGCCAGCATCGCCAATTCCAGCTACAACGCTCTGGAGGCCAGCCTGCGAAAGCGCTTCAGCCACGGTCTGTCTCTCCTCGTGTCCTATACGTGGTCGCATTCCATCGATGACATCTCCTCTTTTAATATCACAGGGTCGGCTTCTCAGCCCGTGGCGGGAGAGAACGATCTGGCCCAGGATCCCTTCGATCTCGCGGCGGAGCGCGGACGGTCCATGTTCGATGCCCGGCATCGTTTCGTCCTGAGTTATCAGTGGGCCCTACCCTTTTTGCAGCATTCGAGCAACTGGTACGGCAAGGCGATGGGCAACTGGCAGTTGAATGGAATCTTGACGGCGATGAGCGGCACACCTTTCACGGTATTCGACTCGAACGATGTTTCACTGCAGGGGCAGGCGCCGGAGATCTCTGGGTTTTCCAGCAACCGGCCCAACGTTGTTGGGAATCCAAACTCGGGGCCGCGTACTGCGGCGGAATGGTTCAACGTAAGCGCGTTCCAGAAAATAACCCAGGATCCGAATTCTCCCGTCGAGCAGTTCGGGGATGAAGGGCGCAACGCGGTCCAGGGCCCGGGGTATGTGAATTGGGATTTCTCGGCGTTCAAAAACATTCGACTGACGGAATCGAAAGAATTTCAGTTTCGGGGCGAGTTTTTCAACGTGCTGAACCACACCAATTTCCGTTTGCCAGTCAGCGATATTGAATCGCCCACCTTTGGCCAAATCCAATCGGATGTAAGTCAGAGGAAAATCCAAGTGGCATTGAAGTTCCTGTTCTAAGTTAGGGACGGCTGGGACAGGTTGTCCCTATGTTCATTGGCGGAGGGTGCTTGACGGTTCGAGAGATGTTGACGAAGCGAATACTGTTCAGAACGTTTGTCGTGATTCTGTTGTTATGGGTGCTGGGGTGCGGCGCGCTCTATCGAATCATGCGGCAGCCGCCGGAAGCCTTCGCGCACTTCATGGCGAAATTGCCGGGTCCGGTCCCATTCTTGCTCTTCCCATTTGAGACGTTATGGACCCAGGCTCGTGCCGGCAATTTGCACGTTGGTGATCCCGCGCCCGACTTTCTGCTGATGAAGCTCGACAAGAGCGCCTCAGTGCGACTTTCGCAACTGACCGCGCAAGGACGCCCCGTAGTGCTGATTTTCGGTAGCTACACTTGACCGCCCTTCCGGCGGGAGGTGCCCGCTCTCAATAAACTCTACGAGCAATACGGAACCAAGGTCTCGTTCCTGGTCGTGTACATCACGGAAGCACATCCCAGCGACGTTTGGCAGATGGAGAGCAACGTCAAAGACAAGGTTGTTTTTGCCAGCCCGAAGGACGAAGAGGAGCGTGCGCTGGTGGCTGGAGCTTGCGTGCGAAAGTTGGGCATCCAGATTCCCGCGGTGATCGATCAATTCGGAAACTCGACCGAGCAAGCGTACACGGGCTGGCCGGATCGGCTTTACCTGATCGACGCCCAAGGACACATCGCGTACAAGGCCAAACCAGGACCCTTCGGATTTAAGTCTGAAGAATTGCGGGCGGCGTTGGGGAGGTTGGCAGATTAGGCGGTCCGCGTTGTATTCTCGGGGCGTGCCACGCTCGTCCGCGTTCAGTTCGCCTGCGCCCCATCGGTCTCCGACTCCAAAGCTATTCTTAGGGCTGATCATTACGCTGGCGGCCGTCGTGGTTTACTCGGGATACATCACGCGGCAGCTCTCCGGCTTGCGCGAATTGCAGAATAATCTGGTGGACCGCAACCGGAAAGATTCTTTGCAATTGCTGCGCATTCAGAATGACTTGAATTCGCTGGCGCTGGCGATGCGCGACATGTTAGACAACGACGAGCCCTATCCACTGACGGCATGGTCGGCGCAATTCCAACGTGTACGGACGGACCTGGATGACGCGCTGCGTCGGGAGCAACAGGTCGCGCCGGTGAATCGTACCCCCGAACAGGAGCGCTACCTGGAGACTTCTGTCGGCCAGTTTTGGGATGCCGCGGATCGGACTTTTGTGTTGGCTCAAGGCGCCAAGCAGGCGGAGGCCCGAATCCAGATTCAAATCTCTCTACGAGCCCGGCAAGAAGCGCTGAGCACCGCCGTGTCGAGGTTGCTGGTGCAGAACAATGAAAGTGAAGAGCAAGCTGCGCTGCGCATTGGACAAATCTATGACCGGGTCCAGCGCCAGGTGTATTTGTTCCTGACTGCGACCCTGATTGCCATTCTCTTTACCAGCCTCTATCTGATCCGTTCTAATCGCCGCTTGTTTGCCCAACTGGCGGCGCTTTCCGCGCAGCGCAGCGAACTTGCCCAGAAGCTGATTGCCACCCAGGAATCTACGTTGCGGCATATCTCGCGCGAATTGCACGATGAGTTTGGGCAGATTCTGACGGCGGTGGGGATGATGTTGACGAGGGCAGGCAACCAGGCTCCGGAAAAATCGGAACTGCGCGCCGAAGTACGCGAAGTTTGTGAAATCACGCAAAGCGCGCTGGACAAAGTGCGCAGCCTGTCGCAGGCCCTGCATCCCGTGATGCTGGAGGAGACTGGCCTGGAGAGCACACTCGACTGGTATTTGCCGGTAGTGGAAAGGCAGGCGGGGATTCACGTATCCTATGAAAAATCGGGTGAGTCTTTTCCCGTTGATGGCAACGCCGCCATTCACGTGTATCGCGTGGTGCAGGAAGCTCTAAATAATTTGACCCGGCACTCGGGAGCGAAAGAGGCCTGGGTGCGGCTTCGATTCATGCCGCGAGCGTTGGAGGTTGAAGTCGAAGATCACGGCAGGGGTTTTGACGCGCCCGCCGCCAAGCAGGGAATCGGCCTGGTGGCGATGCGCGAACGCGCGGAGTTGATGGGCGGTACGGTTGACTTCGTCCGTCCCGCGCCCGGTGAAGGTGGCAAAGGAACCCTGGTTCGATTGACCGTTCCAAGAGAGAAGCTTGAGTCCCATGGCGGATAGAATTTCAGTTTTGCTGGTTGACGACCACACCCTGGTGCGGCGCGGTTTCCGCCGCATTCTTGAGGATGAGCCTGATATCAAAGTTGCCGGCGAGGCGAGTGATGGTGTCGGAGCCGTCAAACTCGCCGACGAGCTTCGCCCGGACGTGATCGTCATGGATTGCGCGATGCCCGGCATGAATGGGCTGGAAGCGACCCGTCAGATTATGGGAAGACATCCCGACGCGTTGGTGCTCATGCTCAGTATGCATCCCGAGGAGACTCTGGTGCGTCAGGCACTGGAAGCCGGCGCTCGCGGCTATGTCCTAAAAAATGCGGTGGACTTGGAATTGGGTGCGGCCATCCGGCGGGTTGCGAAGGGCGAGACCGTGCTTGATTCGCAACTGAAGCGTCCCGAAACCCTGAAGGGCAAGCGGCACGCCGCGCTGACTCCGCGAGAACTCGAAGTGCTGCAAATGATCGTGGATGGCAAGTCGAATAAAGAGATTGCCACCGTGCTCGACCTTAGCGCCAACACCGTCGCCGTGCATCGTGCCAATATGATGGACGCTTTGGGAATCCACAAGGCAGCCGAGTTGGTGGTTTACGCGATCCGCAATGGGTTGGTCGATCTTCCGTGAATCGTCGATCGTTTCTCTGGGGAATGGCCGGCTTGGCCTCGACGTCAGGATTGCTGTCAGACGCGTTCGCGACTACTCCCGCCCCCTCCGCTGATTCTCGCAGATCGAATCCGGGCTTCCGGTTGGTGGATGTAACCGTCCCGTCTGGAATTCACTTCCGTCACAACAGCGGCGCTTACGGCGGTAAGTTGCTGCCGGAAACGCTCGGCGCCGGTTGCGCATTCTTCGATTACGATGGCGACGGTTGGCAAGATATTCTGCTGGTGAACGGCGTTGATTGGCCCGGACATAAACGGGATCATCGACCGGAACCCAGCACGCTTAAGCTCTATCGTAACAATCGCAACGGCACGTTTTCCGACGTGACCCGTGGCGCCGGTCTCGATCTTGAAATGTATGGCATGGGTGTTGCGGTCGGAGATTACGACAACGACGGCTGGGCCGACATTCTGATCACCTGCGTCGGACAAAACCGGCTCTTCAGAAATACGGGCAAGGGAACGTTCGTCGATGTTACGAAGTCGAGCGGTTTAAGCGGGCGGCAGGCGATGAGTACTTCCGCACTATGGTTTGATTTCGATCGCGACGGGCTTTTGGATCTGTTTGTCTGTAATTACGTCAAGTGGTCCCCCGAGCATGACGTATTTTGCAGCCTGGACGGTAAGCACAAATCGTATTGCACACCTGAAGCCTATCGCGGAGAAACCTGTTGGCTGTTTCGCAATCGCGGTAATGGGACCTTTGAAGATGTGACGGCGACCAGCGGAATTTTCGACAGCAGTTCAAAATCGCTCGGCGTCGCTATGCTCGACTACGATCACGACGGCTGGCCCGATTTGCTGGTGACCAATGACACGCAGCCCAACAAGCTCTATCGAAATCAGCGCAACGGAGCGTTCAAGGACGTAGCCGTCGAGGCCGGCATCGCTTTCTCCGCGGAAGGCAGGGCGCGCGCTGGCATGGGCGTCGACGTGGCCGATTTCGACAATTCAGGAAACCCGGGCATAGCTATCACGAACTTCGACAACGAAATGACCGGGCTCTACCGGTTGTCCGATGGCGGAAATTATGTTGACGTGGCGATGCCCAGCGGAGTGGGGTTGGCGTCGAAAGACAAATTAGGATTCGGATGCGTGTTTCTCGATGCCGACTTGGACGGCGCGCTCGACTTGGCGGTGGTGAACGGCCACATCGACGACACCGTGCGCAATGTCAGCGGCGTGGGCTATGCGCAGCCACCGCAGCTTTTTCTCAACAGCGGTAACGGAACTTTTGTCGACGTGGCGGCCGAAATTGGAGGGGGCTTCAGTCAACCAAAGGTGGGACGTGGGATTGCCTATGGAGACTTCGATCGCGACGGAGATCTGGATCTGCTGATCACCTCTAACAACGGTCCCGCGTATCTCTACCGCAACGACCAGACGGCTGGGAACCGGAGCATCCGGATTCGGCTGGTCGGGACCAAGTCGAACCGCGACGCCATCGGTGCCGCGGTTAAGATTTATTCCGCCGGATCCAGCCAATCGCGTCTGGTCAAAGGCGGGTCCAGCTATCTGTCGCAGTCCGAACTCCCAGTGACTTTCGGGCTGGGGAAGCGAGATAAGGTCGATCGTCTGGTCGTCGTCTGGCCGAGTGGGAGAACGGAAGAATACAAGAACCTCGCAGGCGGCCGGGCTTATGAGTGCGTAGAAGGCAAAGGGATCACCGCCCAAGCGGGCTTCTAAATCCAACCTCATTTCAATCGGCCTAAGTCCAAGCTGGGACGGGACTAGCCGTCCCAACTCGAACTGATGCTACGGAGCGACCGCATTGAGGTTGACCGTCGTGGAGTGACTCAGATTTCCGTACGTGCCGGTGACAGTTATCGTCGTCTTTGCGATGGCTGCGGAGTCGCTTACCGCTAGTGTCAACGTGCTTGTGGAAGTGGCCGGGTTCGGACTGAACGATGCAGTTACACCCGCCGGGACGTTACTTGCGCTCAAAGTAACATTTTGATCAAAGCCGTTCCCCGGCTTGATGGTGATGGTGCTGGTCCCGCTGCTGCCTTGTGCCACCGTCACGGTCTTCGGCGAAGCCGTCAGCGAAAAATTACCCAACGCGTTCACCGTGAGCGAGATGGTTGTGGTCGCGCTCAGGCTCGCCGAGGTTCCGGTGATCGTCACGGTCACCGTCCCTGTCTTTGCCGTGGCGCTGGCCGTCAGGGTGAGAACGCTGCTGGAGGTCGCCGGGTTCGGACTGAAAGAAGCAGTCACGCCCTTTGGCAGTCCGGAGGCGGCCAGCGTTACGCTGCCGGAAAATCCGTTTAACGGACTGATGGTAATGGCGCTGGCGCCGCTCGCTCCCCCCTTTGCGATGGTTACGGTGTTCGGCAAAGCAGAGAGAGTGAAGCTCTGCCCCTGAGCGTTCACGGTAAGGCTGAGCGTCGTTTTATTCGTCAGAGTACCCGAGGTTCCGGTGACCGTCACCGTCACCGTTCCGGTAGCTGCCGTCGCGCCAGCCGTCAGCGTCAAGAGACTGCTGCCGGTGGCGGGATTGGGATTGAAGGCCGCAGTCACGCCGTTAGGCAAGCCTGATGCGGCAAGGCTGACGGTTCCACTGAAGCCGTTCGATGGCGTGACCGTGATCGTGCTCGCTCCGCTGCTGCCTTGCGTGATGGTGAGAGTGTTAGGGGAGGGCGATAGCGTGAAATTCGGACTGCCTCCCGGCCAGTTGTTCACCAGATTGTAAGCGTTCACGGTGCCGATTCCGGTCGCGAAGTCCCAGCCCGTTGTGGTGCCAAAAGCGGGCTGATATGCGCTGTTGGAAGTGGAGAGTACGCCGTTGGCAGCGGCGTCCAGATAACAGTTGTTGGTGCCCGTGCAATCCACGTCCATGTCACCCTGCGTCACGTCATAGAAGGTGCATGAACTGCCGGTCGCATTTCCCAGGGTGGAACTGCAGGAGGGGTCGCCGCTGGCGCCATACTCGCTGGCCGCCAGACTGTAATAAACGGGATTGGGGTTGCCTTGGCGCCCGCCAGCTTTCTGGTCCACCAGGGCTTGGATGCCGGCCATGATTGGCGAGGAAAACGATGTGCCTCCCGCTCCCGGCCATTGGTTGGGCGGGTCGGTGCAGGGAACGCCGCCGGGTCCGGTAAAGCAAAAGGGATAATAGTGTCCCCAGACTCCATTGGCGGCAAAGAGTGAGACATCGGGAACGTCGCGCACGCCGTCGCTCGGGTTTCCCACCAGGCTCTGCCACCCTGGTTTCGGCCACCCGGCACAAGTGCCACTCACTACTCCGGCTTGCGATGGCGTTCCCGTTGCGCAGCCGCTAGGGCCGCCGCTGCCGCCCGCAACCGTCAGGAAATTCCCTACGCCCGCACTATTGCAGAAGCCGCTCGACCCGTAAGTCTGGCTGAATCCTCTGAACTCCGCGATCAGCAAACTGGCGCAGGAATCCTCCCATGGAATCTCGGGGACGTAAGACTTGGCCGATTCGTAAGTGGGCGTGTTCGTGGCGTTCCAGTAGGTGCTGTTGGTGCCGGCAAACGTATCGCCGAAATCAGTGCCGCCTACGGACACGTTGTATGGGCTCGATCCCCAACCAGTGATTCCTATACCATGCGTGGCCTTCGTTGCTCCTCGATCGCAGCCCGCAGCCGAATCGTCGCCGGAGGAAACGAACACCGAGACACCTTCCGTCACCGCTTGTTGAAAAGTCGAGCTGAAAGCGGCATTGGAGGTTGCGCCGTTGGAAGCCTCGCACTCGCCATAGCTCATACTCATCACCGCAGGCGGCGTGCTGCTTTCGTTCAGCAGATTTTGCATTGCGGTCAACACGCCATAGGTGCCAGAACACGAAGCTATAACAATGGCCGCGCTCGGCGCCGCCGCGCTGGCATACTCCGCGTCCAGAGTCGCTTCCTCGGCGGCACTGCCCACTCCGGGGTTGAAACAGTTATTGGAACCACTCGGCGGGGCGGGATGGACCTCCGTCAACGAGCCGCCCGTGTACGACGAGAGGCCGAATACCGAGCGGAACGAAGTCCAGTCCGCGGTACTGTAAACGTTCGAGTCCTCAACCGCCACAATGGTTTGGCCCTGTCCGGAAATTCCTGCGCTAAAAAGTGGATTCAGGTTGTAGATTGTCGCCAGATCCCCCGGAACCACCAGGTAGGTGCCGCCTCCAACCGTGTAGTTTGCCTTGCGCTGGTACATGGGATGAGGTTTGAAGTCGTGCAGCGGAAGCACTCCGACAACCACCGGCGCCAGGGCTGCCGGGATCTTCGGATCGCTCATGTTCGCGATGTGATTCACACCCTGCACTTCCAAATTATGAATCTCGGTGTGAAATGCCTGCCGCACTTCGCCAGCCGTACCGGAAAAATCGATCAGTACTCCGTTCTCGTAATCCACATTGACCTTGAAGCCTTGCGACTGCAGCCAGTTTTTGATCGTTTCGCGATCCTGTCTCGCCACTCCAAATCTCTCGCCAAATTCCCTGGCGGTGAGCCAGCGATGAAAATTCGGCGAAGACGAGTCGGTGAGTTCATCGATGAGCTTTTGCAGTTCCCGTTCCCGCTCCGGAGATCGCTTTAACTGGAGCAGCATGTGATCCATCAAGAGGCTGTCGGCCACCGGTCCCCGATCGTTTCTTGTATTTGCTTCGGGCCGAGTGTTGCCACCGAGCGTGACCAACTTTCCTTCCTCTACAGCCTGAGTAATCAGAACAGGAGCAACGTTTTCCGCTCGCGCCAACGGCACAGCTAGAGAATAAATATAGATTGAAGCCAGAGCCGCCAGTAGGGAGTACACCAAAAATTTGCGCCGCATAGGAAAGCCTTTCTGGAGGAAGAAGATGCAAAGAAAACCAAACCCATTGCGCAACGGGTCGTTTGACGACTCATCGCGAGTATGTTCGCGAGAGAGCGTAGACCAGATAATAACTCACGAAGGGGGGATTTCCTGAGGAATTTCTCGCGCTGACAGCGGCATTTGATGTGCGCTGTTCGGCATTCTTCTGCACATGGATACTGCAGGCCGCTGTAGTTTGGACCTTGTCCGCCATGAGCGGGGCGACCGGGGGACCCCCGCGCTCTCTGTACTATCCGCAGAAAGCCGCGCTTGTGGGTCTCCATTGGGTATGGCGGTCAGCGGAATCCAACGCAGGTTCTATCTTTCTATCACGCGAGCTATAACGCGAGCTCTATCCAAAGACGTTCAAGCTACCTTTTCCGTAGACTGCCTGAAGGACTGAGGTGATGCTGTCGGAGGTGCTCGGAGAAGTGGGGCTCGAACTCACCGAGCCAAGTAGCTCCTGAACCAACTGCTCGGACTGAGTCGCGATGCCCGTCTCGATGGCCTGCGATGGCGAAGGAGAGCTGCTGAAGTCGCTTTGCACCGTGGCAAACGCGGACTGAGCGGTGGACAGATTCCCAGAACTCAGGGCGCTGCCGAGCGCGGTCAGATCGGTCGAGAGTTGAGAACTGGTCGACGAACTGCTTCCACTGACGGCCGCCGCGAGTTGGGTTATTCTCTGCACCGACTGGAATGCCGACTGGGCGCCAGTCAGGTTACCCGAAGCCAGATTGTTTTGCAGAGCCTGCAAGGCCTGCTGTAGAGGTGTGGAGTTGCCCGACGCGAGAACGTTTTCACTAAGGCTTGCCGCTGAAATCGAACCAGTTGTCATTCTTCCACCTGCTTGCAAGCTATAACTACTCCCGCTTGTCTATCCTATCGGCAGTTTAGCGCTGAGACTTTAGGACCTATGTATTGCCCGCGCCTTAATCACAAGGTGTCAGCGAGAAACAAACGACTTATCGGCCTTACCCCCTCACTGCCACCTCCGTACTGTGTCCTTTAGCCTTCTCCTATGCGTATATCGACAAGAATTGTGCAAACAGATGACACCCTGTTGACAACCCAGCCGCCGCCCCCGACCTAGGATTCGATTGCTGCCAGGACTTGAGAGATGCCGGGCCAGCGACCTGTTCCGCGCGGTGCTCTCCAGTCCTGCATGCGCTATCCAAGGAGGATTTTCTATGCAACGTCAAAAGATTGTTTTCACTATCTGCCTCACAATTGCCGTGATGTCGGTTTCGACTGCGGCCCTGGCGCAATATCAACTCACCAATCTCGTTTCGAATCAGGTAGGGAGCGCAAGATACACGGACCCGCTCCTGGTCAACGCTTGGGGCCTCGCGTACGGCCCAGGCGGACCCTTCTGGCTCAGCGATGCCGGTTCCGGTTGGTCAACCCTCTACACCGGTCAGGGAGTCAAGAAGGGCTTGCAGGTCTTAGTTCCCTCGGAGAGCGGGGCCGGTCCCGGTTCGCCGACTGGAATTGTCTTCAACGGGTCGTCCGACTTTCAGGTGCAGGGATGGTCCGCCATTTTCCTGTTCGCGACTTTAGATGGAACCATTAGCGGATGGGCGCCGCAGTCCAATCCCAACGACGCGATCGTTGCCGTGGACAACTCGACCTCCGGTGCGATGTACACCGGCCTGGCCATCACCAGCAAGCCATCGGGAAATTTCCTCTACGCCGCCGACCTGGCCAACAACAAGGTCGACGTGTACGACGGAAGCTTCAACCTGGTTACTTCATTTACCGACAGCACACTGCCGGCAGGCTATGCGCCCTTTGGCATTCAGGACATCGGCGGCTTGGTCTACGTGGCCTTTGCCCAAGCCAACGAAGCTCCGGGCGGCTATATCGACGTCTTCCGGGAAGACGGAACATTCGTTCGCCAACTCGCGGGGGGTAAGCCCTTGAACCAGCCCTGGGGCTTCGCCGTTGCGCCCAAGAACTTTGGCAAGCTCAGCAACACACTGCTGGTCTCGAACAACACCAACAACGGCACGATCAACGGCTTCAATCTCGAAACCGGAGAGTATGTGGGAACAATCAGGGACAGCAAGGGCAAGAACATCGTCATCGACCAGCTCTGGGGGATTGAGTTTGGCGGAGGCACCGCCAACAATGGCCGGACCAACCAACTTTTCTTCACTGCCGGTCCCAAGAACAACCTGACTGGAACGTTTGGAGTGATTGCTCCAAATTAGTGCGGGCCCTCGGAGACGTAAACACGGACGCGAAATACCCGCGAAGGCCGCCTGAAGGCGGCTTTCGTTTTTTTGGGGGGCGCAAAGTGCCGCCACCGAACCGGTCAAGATTCGGGGCCATCGCGATCAAGAAGTGGTACCACCCATCGGAGGAAGATTTGTGAAATCGCCTTTGCACTAAATTATTATTAATCACAATTATTATTAATCACAACGAGTGGTGGCCTGTGGCTGTTTCGGCGGCGGGCTTGTCGCTCAGTGACCAATCGAGAGTCCTTTATGGCGGAAGCCGAACTGGAAAAGCATCTGGAATCAGCCGAGAATAGTCCGAAACAGATTGCAGCCGCAGTCCTGGGCCTGCCGGAGAAGACGCTGCGCTATCATCCGGGGCCGGGCAAATGGTGCATTTTGGAGATTCTAGGACATCTCGCGGACATGGAAATCCTGTACGCCTACCGCATTCGGCAAATGCTCGCTGACCGGGACCCGGTCATCGCGCCCATTGACCAGGACGCGTGGGCAAAGAACCTGGGGTATCTGGAATCATCACTCCCGGAACTCGTCGCCCTGTACGGACTCAACCGTCACGCTAACGTCCGCTTACTGAGAGGGCTGAAGCCGGAAGACTTGCAGAAATCCGCGCGTCATCCCGAGCTCGAACAGCGCGTCACTGTATCCGATTATGTCCAGATGATGTCGAAACACGGGCCGAATCACCTGGAGCAGATTGAGCAGTTGAAAAAGGAGGCTCGCATTGGCGGGTCTAGTGATTGATGTCCTTGGGTTCCTGACAAAGGGAACCGGAAAACGACGCAGATGACAACTGGAGAAAACTGAATTAATCTCTAGTATCAGTCACTTGCCACCTCAGCCGGGATGGCGGAACTGGCAGACGCAGCGGACTCAAAATCCATCCCAGCCCGTCCGCAAGCCGCTGAAAACTCTGCAACTTACTGATAACGCTGGAAAGCGCAGAAACGCATTCAGCGCCATTCATTCCCTTTCCACACCTTGCACCGCAACTAAAACCGCAACTGAAAGGGTCATGGCTTCTCCATTGTTGCTTGTTGAGTACAGGGCACGGGAAATGGGATCGTGACCTCGACCGCCGGGGAGTCGAGTGCCCCGCGTGCGGCGAGGTGTTCGTCCCGAGCAAGACGTTAAGCGAGGACCTGAAATCTGGAACGCTCCCGCTTGATGGCGTGCGTCCACCTTCGTCTCGTTCGCCTTCGCCGACTTCGTCTTCTCTGTTTTCGGCTCTGCGATGGGACTCATCATGCATATCTTGATAACCGATCCACACCAAGTTGGAACCTTGATCTAGACTGGTTGCGTTGTGGAAACTAGGGAGGAACGCATGGACGATTCCCTCAGAAGGTTTCACATTCGGAGTTGCGTGCGCGATGCGCTCAGCCGCCACGGGATTGCGCACGATAGCCCGTTGCGCGCCCAACTCGAAGCCAACGCCACCATCGCAGTGGGCACCGATTCTCGCGTCGTTATGAAGAACGGGAACTCGCTGGACGCTGAGATCGAAAATGCGCGCAGCTTGCCGCGCCCGGCCGCCGAGAACTTTCCGACGGGTTCGCGCACGGTGGCCAAGAGCGACACCGACGGCGTGCGGATCCACTTCGCCGACATCGCCGCGGGCAAAGTACTGGTCACCGAGTAAACCGCTTCGCACCTACGGAGTTCTCACTTTAGTCCGGTAAAGGACGCAGCAGCCCGCGGTCGATCAACACTTGGAAGTGGGTCGACACACTGACCGCTATTGCTCGGTCGCGAATGAGCAACCCGATCTCAATGTTGCGATCGAGGGCAGCCTCCGTGAGGTTAGCCGATGTCACGAAGACCACTTCATCGTCAACCACTACAGCTTTGGCGTGTAGAACACTCGCGGGGCCTTCTGCTTCAAGTGCGCGGGGATCGTAGAAGACGCTGGGCCGAGACGCTCCTGGCCAGTCTTCGTCCCAGAATCGGTCAGCGAACTTCCGCACAAGGTGTTCCGCTGAAGTGCTATCGCCCCGATTTCTCTGTGTCCTTTCGGCAGGCCTGCGTGACTTGAGGTGATCGAGGCTGCTAACGTCAGTCTTTCCTGTGTAAGAGAAGGGAGAACTGGCGATGGCAATCGAGCCGTCTGATATTCCTCGTGGAATGG
>Ga0182013_10001101_pt1 | contig 37476 bp, 33 predicted proteins | sample 612S2MmetaG_FD_120487 | JGI IMG/M metagenome (GOLD analysis project Ga0182013, IMG submission 120487) | Permafrost microbial communities from Stordalen Mire, Sweden - 612S2M metaG | ecosystem: Environmental > Terrestrial > Soil > Wetlands > Permafrost | place: Sweden: Stordalen | collected... | reverse complement strand
CTCAGAGCGGCCATCTGTTGAATCGCGCACCCGGCGCGCCCAGACAGTGGGCTCCTTGCCCTAACTGCGATCGAGCACGAACTGGAAGACTAGAGGGGGCACTGGAATGACGATGCAGGAACCGTTGACATCGTTGCGTGTCTTCTGCGAAGAGACTCTTATTATTCCTGCCGTCCGAAAAGCTGAGCATGTGGAACAGGCAATCGCCGCGCACGGCAAAATCGTCTACCTCCTCACCGGCGACTTGGAAAACTCCGAAACAATGATCCAGAAGATTCTTGCCGCCGGCAAGCTTCCCATCGTCAACCTCGATCTGCTCAATGGATTCTCGCGCGACAAATACGCGGTGAATTATCTGAAGCGCGTGGGCGCGCGGGGCATCATCTCCACGCACCTTGATCCGTTGCGGCATGCGCTGGCGATTGGACTGTATGGCGTTCAGCGTACTTTTCTGCTGGACAGCGGCGCAATGGACACCATCACCAATCAACTGAAGAATACGCCGGTGCACGCGCTGGAAATCTTGCCTGCCAGGTAGCTCCCAAGATTCTTGATCGCGTGCGGGCGCTTTCGCTCGATCTTCCCGTTGTGGGTGGTGGGCTGATCCAGACCATGAAGGAAGTGGAAGACCTGCTGGCACAGGGGTTGAGCGCGATCTCGACCAGTAACCCGCTGATGTGGATTCCATAGCGAGCGCCCTCACTCAATGTCGGGATTGGGTAGCATGATGTCGCGGACGATGCTGTTCATCTCAGCGCAGGCGGCGATGAACTGACGCAAGGTGCGGCGAGTCGACCCGAACGTGTCGAATTCCTCAAGCGACAGGCCATTCTCTGTGTAGGCGCGCTTGAAGTCGGGAAACTTCTTGAGCAGCGTATCGACGATCGTGGGGTCGACCGGCGTGTCGATTCGGGAAATCACTTCGATGTCGCTCTCGTTGTAGCGCTTTTGCCAGGCGCAGGGCGGAGAAATCACGACATCGCCTCCGATCAACTCGCTCCAGTGCATGTGATTGCGAAAAGCCGCAGAGAGAAGCCGCAGCCGGTATCCGCGCTCGCGATAGATTTTGTATGCCTTCTTGAAGACCGCGACGCCCGCCCACTCCAGGTAGCCGGGATCGACGGAGAGATTCTCCTTGTCCAGAAGCACCTTGAGCCAGTCGTCGAGGCGGCCAACCATGATGGTGCACACCGGCCCCATGGTGGCGATCTCGAGGCCCTCGGCCTCTCTGCGTTTCAGGCCGCGCTCCACGGCCTCGGCAACGGCGATGGTTTGCGGCAGCGTAAAGCTCACCGTGGCGTTGATGCTCACTCCGCGATACGTCGCTTCCTCAATCGCTCGAATACCGGCGTGCGTGGCCGCGATTTTCACAATCATGTTGGGCGCCAGTTGGCTGAAGTGGATGGCCTGCGCCAGCATCGCATCGGTGTTGCGATAGTTTCTCGGGTCGGTCTGGATGGAGAGCCGGCCATTGCGGCCATTTTCGCGGTCGAATACCGGCTTGAGCAATCGCGCCGCGTTCACTGAAATCTCTTCGACGATCTTCCACGAGATATCGTCTTCAGTGGCTTGCGGCATCGCCGCCGCCAGCTCTCGAATGCGGGGCTTCCATGCGGCCATTTCGTTTTTCAGCACTGAAACGGCAATGGAGGGATTGCATGTGGCTCCCCCGGCTCCATGTTCGATGGAGTAGGTCAGCTCTTCGATGGAAGCCGAATCGTTCCACAGGCAGGTGGGCGTGGTCTGCGTCATTTGAAAGAGCGGACTCTTGTATTGGAGAGCCGATTCAGCGTGAGTCATGCATCCTCCAAAAATGCAAACGTGTGCATGAAAAACGCTACCACCGCCAACTGCACCGGTCAAGATTCTGGACAACAAGGGCGTCGTCCATTCACCTGCGCAATGGCCCGCCTGGACTCGCGAAGTAGTTGCATACTACGGATAATGACCTTGCGATCAATCGCTGCGATCTTCTTTGCTTTGGTGGCTAACATTGCCGGAGCTGCATTAGCGCCGCATTGTGGTGTGAACACGCGGGATCCCGCCAGACGGGTGTTCGCGAAAATAGACGACAAAAATGCTTGGCGCGAATACCGAAGCATCAGCCACGTACTTGCGCTGGACGGCGGGATTTCGGCGCAGTTGTGGCTGGGGACGGATGGCAGAGTTTTCGTTCGTATTGCGGAGCCGGGTGAAGACTTTTGGGCATATACAGAATATTGCTTCAACCGAAGTGGAAATCTAGTCCGCGTCAATTCTGAGCGTCGCAGGGCTTGGGGGTGGACCTACCGACTCGAGGGCCCAGTTGAGAGCGGTGCGATCCACGCCGCGACTTCGGGATTCTTCAGCACGCAAACTGATAAGCCAATTCCAAAACCGGAAGAGGCGGACGATGTCTCTCAGGCTCTCATACCAACGCTCTATTTGGAGACAAAGCAACTCCCGTTTTCAAAATTGCTGGCTGCACCTTCAAACTGATTCGTCATCACGTTTTGGTCGCAGTTGACAGGGGCGGCTTTGGAGGTTGATGATTTTGGCGTGGTGCACACGTGTGCATTTTAGAAGCGCTGCACATCGAACGAGAACGCTTCGAATCGATACTGGGTAGCGAGAATCATGGGACTGGCCAAGGAGTGATGCATGAATAACTTGCTCGTCCGCCCGGAAGTTTTTCGAAACCGGATTGAAGACTTTGGTTTTCAGTTCCTGTCGTTCGAGACGCGCAAGCTGGAGGCGGCCCAGAAATACCAGGGCGAAACGGCGGACAGGGAACTGGCCATCGTGGTGCTTGGCGGCGTGTGCTCGGTGACAAGTTCGCGCGGTGAATGGCTGAGCATTGGCAAGCGCGCCACGGTATTTGACGGCCTTCCCTACACGCTCTATCTGCCCATTCATACGGAATTCACAGTCAGCGCCGTCACTGATTGCGAGCTCGCATTCTGCTACTCGAAAGCCGAAGAGGAATTTCCGGCGCGGCTGGTAACGCCGGACGATGTGGGCATCGAGATTCGCGGCGGCGGCAACGCCACTCGCCAGATTCACGATATGCTGCCGCCCAGGTTTCCCGCGCAGCGCCTGATCGTGGTGGAGGTGTTCACGCCGGCGGGCAACTGGTCCAGCTTTCCGCCCCACAAGCACGATGTGCACAACCCGCCGGGCGAAGTGGACCTTGAGGAAATCTACTACTATCGCATTGAGCGGCCCGAGGGCTTTGCGTTGCAAAAGGTGTACACCGCGGATCGCCGCATCGATGAGACACTGACGGTGCGCGATGGCGAAATCGTTCTCATTCCGGAGGGCTATCATCCGGTTGCGGCGGCGCATGGTTACAACGTGTATTATCTGAACGCGCTGGCGGGCTCGGCGCGCTCGCTGGCCGCATCCGACGACCCGGATTACGCGTGGGTACGCGGCGCCTGGCGCGAAAAGGATCCTCGGCTGCCCATGATTTGGTGTTGAGTTCAGCTCGGCCGCGCCGGTTCCGGCTGCCAAGTATCGATGGAATTGAACCATTTTGATCTTGAGGAGAGAAAGCATGAATACGCGCCGAATGACCATGGCCCAGGCGCTGCTCACTTTCCTGAAAAACCAGTACGTGGAGAGAGACGGAGAGCAGCACAGGTTCTTTGCCGGAGTGCTCGGAATCTTTGGCCACGGCAACGTGGCCGGCATCGGGCAGGCGCTCGAGCAGGATCGGGAACTCCCCTTTATTCCTATGCGCAATGAGCAATCCGGCGTGCATTTCGCCGCGGGCTTTGCCAAGGCCAGCAACCGGCTGCGCGCATTCGCGTGCACCTCTTCGATCGGGCCGGGCGCGACCAACATGATCACCGGCGCCGCGCTCGCCACCATCAATCACCTGCCCGTGCTGCTGCTTCCCGGCGACATCTTCGCGCGCCGCAACGTCGCGCCAGTATTGCAGCAATTGGAGTCGCCCGCCACGCAGGATATTGGCGTGAACGATTGCTTCAAGCCGGTCTCGCGCTACTGGGACCGCATTTATCGCCCCGAACAACTCATCACCACGCTGCCCGAGGTAATGCGCGTGCTAACCTCGCCCTCCGATTGCGGCGCGGCGACTTTGGCGTTGCCGCAGGACGTGCAGGCTGAAGCGTACGACTATCCTGAAGAACTCTTTCGCAAGCGCGTGTGGCTCATCCGGCGCGGTGCACCGGACCAGCTTTCGTTTGAATGCGCGATTGCGGCCATCCGCGCGGCCAGCAAGCCGATCATCGTGGCCGGCGGCGGCGTGCTGATGAGCGGGGCTTCGCAGGCGCTCGCCGAATTCGTTGCCGGGACCGGTATCCCCGTTGCGGAAACGCAGGCGGGCAAAGGCTCGCTCGAGTGGGACCACCCGCAATCGGTGGGCGCGATTGGCGCTACTGGCACGCTTGCCGCCAACCGGCTCGCGAATGCAGCCGACGTTGTCATCGGCATCGGCACGCGTTACTCCGATTTCACGACAGCGTCGATGACGGCCTTCCAGAATCCGCAGGTGCGCTTTGTGAACATCAACACCGCCGAGTTCGATGCATATAAAGTCGGCGCCATCCCCGTGGTGGCTGATGCGCGCGTTGCGCTCGAGCAGTTGACAACGGCGTTTGCGGGCTATCGTGTCCCGGCCGATTACGCGGCTGAGGCTGCCGATCTGAAAGCAAAGTGGGAAGCGGAGGTCGATCGACTCTTTCATCTCGATAATCCGGGCCGACCCGCGCAGAGCGAGGTGATCGGCGCGATGTGGGAGGCGTCAGGGCCGCGCGATGTTCTGCTCTCAGCTGCGGGCAGTCATCCCGGCGACCTGCACAAGTTGTGGCGCACGCGCACGCCCAACGGCTACCACATGGAGTACGGTTACTCGTGCATGGGCTATGAGATTCCCGGGGCGATGGGCGCGAAACTCGCCGACCCCAGCCGTGAAGTCTTTGTGTTCCTGGGCGACGGCACCTATCTGATGATGCCGAGTGAAATTGCAACCTCAGTGCAGGAGGGCATAAAAATCATCATCGTGCTGGTGGATAATCACGGCTTCGCCAGCATCGGCAACCTGAGCCAGTCGCTGGGCCAGGGCGGATTTGGAACCGGTTTCAAGGTCCGCAACTCTACATCCGGCCAGTTGGATGGCGACACGCTGCGCATCGACTTTGTGGCCAACGCTCGCAGCCTTGGTGCGCACGCCGTAAAGGCTGCAACCATTCAAGAGCTGAAGCAGGCTCTCGATGATGCCAAATCGGGCGACCGCACCACGGTGATCGTGATCGAGACCGATCCCACCATCGGTGTGCCTGGCTACGAGTCGTGGTGGGACGTTGCGGTAGCCGAGGTTTCTGAAATGGAAAGCGTGCGCGAGGCCCGGGCACGCTATGAAGAGGCGCGAAAGCGCGAACGTTATTTCCTCTGAGGTGAACTGAAAATGACGGAACGCTTGCAAAACTTCATCGACGGCGCGTGGCGCGACTCCAGTGCCGGTGAGGCGCTCAACGTCATCAACCCCGCGTCGGCAGCGGTGCTGGCGCAGGTTCCGCTCTCGCCGGCCGCAGACGTCAATCAGGCCGTCGAGATCGCTGAGCGCGCTTTCCTTCTCTGGCGACGTACCCCGGTTGTCGATCGCGTGCAGCCGCTCTTCAAGCTCAAGGCTCTGCTCGAACAACATCGCGACGACCTTGCGCTCTCCATCACCGAGGAGTGCGGCAAGACGTTGGCGGAGAGCAAAGGCGAGATGCAGCGCGCGATTGAAAACGTCGAGACCGCGTGCGGCATGCCGACGCTGATTCAGGGCACGAATTGCGAAGACATAGCGGCCGGCATCGACGAGCACATGATTCGCCAGCCGCTCGGAGTCGCAGCTGCAATTACGCCGTTCAATTTTCCCGGCATGATTCCGTTCTGGTTCATGCCCTATGCGGTAGCAGCCGGGAATTGCTTTCTGCTCAAGCCGTCGGAGCGCGTGCCAATAACGTCCCACAAGGTTTTTCAACTCCTCCGGCAAGCGGGCTTTCCGCCTGGCGTAATTCAACTTGTGAATGGCGGGCGCGACACGGTGAACGCAATTCTCGACCACCCCGGCATCCGCGCCGTGAGCTTTGTTGGTTCCACCGCGACCGCGCGTTACATCTACAGCCGCGCCGCGACCAACGGCAAGCGGGCGCAGTGCCAGGGCGGCGCAAAAAACCCGGTCGTGGTGATGCCCGATGCCGACATGGAAATGACCACGCGCATCCTCGCCGACTCGGCCTTTGGCTGCGCCGGCCAGCGCTGCCTGGCTGCATCTGTTGCCATCACGGTCGGGGACGCGCGGCCCAGCTTTACTGAGCAGATCGTAGCCACCGCGACCCATCGTAAAGTGGGATACGGCGCCGCTCCCGGCATCGAGATGGGGCCGGTGATCTCGGCTGAAAGCAAGGCGCGCATCGAGGGCCTAATCGCGAAAGGCGAGCACGATGGCGCGCGTGTGCTTGTCGATGGCCGCGGCCGCAAGGTTTCAGGTTACGAAGACGGCTACTTCGTTCTGCCTACCGTGCTCGACGACGTTCCACCCGATGCGGAGACGGCGCGCACGGAAATCTTCGGGCCGGTGCTCAGCCTTATGCACGCCGCCTCGATCGAAGAAGCTATCGCCCTGGTCAACGGCCGCAGCTACGGCAACATGGCGTGCATCTTCACCTCAGACGGCGCCAACGCGCGCCGCTTCCGTTACGAAGTGAATGCAGGCAATGTGGGCATCAATGTGGGCGTAGCTGCGCCCATGTCCACGTTTCCATTCAGCGGATGGGGAGAAAGTTTCTTCGGCGACCTGCACGCCCAGGCGCATCACGCGGTCGAGTTCTACACCCAAACCAAGGTGGTGGTCGAACGCTGGCCCAGGGAGTGGAGCCGAAAATTCTAAGGAGAAAGCATGAAGAACTTATTGGTTGGCAACGCGCCTTGTTCCTGGGGCACGATCGAGCACCAGGACACGAGCAAGCAAATTCCGTTTAACCGCATGTTGGACGAACTTATCGAGACCGGCTACACCGGGACTGAGCTGGGCGATTGGGGCTACATGCCCACCGATCCGGAAGCGCTGAATGCCGAACTCGCTAAACGCAATCATCTTGTCATGCTGGGCGCGTTCGTGCCCGTAGCACTCAAGAATCCGGCCACGCACGCTGACGGTGTGGCGAAGGCCGTGAAGACAGCGCGCCTTATCGCCGCGGTGGCCACCACGCAAGCGCCGTACCTGGTGCTTGCCGACGATAACGGAACCGATCCCACGCGGACCCATCTGGCCGGGCGCATTCCCGCGAGCGCGGGATTGAGCAAGGACGAATGGAGGACTTTTGCCGGCGGCGCAGACAGGATCGCGCACGCCGTCTTTGACGAGACCGGCCTGCGCACGGTTTTCCATCACCACTGTGCCGGCTACGTGGAAACGCCGGACGAGATCGCCACGCTGCTCGATCTCACCAACCCTGAGCGCCTTGGCCTGGTCTTCGATGCCGGTCACTACTACCACGGCACCGGAGGCGAGGATTGCGACCTGGTCGCGGCTCTTAATCGCTTTGCGGATCGCATCTGGTACATTCACTTGAAAGATCTCGAGCCGAATGTCTCGCGGCGCTGCCGGGCGGAGAATCTCGATTATTTTGCAGGGATGATGCTGGGCCTTTATCCTGAGTTGGGCAAAGGCTGCGTGGATTTTCCCGCGCTGCTGCGCTGGCTCGCCGCTCGCGACTACAGTGGTTATGCGCTCGTCGAGCAGGACATTCTGCCCGGCATGGGCACCCCGAAAGAGAGTGCGCAGCGCAGCCGCGATTATCTGCGCTCCATTGAATCGAATTTCACCGCAAACCAGCTTCTGGCATCTGCGCACTAGGTCTGTGACCGGGAGGAAATGTTCTTTGGGATTGTATGCCTACTGGCGGCGGGGACGCCGCCAGGACAGCCGGTCTGGAGACCGGCGCTACTATCCGCCGGGGACACATCTCTTGCCGGTCAGAGACCTAGTAACCTGCATTCTCGCGGGGATCCGCCGTCCCGATCCCCGCATGCAAAGGCTGGAAGCCAGAAGCTGGAAGCTAATCTGCTCAAAACCGTATTCTGCGAGGGCACAAAATGAGCACCAAGAGACTTCATTTCGGAATTATCGGCGCAGGCCGTATCGGCCGCGTCCATGCTGAAACTCTCGCCTTTCGCCTGCCGGAAGCCGAGATCGTTGCCATCACCGATATCAATCGCCACGCCGCGGAGACGCTTGCCGGCCATTGCAACATTCCCCAGGTCGTTGCCTCGGCTGGCGACATCTTCGCCGATCCACGCATCGAAGCGGTCCTCATCTGCACCTCTACCAGTACTCACGCCGATCTCATCGTGCAGGCGGCAAAGGCAGGCAAGCATATCTTCTGCGAAAAGCCCGTCTCTCTGAGCCTGGAAAAAATCGACAGCTCGCTGGCCGCGGCGGAAGCAGCCGGGGTACAGCTCCAGGTCGGATTCAACCGCCGCTTCGACTCCAACTTCATTCGCGTCCGCCAGGCGGTTGCAAGCGGCGAAATCGGCTTGCCGAACCTGATGCACATCATCAGCCGCGACCCTGCGCCGCCGCCGCTCTCTTACCTTGGACCCTCCGGCGGCATCTTCCTGGACATGATGATTCACGACTTCGATATGGCGCGGTTCCTCATGGGCGAAGAGGTTGAAGAGGTGTATGCCGCGGGCGGCGTGTTCGTCGACCCGGGTTTTCGCGAGGCCAACGACATCGATACCGCGCTGGTCGTCCTCCACTTCCGCAATGGCGCCATCGGCACCATCGACAACAGCCGCAAGGCCACTTTCGGCTACGATCAACGGGTTGAGATCCTGGGCAGCAGAGGCAAAATCGCCACTGAAAACCGCTATCCGAATCAGGTTGTAGTCAGCGGCGAGAATTCCGTTTACACTGATCTGCCCCTGAACTTTTTCATGCAGCGCTACACTGAAAGTTTTGCTTTGGAATTGCAGTTGTTCACCCAGGCCGTACTTGAAAACAAGCCCACGCCGGTCACTGGCGCCGATAGCCGCGTTCCAGTCGTCATGGCGCTGGCGGCGCGCAAGTCTTACGATGAGCATCGCCCCGTTCGCCTTAGTGAGGTCTCTCAATGAAACGATCCGCGCTCTTCTGCATCCTTACCGACATTCACCTTTGGGTGCCGGTCGTGGTGCTAATTCTGGGAACCGCACTGCTGATGACCCTGAGGTGAACCGGTGAGCTCGAACGCAACCGCCGCGCCTGCGCGGTCCACACTTTCCCTGCACAAGCTCGGCGTTTTTTGTGGCCTGGCCGCGGCCGTCTGGCTCGGCAGTGCTGAAGCACCCACCAAGCTGGTCAACGAGGGATTCTCTCCCTTCCTCATCTCGATGGGCATGGTCATGGGCGCATTTGTGGCGCGCTGGACTGTTCCCACGCTGCTGAAGGGCACGCGATTCCTCTACCGGGATCTGCGCGACAAGCCGCACCTGATTGTGTGGGCGCTGCTGGGCGGAATGTTGTGGGCCGTGGCCAACACACTCACCATCTTTGCGGTTCGCAACGTTGGTCTGGCCATTGCTTTTCCGCTCTGGAATACCAACAGCCTTGTCGGGCTCCTATGGGGCTGCATTCTCTTCAAGGAACTCCGCGGCTCTCGAACCAGGGATTGGGTTAAGGTGTTGGGCGGAGCAGCGGCCATCGTCTTCGGCGCGGCCGTGCTGGCCATTGCCACCGCGCAACAGCATGCCGGAGCGCCCGGCCGGGCTGCCATCGGCATTATCGCCGCGCTCGGAGCAGGCGTGCTGCTCGGCACCATGTATATTCCCTACCGCAAGGCCTACATCAGCGGCATGAACCCGCTGTCGTTCGTCACCATTTTCACTTTTGGCGAGTTGGGGACCATTCTCACTCTGGGATGGATTTTCTATGGCGGCGCCGGCAACCTGGTCGCTGAGTTGCACAGAGCCCGGCCCATGCTGTTCTGGCCGTTTCTCGGTGGCTTCTGTTGGGTCATCGGCGACTTGTTCCAGCAGTACGCCGCCAAATACCTCGGCATCGGGCGCGGCATTCCGCTCTCCAACACCAACCAACTCTGGGGATTGGCGTGGGGCGCGCTGGTCTTCTCGGAGATGGCCGGATTGTCCTTCTCGGGCAAAGTGCTGATCATTGCCGGATCGCTGATCATGATCGCGGGCGCTGTATCCATCAGCATGGCCGCGCCGCCGCCGTCGGAACTCGACAATTGGCGCCTGGCGATGAGCCGCGAGTGCGACCGCTATGGCCTCGACTCCAAAAATGTCGCCGCCGTGGTCCAGGGCGATGACCCGCTGGCAGATGATCCCCACTATCGACGCTGGTGGGAATTGCTCATCATGCTTACGGCTTGCGCAATCTTCGTCTGGCTGGCCATCGGTACACGCGCCCAGCACATCAGCGTCAGCCTTCCCTGGATGATTGTGCTCATGGTCGGTACTTTGATTCCGCTGCTGGTGTGCGGAACTCTGTTGTGGCGCCGCACCCGGTTCTCTTAGTCAGTTTCAGGGCGGATTCGTCCTGCGTTGCAGTATTCCTTCCCGCCAAAGTGCCGGGTTCGCCGGGTTCTCCGGTGCGCCTCTGCCACTCCGCACACGTTTGCAATCTGGCTTGGAATTGCACCCTTAGACGTTACGGAATTCACCGGATTTTAACCTTGAAAAACATCCCAGATTGAGTTTTTGATTCAACTTCGTCATTGTGCGTAAATAGCAGATAATAGGTACCCTAAGCGCATGTTCACCCGTAGGTCCCCATCCTTTTCACAACCTGACTGAATGCCCGGTTGGAGCGCGGCCCATTTTCGCTTGACACGCTCGTCTTGCGTTTGCTACGGTCCTCTTGCGGAAACAGACTTAGAGAAATCCACCGCCGAATACTGCCTCTTGTTGAATGGGTTAGCGAAAGTCCCTGCCCGCTCGTAGTCGCATGTGTTTGGAGTGGATTTTTTGTCTATTACAGGCATTTTAACGGCCCGTTCTTGTAACCTTAACGACCGTGAACAAGGATGAGTTCGACCCTTGCAAATAAGAAATGCCGTCCTCGTAAATGAGGAAAGACACTTAACCGTTTTTGAAACAACAACTTTGAGGAGGCAAAATGAAGTCGGCGAATCGATCTGAGGGGAATCGGGCAGGTACAGGCCTTAGCGCGAATTCTAAAACTCGGCGTTTCGGGTGGATTCTCTTAACACTGGCGCTCCTGTTCATTTTTTCCGCGAACAGGGCCGTCGCGCAGTACGACACCGGCACCTTGGTTGGCGTCGTTCACGATGCAACCGGCGCGGTCATTCCTGGAGCAACGGTGACGGTGTTGAATAAGGCCACCGGCGTGGTGTCCACGGTCACCTCGGGCACTGAAGGCCAGTACGAGGCGCCGTCGCTGCACACGGGCATCTACAAAATCACCGCCGAGCATAACGGTTTTAGCACCGCGGTGGCCGATAACATCACGGTTTCAGTGGGCGAGCGGCAGCACATCGACCTGACCCTTCAAGTGGGCCAGACCGCGACTACCGTGGAAGTAAGTGGCGTGGCGCTGCAACTGGAGACCGAAACCAGCGAGCGCGAACAGACGGTTTCTGGATATCAGACCGAAGCGCTGCCGCTGGTGAGCCGCAACTTCTCCGACCTTCTGGCGCTGGTGACCGGCTCGCGGCAAGCGCCGACCGCGGCAACCACCAGTTCCATCTCAAGCCTGGTGCGCGAGGGCGCCTACAACGTCAACGGCCAGCGCAGCATGTTTAACAACTACCTGCTGGACGGCATGGACAACAACGCGTATGGCGAGAGCAATCAGGGGTTCGACAACCAGATCATCGCCATTCCGCCGGATTCGGTCGCGCAGTTCAATGTGGTGACGAACAACGAAAGCGCCGAATTGGGGCGTTCATCGGGAGCGACGGTCAACGTTGCCTCAGCCAGCGGCACCAACAGCTACCATGCCACGCTGTATGAGTTCATTCGCAATACCGATCTAAACGCGGCAGGATTCTTCAAGCCTACGCTGGTTGGCAGCACCGGGGTCAGCGTTCCGTTTGAGAAGCCCACCTTCAACCGCAACCAGTACGGCTTGAATTTCGGCGGCCCCATCGCCAAGGACAAGCTGTTCGCATTCGTCGACTACGAGGGATTCCGCCAGACGCTGAGACCGCTCTACGTGCTCACGCTTCCCACGCAAAACGAGCTCAACGGCATTTTGGTCGTGCCGGTCAAGAATCCACTTACGGGAGTGACGTATCCGGCCGGGACGGCGATCCCGTCTGGCGCCATCAACCCGCTTACGTCCCAGATCCTTTCGTACTACGCACCGTTTTCCAGCACATTGCCGGTTTCCGGTCTCGCCACTACCGGCCTGTATTCGGATGACTACGCGAAGGAGGTCCCTTTCACCGACAAATCTGACAAGGGTGATGTTCGCCTGGACTTTCAACAGAGCCAGGCCAGCTCGTGGTTCCTGCGTGTCAGCGACCGCAAGGAAACAGGAGTCAACTATCCGACGATTCCACTTCCGCTCGACGGCACGGCGAATGGCACCATCCGCATTCTCGACCAGCAGGTGGCGCTTGGTTATACACATCAATTCAGCCCCAACCGGCTCGTAGACGCGCGCCTGGGACTGTCGCGCACCAAGGCCGGGAAATATACGCTCTCAATCGGCCAGAACGACTTCAATATCCCCGGTCTGCAGGACGTGCCCACGGCGATCGAGGGCGGCCTTCCCCAGGTGAGCATCAACAACTTCACCACCTTCGGCCGGCAGAGCACCAATCCGCAATGGCAGGATCCGGCGCTGCTCGATCCCAAGGTGAACTACACCTGGGTCAAGGGCAAGCACTCACTCAAATTCGGCTATGAGTACGAACACATCTGGATGGCAGTCAACGATAACAATCCGCTCTACGGTTCCTGGACCTACTCGGGCGGCTACAGCAACGCCGGCGGCAGCACGGTTGCCGATACCTACTGGGCCGATTTCCTCTTCGGGTTGACCAAGAGCTACCAGTTGGCAAACTACTTCGTTGTCCATCTGCGCCAGTCGATGGACAGTGTCTACGCGCAGGACGACTATAAGATCGCCCCCAAACTTACGCTGAACCTGGGAATCCGCTGGGAGTATGGCTCCCCTTATTCGGAGTGGAAGAGCAACATCTCCAACTTCGATCCTGTCAACCAGGTGGTGGACACCATCACCCCCGGAGCACAGGCGGGCAATGGCATCCAGCCGGTGACCGGGGGCGGAGTTTACGGCAGAACGCTCGTGAATCCGGATCTGCACGATTTTTCGCCGCGCATCGGATTCTCCTATGAGGTAATGCCGAACACGGTTGTTCGCGGCGGTTTCGGCACCGGCTACGTCCACTACACTCGCGCCGGCTCGGGAGACATCCTGGGCATTAACGCTCCACAGGCCCAGTTTGCGGTGGTCACACAGAACACCCCGACCACCACGAACAAGTGCGGGACCCCGCTTCCGGCAGAGATTATTGCGGTGGGCACGACGACTCCCAGCTGCTACGCAACTTCCGATCAGGGATTTCCATCCGGCCTGGTGACAACGTTCAATCCAGCTACCGATAACATCACCTGGGTTCCCAGGAATACGCCCGACAGCTACGTCGAGAACTTTTTCCTCAGCGTGCAGAAGCAATTGTCGAAGAATACCCTTGTCGACGTGGCCTACGTTGGCAACCACGGACTCAAGCTGCAGGGCTTCCTGAACGGGAATCAGAAGAATCCCTCCAACGGTTTCGCGCGGCCCTACGCCAACTGGCCGAGCGACATTACCGAAGCGCTCAATGAGTTCTGGTCTCACTTCAACGCGCTGCAGGTACGTTACGAGCAGCGATTCGTGGGCGGCCTCACGCTGCTGAACTCCTTTACCTGGGAACACTCGATGGACAATGCCTCGGCCTCGCTCGAAGGCAACACGCCATCGCCGCAGGATGGCAACAATATCAAGGCTGATTACGCGCAATCGGACTACAACCTGCCCATCGCCAACGTTACCAGCCTGGTCTACGAGGTTCCGGTGGGTCAGGGCCGGCGTTTCGTTTCAGGCATGAATGGCGCCGAGAATGCAGTGCTGGGCGGCTGGCAAATCAGCGCCATCAATACCGCGCAGGCCGGCACGCCGTTTAACCTGACCTACACGCCCAATGGCAATCAGCAAGTGTCGGCGCAGATCTCAGCGACCTATCGCGGCGCCAACGAATACCGGCCGGACTATGTTCCCGGCACCAAGGTCACGCAGGGAAAATCGAACCGCGCCCCCAACAGCGGCTATGTGAACTACATCAACTACTCGTCCTTCCTGATTCCGCCCTACAAGGATGCGTCTGGGAATGTTCTGAGTCCGTTCGGCAACGCGTCGCGCAATCCTGGTCGCACGCCCGCGTTCAATGAAACCGACTTCGACCTGAACAAGAAGTTCAACACGCCGCTCGAAAGCATGAAGATCGAGTTCCGTGCCGAGGCCTACAACCTGTTTAATCACACCAACCTTTATCTGCCTAGCACGATCAGTGGTTCGCAGCCCACCGCGACGCAAACTCTGAGTTACGGGGCAACAGCACCGAATTCAGCGATTCCACCAACCGCCAATCCAACCAGCGGCGGACAGATCACTTCCACCTTCGAGCCCCGCATCATTCAATTCGGTTTGAAGGTGATTTACTAAATTGCTTAAACCAGCTGTGCCGGCCGCGTTGCGTGGCCGGCATACTTCGATTTTTTGTCCTTGAACCACTCAGATCGAGTGGCTGCTCTGACTCCGGACGCCTGAGATCGACTCCGGCCTCAGGCCATGCCGCGGATTGGCATGAATGCAGAGCAAGGGCGGGATCGATCTCGTTTGGCATTCCAGTATTACGCCACGAACCCGCGTCGCCCGGCGACAGGCACCTGCGCATCCAACCAGCCGCGCACTTTTTTGCCGCGTGATTTGGACCCTGTACGTGGCCGGGAGTTGAGGGTACGACCATGAGAACGAACATCCTGAAACAATTGGGGCGGCAAGGCGAGCAGTGGGATGTATTGGTGATCGGTGGCGGCGCCAGCGGCCTGGGCGCGGCCGTTGAAGCGGTTTCCCGGGGGTATCGCACCCTGCTGGTGGAGCGCTTCGATTTCGCCAAGGGCACATCGAGCCGAAGCACAAAGCTCGCGCACGGCGGCGTTCGCTACCTCGAACAACTCAACCTGACCCTGGTTCTGGATGCTTTGCGTGAGCGCGGCCGCATGTTGAGGAACGCGCCCCACCTGGTCCACGATTTGTCTTTCGTCGTCCCGGCTTATAGCTACTTTTCGCTTCCGTATTACGGCATCGGCCTCAAAGTCTATGAGCAGCTCTCCGGCAGCTTGTCGATGGGGCGCTCAGAGCTTCTCTCTCGCAACAGCACGCTTGAGAAGTTGCCGGGCCTGGCCGCGGATGGTCTTCGCGGCGGCATTCTCTATCACGATGGCCAATTTGACGACGCGCGTTTTGCCATCGCGCTGCTGCGCACGCTTGAGGACCTGGGAGGAACCGCCATCAACTACGTTGAGGCCACCGGCCTGCTGCAGGTTGGAGGCAAGACCGCTGGCATCAGGGCGCGCGACCGTGAGAGTGGCGCCGTCATCGAACTGCAGGCGAAGGTCGTGATCAACGCATGCGGAGTTCATGCGGAAGAGACGCTTGCCTTCGATGGCCACACGCGCGGATCGCTGCTGGCCATAAGCCAGGGAACCCATTTCGTGCTGCCGCATTACTTTCTGCCTGGAAATGCCGCGCTCATGGTTCCCAAAACGGCCGATGGCCGCGTGCTGTTCGCCATTCCGTGGCACGGCGCAACGCTCGTAGGAACCACCGATGAACCTGTCGACCGAGTGTCTGACGAGCCGCGCGCAAAAGCATCGGAGAGAGACTTTCTGCTGGATCACATCACCCGCTATCTTCACCGCACGCCAACTGCGGCAGAGATCCTCAGCGTCTGGTCGGGCCAGCGCCCGCTGGTGCGCAAAGGCGGCGTAAAAACATCGAAGCTTTCCAGGGACCACACCATCCTGGTTTCAAACTCCGGATTAGTCACGGTGACCGGAGGCAAATGGACCACTTATCGCCGCATGGGCCAGGACACCATCGATCGCGCCGCGGAAGTTGCATCGCTTCCCAGGGTACCGTCGCGCACGCGGGACTTGAGGCTTCACGGATGGACGCTGAATCCGAGTGAAGGAACTTCAGAGTGGGCGCGCGTCTACGGCTCAGATCTGCCTTTGCTCGACGCAATCCGAGCCGGAGATGCGGACCTCAATACGAATCTCGATGCGCCGATTCATCCGCGCCTTCCGTACCGGCTGCGCGAGGTGCTGTGGGCTGCGCGTCACGAAATGGCGCGGACGGTCGAGGATGTTCTGGCCCGGCGCACCCGCGCTCTTTTCCTCGATGCGCGCGCCGCCATTGAAGCTGCGCCCGTGGTGGCAGACCTGATGGCCAAAGAACTGAACAGGAGCGACGCGTGGAAGGTGAAAGACCTGTCGGACTTTATTGAAACCGCGAAGGGCTATATCTATGACGATTGCGATCTCCGCCGGGCGCCCATTGCCTATTCGCGATAGCACACGCGGCAGTTGCTATTCGGCGTGCAGCGCCACGTCAAACAGCAGCAGGCTTACGGTAGTAAAAATAATGTCGTAGCCCACCAGCATCTTGATCCACAGCGTCGGATCGCCTTCTCCGGTGAAAATGGACGTGGTGGCCTGCACCATGGCCAAAAGCGCAGGGATGAAGATGGGAAAGAGAATCAGCGAGAGCAGCAACTCGCGATTGCGGCTGCTCATCGCGAGCGCGGCAAAGAAGATGCCATTGCCGACCAGGGCCCATGTGCCCAGCGGCAGCACCAGCATCAGCAACCAGCCCTGGCCTGCGACGTGAAGGTTATAGAAGATAAAAAAGAAGGGCGCCAGGATCACCTGAACGACGGTGACAAAGATGAAGTTCACAATCACCTTGGCCAGGTAGAGCTCAGCCGAGGACGAAGGGACCATGCGCTGGGCATCCATCACCTGGTGGCGAATTTCGCGCGCCCATGCCTGATTGAGCGCGCTCACTGAGGCGAACATGGTGGCCACGCAGAGTACGCCGCCGGCAATCTGCTGTGAAAATTCGCCGCGCGGGTCGAATGCGATGGAGAAGAGCACGACCACCAGCCCGGAAAAGAACAGCATGGAGATCACCGCGTCGAGCGAGCGCCACTCGATGCGCAGGTCTTTCAGGAGATGAGTCCACAGGGCGCGCATCACGCTGGCTGGCCCTCCGAAGCTGCGGGATTCAAATCGTCGGATTTGGCAGTGTCTTTTGTCAGGTCCGCGGTTTGGGCCGCGGCGGCGCGGAAATAGTCGTCGGGGCTTAGGACTAACTGTGTTCCTCGCGTTCCGGCCGAGACGCTGATCTTGTCGAACAGGATTGCAGTCTCATCGACGAAGGCCGGAAAAGGCTTCCTGGCGCCGAAGACCGTCACACCACCGCGAATGTAGCCGGTGAGCGGCTGCACATCCTTGAGGGGAACCATTTCAGCCTTGCGCAGCCCGGCTGATCGAGCAAGCTTCTTGAAGTCCAGCTCGGCATTGCCGGGAATCACGGCGAATACATAGACGCCTGCCCCGCCCGTCGTAAGCAGCGTCTTAAAAACCTGCTCGGCAGGCATGGCGATTTTTTTTGCGACTGTAGTTGCCGAGAGATCGTTGGGATCGACTTCGTATTCGCGCAGTTCAAACGGGATGCCGAGGGATTCAAGAAGGCGGGCGCCGTTGGTTTTCATAACGTCGGCCTTCCCGGCTCGAAAGACGCTATCCGGCCGGCGTGCAGCGTCAGTACCCAGTCGGCGATGGGCGCGGCCAGCTCGCGCTGATGGGTGGTGAGCACAATTGTGCGATCGCTCTGGCGGAAGCCGGCCAGCATTTCTACCATCTGCCGGGCGCTTTCGACGTCCATGTTTGAGAACGGCTCATCGAGCAGAAGCAATTCGGGAATGGGGAGCAGAACGCGGGCCAGCGAAGTGCGCTGGCGCATGCCTTGCGAATACTGGCCCAGGGTGCGTTTCAGATCGGGGTCGAGACCCACCTGGCGCAGCGCATCGGCCGTCGGCAGGCAGTCGCGGCCGGGATAGAGATCGGCAAAATAGCGCAGATTTTCCTGTGCGGTCAGCTCGTCGTAGAGCATGGGTGCATGGCTCATGTATGCGATGCGCGCGCGGGCCTGCTGTGGCTCGAGGCCGTTGAAGACTCGGACCGTGCCGAAACTGGGGCGCAGCAGTCCGGCCAGAATCCTCAAAAGTGTTGACTTGCCGGCGCCGTTCTCGCCCAGCAGGACGTAGCACCGGCCCGGTTCAAAGTCAGCGGAAACCTGGCGCAGCGCGGCAAAAGAACCAAAGAGCTTTGAAACCTGATCGAGCCGGGCGCAGAGCGTAGTGCGGGCGGGCTCGGATGGGTTGGCGCTCATTCGATCAGTTGGCTGCGGTCTGGTTGGCGGCGGGCGCTGCCGGCGCGGCGCTGGACGCAGCGGCGGGTTTGGCGTTGGCAGGACCTGCCGGCGCCGCGCCGGGCTGCACGGGCGCGTATTTGCTTGCGCACTTGGCCTGAAGCACGTTGGCGTGGAATACTCCGTCACGTCCATAGGTACCCATCGCCAGCGCCTGCGCATCGTCTTTGAAAGTGTCAGGAGGCGGCTCAGAGCCCTTGTAAACCACCTTCAGCAGCCGGCCGCTGCCGGCCTTGGGAGAGTGGCTCTCAAACTCATTCATTACAAAATCGACGTGGGTGCCGTTCTGTTCGATGGAGCCGGGCTGAACGAAGCCTTCAACACGCAGCTGGCTGTGGTAGGCCTTGTCGCCCAACCCGCCGAGCTCGGCAATGGTCACATAGTAGCTCTTGTTCGCCCCGTAGCCGGTGAAGGCGAGCCATCCGATGGTGCCGACGATAATGGCAGCCGCAATCCCGATCCGCAAGGTATTTCCAGAGATTTTCATTGTCAGTCTTAACGATACGAGGGTAGAGGGCCGGGGTCAACTGTTGGAGGCAACTTGAGTGATTTAGGTCACACCAGCACCTTCACCCATCGCAGGCGGTTAACCCCTTATTCCGAGGGGATTTAGCGTGAGGAGTTCAGGCTCTGCGTGGCGCGATCGAGCGCCTGCGCAAGCACCACCAACTGTTGTGCGGCGATTGCAGAGTTTTTGGCGTCGATGGCCTCATTCACGCCGGGGATAACGACAGCCGAATAGCCTGTGTATTCGCCGGGAGCGTAGATGGTGTGTTTGTACCATGGGCGATTGGGCAGACCGGCGTCGGTCAGCAACGCGGTTTCAGCGCCGCGTAGTGCGTTGTTCAGTTTTACCAGGTCGCCGGAGGCCGCGGCTTCCTGATCGTGCGCTCTTTGCGCCGCCACAGTCAGCCGCTGCGCTGCTGCCTCGGCCGGAGCAAAATCCAGGCCGGCCAGCTTCGCGTCTGCCGCCTTGTGCTGTGCCGCCTCAATGTAAGCGGTGATCTCGCGGGCGTAAGCCGTGTAGTCGTAAGGCAGCACGTCGGCGTCGGCCATGCGCAGCGCTTCCAGGCCCAGAATGCGGGCCATCTCCTGCAGATAGGCAAAATGCGGGTCGGCGTTTTGTGTATACCAGGCAAAATCGTCGAAGGTCGAGTGATACACGCCGTACGGGCCTTCCGACCCGATGTCCGTGGAGGGCACGCCCGCGTGCTGCAGGAAAGGTGTAAAGTCGGAACCCGAACCCAGGTCACCGACGCGGACCTCTTCATCGCTTGTGGGCGGCGCATTCGATCCTTGGTGTTCGTTGTCCTCGCGGCGCTCCATTCTCCACTGCTGATAAACCGTTCCGCTCACGGGGCTGGGAACGGAGCGGGTCAGATCGCGGAGAAACTGTTTCAGCGAAGGCACGGCGGAGGCCGAGAAATCCGGACCCGAGACTGCTACGTCCACGTTGAAGTACGCCACGGCATGGTCGAGCGTCTTGCCCTGCTGCTCCACCCACTCCGTTGACCCGATCAAGCCCTCCTCTTCAGCATCCCAACTGCAAAAGACAATGGTGCGTTTGGGCCGCCATCCATCCTTGAGCAGCGCGCCGACGCCGTGCACCGATTCGAGCATGGCCGCGGTGCCGCTACTCGGATCCACCGTGCCGTAGACCCACGCATCGCGGTGGTTGCCCACCACCACCCGCTCGCCCGGATATTCCGAACCCTTGATCTTGCCGATTACATCCCAGATGATCCGGCGCTGGTAATCCTGCTGCGAAACCAGGTGAACCTTCACGCCGCCGGGGCCGAGATGATAGCGGAAGGGAAGCGCACCCTGCCAGCCCTGCGGCACGCCCGGCCCTTGCAGAGCCTGCAGAATGGGTGCGGCATCGTGGTAGCTGATGGGGATGGAGATGATCTGCGGCTGGTTTCCGCCGCCGGCGATGCGGGCTGAGTCAGGCAGATCCAGCGTTGAAGCCACGCCTGGAGTTTCAGGATCGCCCGCATATTTGAACAGGTACTGGACCGAGCCGCGCTGCACGCCGGTATCGGGCCGCCAGGGGCCAATGGGCCAGGGATCGCCCTTGTAGTAGCCGTCGTCCTGCGGATCGGAGTAAATGAGCACGCCGGCCGCGCCACGCTTCTCGGCGATGTAGACCTTGACGCCCCGGAAGTTGGCGCCGTAACGGCAAATCACGATCTTGCCGTGGAGATCGATATGCTGCGCGGCCAGTCGATCGAAATCCTCCAGCCGGCCGTAATTGGCGTAAACCACGTCGCCGGTCAGGTCTCCCGATCCGGAAGATCCGTTGAACGGCATCACCACGCGCGGGTCGTCCTGGTACGGGTCGCCGTTGACATGTTCCCGCGTCGGCCCGCTCATTAGGAGCTTCCCGCCCGCGTCAAAAGCCTCTACGCGCACTTCTTTGGGCTGGTTCAACAACACGCGGTAGGGCACAATCTCGGTGTCGAGTCCGGCTGCGCGAAACTTTTGCGCTACGTACTCAGCCGTCTTGTGGTCCTCGGGAGTGGCGGCAAGGTGCGGCGCGGAGGTAAGAGTCTTCAGGTGTTCTCCGGCCAGCTTGGAGTCCGGCACAGCGAGAAACTTCTCCTCGACTTTTGCCTGGGCATCGAAGCTGCTGTAGCCAAAGACGCTCTGCGGGCCGGACGATTGAGCTTGAAGCGTGCCGGCAATGCAGACCAGGGGAAACCCGGAAAAAAAGAACGCAACCAGCGTCTTGCGCGAGAACATCGATTGTACCCCCCGAAAAGAAAGTTAAATGCGGGAACTCCGGCGGATGAATTGCGTCAAGTGCGGCGCATTTCTGACGCACGAAGCAACAAACCATCAGCTTACACCAAGGCAATGGAGAAACGCCTCTGAGCGCCGGGACATTAAGCAACGGGCTGAGCGCAGTGCGCGCAGCGCGTTGCGGCCAGGGGAATCTCGCTCAGGCACTCCGCACAGGGCTTTGTCGCGGGCGGCGGCGCGGGCGCGGGCGGACTGAACTTCTTGAGCATGTATTGCGTCGGCAGCAGAATCGCAAAATAGATTGCCGCCGCAACCAGCAGGAAGTTGATCAGCGTGTTAAGCAGCTTGCCAATATGAATCTCGCCCGGCGCAATGTAATTGGCCGGGAGCGGGTTCGGCGGCGGTGAAACGTGGTGCAGAACCGGCACGTGTATGACCAGGGTGGAGAAATCCGGCGCACCCACCAGCGCGGAGATTGTCGGCGTAATCACATCGGCGGTAACTGACGCGGTGATCGCCCCGAAGGCCGCGCCGATGATGACCGCGACCGCCAGGTCCACAACATTCCCACGAAGAATAAAATCCCGAAATCCTTTCAGCATCGCTACCTCCTGTGCCTCATCGGCTGTGCGGTATTGGTTTGATTGGCCACGCGGCTGGACGGTCGATCCATCCCGCCAGGGCGCCGTTGGGTGGTTTGCTCTGAACATGCTACACGGCGGATGCGGAGAGTCGTATGAGGAAAAATCCACTGAACTGCGCGCCGATCAGGGGCTCATCATGCGAGTGTCAGCAGAGCGACGATCGCGGCCAGGACCATCAGTTCGGAATAGAGCAGGATGAGCACGCCGGCGTGATAGAGGCTCCATCTGCGTTGCAGGCAGCGGGCCGTCTCGGCCATTCCCCAGGCCGCAATCAACAGAACGAGAATCTGCCAATTCGAGCCGTGGATGTTTTCGATATAAGGAAAGCCGGCCAGCCGCAGGCTTGCCGCGAACGCCCCCATCGACAGCAGGATGCCGCGGGGAAGCGACCGTTGCCGCAATCGAAAGATGGAGAGCCGGGGAAGCACGACACTTACAACTGTAGTACGGCAAATCTAGCCCGCCACCAGTTCCATCTCGCGTAGTGAGCCGATGTAAGGAGCACGCAGGACGCCGCGTTCGGTGATGATGGCGGTGACGTACTTAGCCGGAGTCACGTCAAAGGCGGGATTGCAGATGCCAACCCCGTTGGGCGTGAGCTGCTTGCCGCCGTGGTGAGTGACTTCAATCTGCGGCCGCTCCTCGATGGGGATGGCGTCGCCGGTGGGCGTGGCGAGATCGATGGTGGACCAGGGCGCCGCGACATAAAACGGAATGCCGTGTTCTTTGGCCAGGATCGCGACGTTATAGGTGCCGATTTTGTTGGCGGTGTCGCCGTTGGCTGCGATGCGGTCGGCGCCCACGACCACGGTCTGAATGCGGCCAGCTTTCATGAGGCTGGCGGCCATGTTGTCGCAGATCACGGTGGTGGGAATGCCGTCCGCCATCAGCTCCCACGCGGTGAGCCGCGCGCCTTGCAGGAAGGGGCGTGTTTCGTCGGCGTAAACATGGATGCGCTTGCCCTGTTCGAAAGCGGCGCGAATCACGCCCAGGGCTGTCCCGTAGCCGCACGTGGCCAGCGCGCCTGCGTTGCAATGTGTCAATACACCGCCCTCTTGCGGCAACAGCGCGGCTCCAAATGCGCCCATCGTTTTGCAGGCGGCGATGTCTTCCCGATACATGTCGTGCGCTTCAGCGAAAGTTTTTTCCTGAATTTCGATTAAAGTCGCGCCGCCAGCCAGCAGCTTTGCAAAAAGCGCTTTCATGCGGTCGATGGCCCAGAAGAGATTCACGGCAGTGGGCCGGGTCCCGGCCAGCCGCGCGCAGATTTTTTCAAACTCCGGAGCGAACTCTTCGGGCGTGGAGGCAGCCGTATGCCTTGCGCCCAGGGCGATGCCGTAAGCGGCAGAGACGCCGATGGCCGGCGCGCCGCGCACCACCATGGTGACGATGATTTCCGCCACCTGCTCATAGGTGGTGGCAAGCACGTAGCTCTCCTCGAGCGGAAGCTTGGTTTGGTCAATGAAGCGAACGCCTTCGGAGGTCCAGGTCAGAGTAGGTATCATGCTCTTCCAGTGTAAACTGTGGCCGGGTGCGGGACGGAGCGGGACCAGTGCGGCTGAAAACATTTTCAATTTTTGCTGGACGCACCCTTGCCCCGATGGATACATTGGTTCCGATAGCTGAGTCTGGTTTCCGCGCTCAAGTGCCGTGCAGCCGGCCAATTTGCGCCGCGACAGCTCAGATACCCCGCGACTTCAAGGAGCCATCTTGCAACTTACATCCGTCGACTGGCTGATCATGTTGCTCTACTTCTTCTTTGTGCTGGGCATCGGTTTTGCCCTCAAGCGCTACATGAAGACGAGCAAGGACTTTTTTCAGGCCGGTCGCGCGTTGCCCGCATGGATCTGTGGCCTGGCCTTCATCAGTGCCAATCTGGGTGCGCAGGAAGTCATCGGCATGGGCGCTTCGGGAGCCAAGTATGGCCTCGAGACAGCCCATTTCTACGGCATCGGCGCTATTCCGGCCATGATTTTCGTGGGCATCTTCATGATGCCTTTTTACTACGGCTCGAAGGCGCGGTCGGTGCCCGAGTTCCTGCGCATGCGCTTCGATGAAAAAACCCGCGCGCTCAACGCCTGCTCGTTTGCAGTGATGACCGTCTTCAGCTCCGGCATATCGATGTACGCGATGGCGCGGCTCATCGAGGCCCTGCACGTGTTCGACGGGCTGTTCCGCGCGCTGGGCTGGCCTCAGGGAGGCATTTTCACTTTCTCCATCTGCCTGTCTGCGTTGATTGTTCTTCTTTATATTTTTCTGGGCGGGCTCACCAGCGCAATCTACAACGAGGTGCTGCAGTTCTTTCTTATCGTTGCGGGTTTTCTGCCGCTGGTGCTGCTGGGACTGAAGAACATTGGGGGTTGGTCCGGCCTCAAGGCTTCAGTGCCCGTGGCCTACATGCATGAGTGGAAAGGCATGATGCATGCCAGCACCAACCCCATGGGGATTGACATTATCGGAGTGGGCATGGGTCTGGGCTTTGTGCTCGGCTCCGGATACTGGTGCACGGATTTTCTGGTGATTCAGACGGCCATGGCCTCGCACAATATGGAGTCGGCGAGGCGTGTTCCTCTTATTGCCGCCGTTCCCAAAATGCTGTTTCCATTTCTGGTGATTGTTCCCGGGCTGCTGGCACTCGGCCTGCCCACGCCGCACAGCACAACCGTGGTGCGCACCGAAAACGGAGTGATCTATCACGAAATCAATGTTGTGCCGCCAGAGGTGGAGGCGGGACACGGATTGATTCCCGCGAAGGTTAACCCGGTGACCGGCAAGCCGATGCTCGATGCCAGCGGACGCCCGCTGTTGGACTACGACATGGCCACGCCCAATCTGCTGCTGCATTATTTTCCTACCGGCATCCTGGGCCTGGGTTTAACCGCGCTGCTGGCCAGCTTCATGAGCGGCATGGCGGGCAATGTTACCGCCTTCAATACGGTATTCACCTACGATCTTTACCAGTCGTACATCCATAAAGGCGCCTCGGACCGGCATTACATGGCGGTGGGCCGATGGGCCACTGTGGGTGGCATTCTGCTCTCCATCTGCACGGCCTACGCCGCCATCAATTTCAACAACATCATGGATACGCTGCAATTGGTTTTTTCGTTCGTCAATGCGCCGCTCTTTGCCACCTTCCTGCTGGGAATGTTCTGGAAGCGAGCTACCGGGCACGGCGCATTTGCGGGGTTGATCACCGGAACCGCGGCGGCCATGCTGCATCACGGGCTCACGCTGCCGATTGAAGCGCATCCGGGCATTCACGGCGGATGGATCACCGTGCTGCATCATTATCCAAGCGACATGGCGCAGAATTTCTATGGAGCCATCTACGCCTTCAGCGCCAATTTTGTGGTAGCCGTGGTGGTGAGCCTCTTCACCAAGCCTTATCCCGAATCGCAGTTGGTGGGCCTGGTGCACTCACTTACGCCCAAGCCCTCCCACGAGCATCTCAAGTGGTGGAAGCGTCCTGAAGCGCTGGCCGTCGCTATTCTGCTGGTGGCCGTTGCCCTGAATATTTTCTTTGCCTGAGGAGAGAGGAAAACCATGAATCTCGATCTGCGCGTTCCCATGGGGTTGATGTTCACCTTGACGGGAATGATCCTTACGGCATTCGGCCTGGCCACCAGGGACAATACTGCCCTCTATGCCAGGAGCCTGGGCATCGACGCGAATCTCTGGTGGGGAATCGTGCTGCTTGCCTTCGGAATCATCATGCTGACGCTCGGACGCCGCAGCCAGATGCGCATGGCGCGAGAGGAAGAGAAAAAAGGGAAAACAGAAATAAAATAGCGCCTTGCCGAAATTTGTTTGAGCAGGGAAAACCGCAATCGGAATGATGTAGCCTGTTGCCATGTGCGGCCGATATTACAGGCGATCTGACAAGCAGAGAATCGCGGAGGCTTACCGCCTCGGCGAAATTCCATTCGACCTGGTTCTCCCCGACTGGAATTTCAATATAGCTCCTACCACTTTCCAGCCCGTGATCCGGCTGAATCGAGATGCGGGCGGGCGCGAGATGGTGCTCATGCGTTGGGGCCTCGTTCCTTTTTTCACCAGGCATCTATCGGATGTGAAGGGAATCTCGACCATCAATGCCCGCGCTGAGACAGTGCGGACGAGTCCCACCTGGCGGACGCCATTCAAGAAGCGCCGCTGCCTGGTTCCCGCGGACGGCTTTTACGAGTGGAAGCGCGTGGATGAGAAGACCAGGCAGCCCTACGCATTCCGGCTGGCCAACGATGCCCCGCTGGCGTTTGCCGGCCTGTGGGATCGATGGAAAGCGCCCGACGAGAGCTGGCTCGAATCGTTCAGTATCGTCACCACCAGCGCCAACGAGTTAATGGCGCCGGTTCATAACCGCATGCCGGTCATTGTCCACAAGCGCGACTACGACCGATGGCTTGACCAGGAGGAAGACCCGACTCCGGTGGACATTCTGCGGCCCTACGAGGCCGAAGAGATGGCGTGCGGGCCGTGCAATCCGAAGGTCGGCAATGCGAGGAACAACGGGCCGGAGATGCTCGACAGTGCGTGATTCACGATGCGAGGCCGAAAACAAAGCGTGGCCGCCCCAGAGCGGCTGCCTTGAGGCGCAATAAGCGCGGTGTGGTACATTTGCGCCATGAACTGGAAGGCTTTGGCGGCTCTTGTTCTTTTGCCAGTGCTTGCGCAGTGGCCCTCAGCAGCCGTTGGGCAGACCGGCGGCCACCCCGCAGCCAGTGCACAGACAGCACGGCCTGCTTCCGCCAACGCAGCTCCGCAGAATCCGGGCAGTACGCCTGGCCGAACCGATTGCGAAGCAGGCCCGTGCGACTATCAGCCATCCCACATCACCATTGCTACTCCGGCTCCCGCGCCCGCACCCTGGTCCTTGCTGGATCAAATTAAATGGGCCGCCATCCTGGTGCTGGTGATCCTGGGGTACGCGGGAATCATGATGGCGCTCTCGTTGCTCAGAAAAATCGAGCGGCAGACCCGGTTCGCAGAAACGGCAGCGCAGGCTGCGGCTGAGAGCGCCCAGGCTGCAATGCTGCAGGCGCAGGCGATCGTGCGCTCGGAGAGGCCGTGGATACTCATCACCGTCGAGCCCTCGCGCAGCGTCGAAAACGGATTTACGGTGTTGGCCACCAATCGCGGGCGGAGTCCGGCGAGAATTGTCTCAACTGTGGACCAGATCACCAGTGCGATCGATCAGAACCACCTGCCCGATACACCCCAATACAGGGATGCGGAGCCGAGTGCCGCGCCAGACTCCGTTATTCTCCTTCCCGGCGAATCGACGGGTATCCGGTCCTTTAGCCGCGACGACGTAAAGGGATTCTGCGTAAATGAAGAGAAGTTGAAACGAGTGGAAAAATGGGAAGAACTCATCTTGCTCTATGGAAAGGTTATCTACAGGGATCTCATTTCCGCAGGCGATGAGCAGGTGCACGAAAGCTCGTGGTGCTGCTGGTATATTCACGGACGCCAGAAAAGCGGAATGGTGCTGGCGGGGCCGCCTGCATACAACCGCCATAATTAGCGACTGGCCGGTGTGGCCCAACTCTCGGGCCTCTCTCGCAGTTCCAACTTCTTACGCAACCGTCGAACCGCGACTTCAGGCGGTTTTTGGTTCGCTGAGATGATGCTCCGCGTAGAGCGGGTCAGTCTCCGCGAGCCGGATGAGGCGGTGGAGATAAGCCCGGGAGATGCAAAGGCTGCGGGCAGCCAATGTCTTGTTGCCATTGTTCTCGCGTACCGCCGAGACGGCCAGCTTGATCTTGTAGTCGCGGAGTTGGCGTTCAAACGAGCCGGACGGCTGGTAGTCGCCAATGTCGACCACGCCGTCGGATCCGGCCACTTCGTCTTCGTTGACGTTGAGGCTCAAATCTTCCGCGCGAACGCTGCGGCCGGGAGCCAGAATGATGGCCCTCTGCATCACGTTCTCGAGTTCCCGCACATTGCCGGGCCATGCGTAGCCCTGGAGCAGTTCCAGAGCTTCCGGCTCGATGCTCTCCATCGGCTTCTGGAACACCTTCGCATACTGGCGAAGGAAATGCTGCGCAATCTGGGGAATGTCTTCGGGGCGGTCCTGGAGCGGCGGCGACTCGATGCGCATCACGTTGATGCGGTAAAAAAGATCCTGGCGGAACTTGCCTTCAGCCACCAGTTTGGCCAGATCCTGGTGCGTGGCGAAGATGAGGCGCGCACGCAAGGGAATGAGCCGATTGCTGCCCAGGCGGCTGAATTCCATCTGCTGTAGCACGCGTAACAGTTTCACCTGCGTAAAGAGGCTCAGATCGCCAATCTCATCGAGGAAGAGCGTTCCGTCGCCGACTTTTTCAAAGTAGCCCTCGCGAACTCCGACCGAACCGGTGAACGCGCCCTTCTCGTGACCGAAAAGTTCAGCCTCGATCAAGGTTTCAGGAATTGCACCGCAGGAAACTGCCACAAATGGCTTATTGGCGCGGGTGCCCAGATTGTGAATGGCGCGGGCGATCAGTTCCTTGCCGGTTCCGCTTTCGCCGGTGATAAGCACGGAGGCGTTGAGATTGGTTACACTTCGGACCAGTTGATACACGCGCTGCATGCTGGGTGTCGATCCCAGGATCTGGTCGCAACTGCCGGGTTCCTCCGCACGTTGCTGTACGGTATGGAGTTGCTGCTTCAGCGAGGAGTTTTCAAAGGCCCGGCTGAGCATGGTCTTCAGGTCGCGAATGGAGGGCGGACGGCGGCAGTAGCCAAAGGCTCCGGAGCGGACCAGCTCAAATGCGGTCGAGCGGAGACTGTCGTCGGCCATGAGAATAGCTGGAACATTCGAAGCGATGAGCCGGCGGGAGCACTCGATCCGTCCCTGCAGGGAATCGCGATGCGAAGAAAGGTCGAGAATCATGACATCGCATCCGCATGCCGAGACGAGGCCGTCCATCCCCTTCTCGTCGGACTCGAGGAGAACCTGGAAGTCCTTACCAAGAGCAGAGGAAAGCAAGGGGTGCAACGTGCGATCTTCCGAGTAGAGCCCAATTCTGATCATATGGACAGAAAATCCTCCCGCGGGAATCCGCCATGCCGTTCTTGGGGAAGGAAACAGTTAATCTCGATCGGCAATGTTGAGCTATGATCCCGCATCGAGATGAAAATGCCAATCCCTGAATAGTGCTAATAGGCGCGACAATGGTAATACAACATAGCTGCGAGCCGGTCATCGATTCCCGCCGGCCGACAAAATGCACAGCTACTAATCCCCTATGTACTTCGAATTAAAGGCTTTGTATCCAGTAGAAACATCGCCCCGATTCGATCGGTTGGGATGCGGGCGGCTGAATAAAATGACTGTAAGCGCTATTTTTTCAGCAACTTATCCTGAAAAATGCAAACGAAACGAAACTCCTGCCGCGTCAGCCAAAGTTGAACAGTGCGGGAGGTTTAAGTGACACCGGAAACATTATCGCACATTTTGCGGGACAAAAGTAATCATTTATACGTTACCGAAGATGCAACAATTTCCCCCTTGCAACACTTTAGTGCACAGAGGACGGTCTCATAATTGCAACAGAAATAACAGACCCGGCGGAATCACGAAATTAATTTCTGATTCCGCCGGGCGCGGCAACTACGCCAGATCGGAGATGTAGCGCGAACAGGACCGGAAAACCGGAGCCCGGGAATTCTGTGCGGGGCCGGTCGGAACGGTGTTTTAGAGTTCCTCTCATATATATATCTTTATTATTTTGAGATAGATCGACTATGAATGCGTCCGCTGCGGTTCGTCGTCCGGGAGGCGCTGGAATGAGGCGGCCGAGCAGAATGTGGTAGAGAAACTCGCTGAACGGACCCGATTTCTATGTGTATACGGTCCGCTTCACGCGGCGGCCTGCGCGTATACAGGCGTGTACACTTGCGACCCTTAATACCCGTAACTGCTTGAATCACTGGGCGCTAAGCCTGTGCAGATTTGGTTGGTCAATTGCTTTAAACAAGATGTATCCTACCGCTTAGCGGTAAGAGGAGCCTGGGGATGCATTCGTTTGCATGGTGGCCGACATTGATCGTTCTGGGTGTGGCGACCTTTACAGACCTTCGCAGCCGGCGCATTCCCAACTGGTTGGTACTTCCGTTTTTGCTGGCGGGAATTGTCGTTTCCGGCTGGCTTCAGGGCTGGCATGGGATTGAACAGAGCCTGGCCGGTGCGGGACTTGCGACTCTGATTTACGGAATTCTCTTCTTGAAGTTTGGAATGGGCGCCGGAGATGTGAAGTTGTGCGCCGCCATTGGGGCCTGGATTGGTCCCATTCAGTTGTTGTATGCACTGCTGTTTACCGCCCTTGCGGGCGGATTGATGGTACTTGTCTGGGCCGCATGCAGGGGGCTTCTGCTGCTGATCGGACGGAGGAAGCGCGAACAGGTGACGCTCAACGGTCTCATGGAAGCGAAAATGCCTTACGCGCCGGCCATTGCCATCGGGACGCTGTTCTCGTTTTTTGCTCATTGAAGAAATGGGGCAGCAAGACATGTCTTCTTTGTATTCGGAAAATCGAACCCCGGAGCCCGCGTACGATGGGAACCATGCAGTTAGGAGCAGCAATACAGTGACCACGGATTCTTCTCCGTATTTCGGTTCGCAATATCCAGAGTCGATCGGCGCGCAGTCGCTGTCGATTGCGCTGATCGGCCCGAACGAGGAGCACCGCGCGTCGGCGATGCTTGCGCTGTCGGCAAGCGCGGGCAATGAAGTGCGCGAGTTTCCGTCGTATCCTCCTAGCCTGGACGATGTGAACAGATTGCTGGAACAGCACTACGACGTCATCATCATCGACCTCGATGCCGACCCGGAGTACGCGCTGGAACTGGTCGAGAGCATCTGCGTGGGCGGTGCTGCGACCGTGATGGTGTATTCGGAGAAATCCGATCCGGATTTGCTGGTGCGCTGCATGCGGGCAGGCGCGCGCGAGTTTCTGACGATTCCGTTTGACAGGAACATTGTGGCCGAGGCGCTGGTGCGGGCCGCGGCCCGCCGCCCAGTAGCCAAGGTCACGAGAAAGGCTGCCGGAAGACTGCTGACATTCATCGCCGCCAAGGGTGGCTCCGGAGCGACCACGATAGCTTGTAATTTTGCTGTGGCGCTGGCTCAGGATCCGAACCAGAAAACGCTGCTGATCGATCTTGATCTGCCACTGGGAGATGCCGCGCTGAATCTGGGGATCGTGGCTGAGTACTCCACCATCAATGCCCTTCAGGCGACCAATCGGTTGGACGCCAGCTTTCTTTCCCAACTGCTGGTCAAGCACAGCTCCGGTCTTTGGGTGCTGGCCGCTCCGGGAAAGTTCGTCCAATACAAGTCCTCCGACGAGGACATTGACCACCTGATGAGTGTGGCGCGCCAGGAATTCGACAATGTGGTTGTCGATTGGGGATCGAGGCTGGATTTCACGGGATCGGCAGTGCTCAAAGAGTCGACCACGATTTACCTTGTGACGCAGGCGGGCATTCCCGAATTGCGCAACTCGAATCGGATGATCTCGCAGTACTTCTCGGGCAACAATCCTCAACTGCAAATCGTCATCAACCGGTACGAACCGCGCTCGCTGGGAGTTTCAGAAGAGCACATAACGAAGGCCCTGACTAGGCCCGCGCAGTGGAAGATTCCCAACGATTATGCCTCGGTGCGCAAAATGCAGATCAACGCCACTCCCCTGGCGCTTTCCGATTCGCCCATTTCGCGGATCATCCGGCAGATGGCGTACGCCGCAACCGGACAGGTCGAGGAAAAGTCAAAGAAGAAGGGTTTCAGTCTGTTCCGGTAAGCGGGGCAGAGACGATTAACAGAAAAAACCAATCCTTTTGGACGGTAGGTACAACGTGGAATTACTGAATCTGGAAAAGTACAAAGCGGAGATACACCGGACCCTGATATCCAAGCTCGATCTGGAGAAGCTGTCGCGCGTCAATTCCAGTCAGGCTCGACAGGCTGTATCGGCCATCGTGAAAGAGATCATCGCGGACCAGCGGGTGCCCCTCAATTATGACGAGCAGGAAAGGATTCAAGCCGACCTGCTGGACGAAGTGTTCGGCCTCGGTCCGCTCGAGCCGCTGCTGCGCGATCCCAAGATCTCCGACATTCTGGTTAACGACAAGGATCACGTATTCGTGGAGCGGGGCGGGCTGCTGCAGAGGGTCAACACGTCCTTTCGCGACGACCGCCATCTGCTCCAGATCATCGACCGCATCGTCTCCCGGGTGGGACGCCGCGTCGATGAGTCGTCGCCGATGGTGGATGCCCGTCTGCCGGATGGCTCCCGCGTGAACGCCATCATTCCGCCGCTTGCGCTGGATGGGCCCTCGCTGTCGATCCGGCGTTTTGGAACCGGTCCGCTGGCCGCCAATCAACTGGTGCAACTGAAGAGCATCTCAGCCGAGATGATGGAAGTGCTGTCGGCCGCGGTCAAGGCGCGTATCAGCGTCCTGGTCTCGGGAGGCACAGGCGCCGGAAAAACCACCTTCCTCAACATTCTGTCGCAATACATTCCGCACAGTGAGCGGCTGGTCACCATCGAAGACGCGGCCGAGTTGCGGCTGGCCCAGGAAAACATCGTGCGCCTGGAAACGCGTCCGCCGAATATTGAAGGGCAGGGCGCCATCCGCCAGCGGCAACTGCTCAGTAACTGCCTCCGTATGCGCCCCGACCGCATCATCATCGGCGAGGTGCGCGGCGAAGAGGCCTTCGACATGCTGCAGGCCATGAATACCGGTCACGAAGGTTCGATGACCACCATTCACGCCAACACGCCTCGCGATGCGGTCTCCAGGCTGGAATCCATGGTGGCCATGGGGAACATGAACCTGAATGAAAAATCCGTTCGCCAGCAGATCGCTTCCGCCATCACCATTGTGGTGCAGGCCGAGCGGCTCAGCGATGGAACCCGCAAGGTGACAAGCATTTCAGAGATCACGGGAATGGAAGAGAACGTGATCAGCATGCAGGAAATCTTTACCTTCAGCAAAAAGGGAATTGGGCCCGACGGCAGGGTGATTGGTGTGTTCCAGCCCAGCCGCATCCGTCCCCGGTTCCTGGAACGGCTGAGGATTGCAGGCGTGGTGATGCCACCCGCCATCTTCGAACGCGAGACGCTGGTCAACTAGCAGAAAGGGGAAAAGCATGCCACTGGTTTTCGTTCTCGTTTTTGTGGGCGTGTTTGTGATCATTGCGCTGCCGATCATCGCTACCGGCTCGGCCCGGAAAGCCAGGCAGGTGCAGGCTTCGCTTGACTCGGCGCTGGCCACCGATACTCCTTCGTCACGCGATCAGATCTTGAACCTGCGCAAGGATTCGGCGCTCAGCAGCATTCCCTGGCTGAATACCAAGCTGCTGCGGATTCAGCTGGCCCCTTATCTCCATAACCTGCTGAGCCAGGCGAACGTCAAGTGGAGCGCGGGCAGGCTGATGGTGGTCAGTGTGGCTTGTTTCATCATCCCCGGCTATGCGGTCTATGCCTACTTCGGAAACGCCCTCATTGGCCTCGGTGTCGGGGTTGCTTGTGGATTCATGCCCTTCGGCTGGATCATCTTCATGCGCAACCGGCGCTTCGACAAGTTCCAGGAAGGGTTGCCGGAAGCTCTCGATCTGATGGTGAACGCGCTGCGCGCCGGACACAGCCTGATTGCGTCCATGGGGTTGGTGGCGCGCGAAGCTGCCGATCCTGTCGGGGGCGAATTCAGAATCTGCTTTGAGGAGCAAAACTACGGTCTGGAAATGAAGACCGCAATGGATAACTTGCTGGTTCGCATCCCGCTTCAGGACCTGAAGATCACCGCCACCGCGATCATGATCCAGAAGGAGACCGGCGGCAATCTTGCCGAGGTGCTGGACAAAACTTCTCATGTCATCCGAGATCGGTTCCGCCTCAAGCGCCAGGTGCAGGTGCACACCGCTCAGGGGCGTATGACGGGCTGGATTCTCAGCATGTTGCCCGTCGTGCTCGGTTTCCTCTTGTATCTCGTCAATCCGCAAATGATGAGCATTCTCTGGCATAAGGATATCGGCATCAAGCTGATCTGGACTGCCGCCGGAATGACCGTCTTTGGCGGGCTCGTCATTCGCCACATCGTCAACCTGGATATGTAAGGGTAACCAATGGAATTTGCGATCTTTTCTTTTTGCGTGATATTTCTGCTGATCGGCAGCGGCGGCCTTTTGCTGTTCTATCGCGAAGCCATGCTCAAGCGGATTTCCGAGGCAATCAACCCGCAGACCAAGCAGCGCTCTCTGCTCACCGCCATCCAGCAGACCGGGACTTCGCTGGGCGGCGTGGTTGAGCAGTTCGAGCACATGCTGCCGAAGAGCCAGGCCGAAGTCTCGGTGATCAAACAGCGCCTGGTCCGGGCCGGCTATCGCAACGAGTCCGCCGTCAAGGTTTTCTATGGCGCCAAGGTGCTGGTTCCCCTGGGCCTGGCCCTGACCGTCACCGTGACCGGTTTGGTGAGCCTGGTGGGCCCGCTCTTCGCTTATGTTGCCGCGCTCGGCGTCGGTTTCCTGGCTCCGGATTTCTGGCTGGGAAGAAAAATCAAGAAGCGGCAGAAGCACATTACGCGCGGTCTTCCCGATGTCCTCGATCTGCTGGTGATCTGCGTCGAGGCCGGCCTCAGCCTTGACCAGGCCACGGCGCGCACCGCCGAGGAGTTGTACCATGCGCAGCCGGAACTGTGCGATGAGCTCGGCGTGACCGTGCTCGAGCAGCGTGCCGGCCGGCCGCGTACCGAGGCGTGGAGGAATCTCGCCGAACGCACCGGGGTCGCTAGCTTGAAAAACATGGTTTCCATGCTCGTGCAGTCGGAGCAACTCGGAACCAGCATTGCCAAGACCCTACGCGTACATGCCGAAACGCTCAGAACCCAGCGCGTGCAAATGATCGAGGAACAGGCGGCCAAAACCTCGGTCAAGCTCGTGTTTCCACTTGTGTTTTTTATCTTTCCAGCGCTGTTTCTGGTGGTGCTGGGTCCGGCGGTACTTGTAATGATTGATTCGTTTACCGCGCTTACCAGCAAAAAATAAGAGGGAGAAAAGAAATGGATACTACCACGATTGTCCGGATTGTCGCCGCTGCACTTTTTGTCATCGTATTGGTGCTCTTGGTTCAGCGCCGCCGCACTAAGGTGAAGTAAGACTGGACGCGGGAGGTCCGGCGACGGCGACTCGTGAGAACCAGCGCCATCGCCTGACCTGAATGTCCCGCTGACCGAGGGCCTTGCCGCGCGGCTTTGAAGCTGTCCCGGCAATTTGTTTCGGCAGTGGGAGGGGTGAGGTGTTCCCTTTTTGTTGCCTGCCGCGGCGAAGGGATTCGACGGCAGAACAGATTGGCTATATGCACGAGATGGAAAAGACAGAACGATCGCACCGGGGGCCGGAAGAAGTAGCCGCAACAGAAGGCACGCCGCGGGCAGGAGGAATTATGGAGTCGCGGATACATTGCGCCTATAACCAGACCAGGGAGTGCTTCCTCGGGCTGGAGATTACGGTCGCCGATCTTGCCTATGCGGGCATTGTTGAACTGATGTCCACGTTGTCGCTGAAGTCCGGTGAGGGACTGTGGATGGTGCCGTTTCGCGGCGTCCCCACGGCTGGGCTGTCGGCTCCGCTGGATCTCGTCTATCTTGACGAAGATTGCCGCGTGATCGACCTGGTGGAGTCGTTCCCAACCTTCCGCGTCAGCTCTTCAAGTCCCAAGGCGGCAAGCGTGCTGGCACTGCCGGTCCATTCGATCTATTCGTCGCAGACCCAAACCGGCGATCAGCTCGTGCTCTGCATCGCCGAAGAGATGGAGCGGCGCCTGGAACGGATTACCGGCTTCCGCGGCGACCCCGGAACGGTGCAAAGCGCGGTCCTGCTGAGAGAAAAGCCGCTGTGGAGCGGCGGACCCGGCCTGCTGGAACTGGAAACCAAGGGCGGCGAAGAGCGGCACTTGTCCCAGCGCACTCACGAAATGGGATTGGTGGAACCGGGAGTGTCCGAGGCGCCGACGCCACGCAGTTGGCTGGATCGCTGGTGGTCTCCCGACCCCCGCAAGGCTCCCCGCGAACCATCGCCGGGATTGGCCGCGTATTACTGGAACGGCGCAGCCCCCCAGGCGCACGGAATCCGGGATATCAGCAACACCGGCTTGTACGTGGTGACCGAAGAGCGCTGGTATCCGGGGACGCTGGTTTTGATGACCTTGCAGAGAACCGACGTCGGGGAAGAGATCGAGGAACGGGCGATCCAGGTGCAATCGCGCGCGGTGCGATGGGGCAACGACGGAGTCGGCCTGAAATTTGTGCTGCCGGACTCCAGGGAGATGCGGCGCGGGCACAATAACGTAGTCGACGGCGCAGATAAAAAAGGGCTCGACCGGTTCCTGCGCAAATTGAGAAAAGGAAAATGAGGGGTGCGTGAATCGCGCCCGCAGTTTGGCAATAAAATTGCTACACTGATATCGGGAGATCGCAAGGTCAACCGAGCCCCGGGGGTAGGACGATGAAGACAGCAAGTGACCGCGGCAGGGAAACCGAACTGCCCGGTACCGATTTGGGAAACGTCGGAGAAGTAGAGGCAACGCAGGGCGCGCGCATGTCACTCCGCGGCCGCGTTCGTGCCTTGCTCGGCGTGGGCGAGGAGGGGTCGCAGTTGGTTGAATTCGCCATGGTAGCCCCGGTTTTTCTCGTTCTCCTGACCGGCATGGCCTCATTTGCGATGGCCCTATATAGCTATCAGGAATTGGGTTACGCGGTTTCCGGCGCGGTGCAATCGGTTGCCTCCCAGCAGGGTCTGGTCGCCGACGCCTGCGCGGCCATCGTGACCGACGTCGACGCGACTTTGCCGAACTGGAATTCGAGCAATTTCAAGTACACGCTGCAAATCTACGAAACAAGCTCTACATCGGTGACCGCCGGCCCCACCACTGGCACCGGGTTTTCCTGTACTGCCGACACCGCGGATATGACGGCCTACGAGCCTATTACCCTCACCGTCGTTTATCCCTACGTCTGGCTTCCGATCATGGGATGGTCTCGCACCGGTAACACTTTCGCTTCCTCGGGTAATCTATCGGTTACACAATCGGCAATGGCGCAATAGTCTCGGCAATGGCGCAATAGTAGTAGTGGAAGAAGGATCGGACACGGGTAATCTATCGGTTACACAATCGGCAAGGCGGCAATCAGCAGTAATGGAGGAAGGATCAGACAAATGAAAACCAAAAGCATCTCTTTAGTGAGCAGGATTCTGAAGAAAGAATGCGGTCAGACCCTGGCCTTCACCGCAGTGATCCTCACGGCGTTCATTGGACTCGCCGGAATGTCGCTGGACGCCGGCAAGGGCTATTACGCCTACGAACTGCTCAAGCAGTCAACCAACGCGGCAACGCTGGCCGGAGCGGCCGGTTTGCCCGACCAGACCTTGGCGAACACCTATCTTGCGACGTACAGCTCGACGGTGGGAGACAAGAACGCCTACGGCATCATGAACAGTGTAACGACGACGCCGACGTTCAAGTGCCTGTCACAGGTGTCCAAGTCACTCAACATCGGGTGCGAAACCACCAACACCGGCGG
>Ga0182013_10001100_pt1 | contig 37483 bp, 39 predicted proteins | sample 612S2MmetaG_FD_120487 | JGI IMG/M metagenome (GOLD analysis project Ga0182013, IMG submission 120487) | Permafrost microbial communities from Stordalen Mire, Sweden - 612S2M metaG | ecosystem: Environmental > Terrestrial > Soil > Wetlands > Permafrost | place: Sweden: Stordalen | collected... | reverse complement strand
TGCTGCTTCAAAATCGCAATGATCTGCTCTTCCGTGTATCGGCTTTTCTTCATCGCAGTCCTCCCTTTCAGATTACGGGAGAACTCCAGTTTTCCTTGGCTGAGTTTTTCGGGGGCAGATCAAGTACACCCCCACATTCCGAAGTGCAATTTCATACTTTATGCGGTCGAACAAAGACGCCTTTAGCGATCCCTTTCGACACTTCCGCATGCAATCCAGCTGGGATATTCAGGTGAATAACGCGTTCCTCCTGGGTCTTGACTGGGAGGATGCCAGCGACTGGCAAGTGCTTAAGGATAAGAAAAAATCCATAGCGGCCTTGCAGGAGGCTGCAAAAACTGGCACTCTCGGTGCGGTTTGGGGATCTCGCGGACAGCTAGAGGCCGAACGCATTCGCCTTACCGATCTGGTGAAGAAGACCAAGGAAGACCTCTCGCAGTTCAAAGTCCTCTCCCAATATCGCGAATTAGAGAGGGAAGCGGACGAGATCACCCGCCATATCAATAAGCTGAGCGATGAGAACACCGTCGACAGCCAGGCGCTGGCAATGTATGAAACTGGCGTGCGCGAAGTGGTCGAATCATCGCTGGACAAGGTTAAAGAGACATACGAGCAAGCGAAGGTCGTCATTCCTGACGCGATCATGGTGAGGCTTGATGAAGTTGAGACCTTCCATGCTAAGGTCGTTGAGAATCGCAGACAGTTTCTCCTCTCCGAGATGGACCGCCTCAGAGCGGATATCAGTCGTCGGAAGACCGAGATCGAAGCAAAGCGCGAGCGACAATCTGCCATCCTTGCTTTGCTTAATACCCACGGGGCATTGGATCAGTTTTCGAAGCTCCAGCAGGCTCACTTTGATCAGGTAGCGCGCCTTCGTGACATCGAAGCTAAATTGCAAACTGTCAAGAGACTCGAACAGGAGAAAGCCGAGCTAAAAATCGGTTCTGCTACTCTCGAACAGCGCGCGCGGGCTAGACAAAGCCCCAGGGCGGCTGCTCATCGACGTTGGTGATAACGGCTTCAGTTATGGCGTCGAAATCGATAGAAAAGGCAGCACCGGAATTTCGAACATGGAGATTTTCTGCTACGACATGATGCTTGCTGAGCGGTGGGCGGCTAAGAGGCCCGGCTCCATCACGCTAATCCACGACAGCAACATTTTTGCTGATGTTGACGACCGCCAGCTAGCTGCTGCATTGGAACTGGCTGCGGAGCGGTCCAAAGCTCTGAACTTTCAATACATTTGCACCTTCAATTCGGACAAGCTCCCGCTCCAGGAGTTTTCTCCCGGATTTGATATCGGGCGCTACACGCGCTTGAGGCTGACGGATGAGACGGATGACGGCGGATTACTTGGCATAAGACTGCCGTCCGAGGCCACCCGCGCCCCAAAAAGTACGTCTCGAAGTTTCGAAGAAGCCAGAACATAATCCCGCTCCCCGCCTTAAATAGCGCGGCGCACAAAAAGCGAAACTAACGTTATAGTCTCCTGCATGACCACGCATTGCAGCGTTAGGTTTACCGACTCCGAGTCAATAGTCCATACGGCTCACGTGCAGGCTGAATCCCTGTATGAAGCCGTCGCGCTGGCAGTTGCAGAGTTCACGCAAGACGAGATCGTCCCCTCCCCTGCCCCCCGCGACGGAGTTCGTCGTTGTTGTTGAGCGACCGCCTGTCGAGCATCGCATCCGGCTTAATCAGGTTGCGAAATGGGCTGAGAGCACGACGAGGGACGGGCCTGCAGGCATTACAAAGCGCGAGAAGGTCAGGGCCCCTCCTTGGGCAGCGCGCGCGCTAGTCCGAACTTAGCCATATTAAAGATGCGCTTAAGGAGGGCATCTCCCGGTTTGAAGTCGCCGGGCATTCCCCCCTCCTCCGTATCGCTAATCCTTGTTCATCACGGTTGACAAGTGTTAAGCTACAGGCTACAGTACTGTCGGTGAAGATAAGGAGCTTCTCTCATAAGGGCCTGGAAAGGCTCTACGTGGACAGCACGAAAGGTGTCCCGCCCGATACCATGGACAAACTACGGAAGATGCTGGCATTCCTCGACAATATGGAAGATACGGACGAACTGTACGCACTTGCGGCGTGGAAGGCGCACACGCTGACCGGCGACCGCAGAGGAACCTGGAGCCTTAGCGTCACACGGAACCGGCGTCTGACATTTCGCATCGACACCGCAGAGCACGAAATCTGTGATGTGAATTTGGAAGACTACCACTAGGAAGAAGGAGAAGATGCTATGGCTATGAAAAACCCGTCCCATCCCGGAGATTTCATCCGGACGGAGATCATCGTTCCTGCCGGTTTGACGGTCACGGCGGCGGCGAAGGCACTTCAGGTTTCCCGGCCGGCACTCTCCAGCCTGCTCAACGGCAAGGCAGGCCTCTCCGGAGATATGGCGCTGCGCATCGAGAAGGCTTTTGGGGTGAAGATGGATACGCTCATGCGCATGCAATCCTCGTACGACATCGCCCAGGCGCGCAAACGAGAGAAGCAAATACACGTGCGCCGAGTTCACCAGCCGGCCGCTGCTCACGTATGATGTACCGGCGCTTCAGCAGAAAGCCCTGATCTTCACCGAATCCCGGCGAATTCAGGAATATCTTTGTCAGATCCCTGAGAAGACCGAATTTGCCGGCAAGGTGGTACTTTTCAACGGCTCCAACACCGATCCGAAATCAAAAGAGATTTATCAGGCATGGCTGGAACGTCATGCCGGCACCGATCACATTACGAATTCGCCCACTGCTGACAAGCGCGCCGCCCTTGTTGAATACTTCCGAGACGACGCGTACATCATGATCGCGACTGAAGCCGCTGCCGAGGGGATTAATCTGCAATTCTGCAATCTAGTCGTCAATTATGACATGCCATGGAACCCTCAGCGCATCGAGCAGCGCATCGGCCGGTGTCATCGGTACGGCCAGAAGTTCGACGTGGTGGTTGTTAACTTCCTCAACCGCAGCAACGCGGCCGACGTCGGGGTCTATCAGCTTCTTGACGAAAAATTCCGTTTATTCAATCGCGTTTTCGGCGCTTAGCGACGAGGTGTTAGGCACCATCGAATCCGGAGTGGACTTCGAGAAGCGGATTGTGGCGATCTATCAGAAGTGCCGCACGCCGGAGCAAATCAGCTTTGAGTTCGACCAGCTCCAACACGACCTCGAATCCGAAATCGACGACAAGCGGAAGGAGGCGAGGGAACAGCTCCTAAACAACTTTGACCAGGAGGTGGTCGAAAAGCTGCGCGTGAGTAGCGGTGATTATCTCGATCGTTTGAGGAATGGCTCTGGCAAGTAACTCGGAGTCCAAAGAAGCGATACCAAATCGACCAAAAGTTGGTCTGAACAGAACGGCAGCTGCAGTATGCACGCCGGGAAGAACTCGCTGCGGAGGTGGTCATCGCCGCCCTGCAGAAGGATCATGTCGAGGGTGAGGTACGCGAACATCTGCAAACGGGTAGGTCTCATCTATAGCCTCTCCATCTCTCCGAACACGATCAAGAGAAACGAACGTGCCTATCAACTTTATCTGGCGAACCGGCGGCCGCCCAAGTGAACGCAACTCCGGAAGTCGCTTCTCATGCAGCTAATCAAGGGCGGGCGGAGCCAAGTTCAACAACCTGCGGATCGCGTTGACATCAGGGCGAATGTCACGCGAGGGCATATCCTTTTCATCGTATCGCTCCCACTGCAAGAGCAAGGCTTCGACCATTTCCTTGCCATCCGGATCGCGAACGGCCTCAAGCGGCGTGCGGTCGCCCAACGCAGGAATCTTCTGGTGGACCCAGCCTTCCATCTGTTTTTGCACGGCCTCTTGCAGTTGTTTCCGGACTTCCGGCCTGCACAGCATAGCCTCGAACTCCGCCTCACGAGCTTGTTCTTCTGTCGTTCTTCCTGGCGGCGGATTCTTTCGCATCTCGTCCAGCGTTTGCACGACTGTACCCTCGTGAACCGCCTGGGAACCGAGACGCTTCGCAATCTCCTTGTGCAGGCGCTTAGCGCGATTCTCCGAATTCACTTCCACGATCAGGCGTTTGGCAGAGATTTTGATGTGGCCCAGAATCGTGTTGTCCCATGACTTAAACTTGCGGTTTCCTTCGCGTATCCAGTCAAAATCCACGCTGCTGAGTTTTCCGTTATTGTCCAGTTCCGCATCGTCGAGGAGTTCCTCTCGAGGGCGTCCCACAGCCAGTGGAGCCAAGGCCTCAAACGCCGTCTCCGTCGACTCGATCCCGAAAGTCAACGTATGAAAAAGGAGCGGATCGCCATCGGTATTGCAAAATCGCGGCGGAGCAGACAGCCGATCCCGAATGTCCAAGTAGGTAGCACGAATCAGATCCGCGTATCGCAGCAAATCGTGTGCCGTAAGATACCGATTCTGCTTTGCGATTTTCTTCTTCAGTTTCTTCCGAAGTTCGATGATCTCCACTTTCTTGTCTGGAGGAATACACAGCGGTGCGGAGCTTCCGAACACCGCAAGTTCCGGCTGGTGCCAGATCTGCGCAAAAAGCAAGTCTCCCGGCCGCAAGTTTCGCGATCCTGATCGCTCGATAACTTCGGTCTCCCCGCCAATCAGAACGTCTCCTACCGCCAGGCGCTCGCCAGGCTCGTTCCAAACAACTTCATAAAAGCTCAACGGCTGCGTCGTGGCCTGCTCCAGAAATATCCGTTCCATCGCGGTCAGATGCTTCGACCTTTCCAGCATGTACCAGCGAGCAACCACACCGCCCTGCCCACGCGCCGTTCTGCGCCGAGACAGTCCGTCCGGGTTCCACTGGAACAGGAAATAGGGCATGAAGATCTGACGCTCGTTGGAGGATTCCTCCAGGCGTGGCGGCAAGTCGCTCATGTTGAAGTCCTGCCACGCCTCATAGATATGTTCCGCGAACTTGCGCGCCGCAAACCTTGTTATCTCCTGCGTTAGCCTTGCCGACTCTTCGTGCTGTCGCGCCCACAGCCTGTCGATGGACGGAGCATAACTAGGCAAGCAGCAATGCTTGTACTTCTTGCCGCTGCCGCAGGGGCAGGGATCGTTTCTCCCGATCTTCGCAGTTGCATGGAGAGGCATAACCTTTGGACATTACCGCGCCTCGCTCTGTGAAAGCAAGCGCGCAAAGCTACGGCATTCACCTCGTTCCCAAATGGCCTGACATAGAGGCACCATGCGCTTGGCGGGCAAGCAAGAGCTCGGCTATTTCCCCCTGCCACTGGCGGAAGCCGAGCGGATTCGGCGTTTCCTAAAGTTTCCCATCTCTGTGATTAGATCGAAGAAGCGGTGTTGTAGTTGTTTACACACACGTACACAATGAGGCCGAGGCATGGAAGCGTTGAAGGTTGGGATTCGCGAATTCCGGGAAAAAATGGCTAGCTATCTTCTGGAAAGCGATGTTCCTGTGGCGATCACGCGGCCCGGCGATACCGTTGGCTACTACATTCCTGCCCGACATAAACGGGTGGAGACGGAGCGAGCAGCCCTCAAAGAAGCAGCCTCTCGTTTGCAGCAAGTGCTTGCCGCTGAAGGCATCTCCGAGGACGAGATTCTTGCGGACTTCAAGCGCTGACACAAGACGGGCGGGACGCGAGCGACTGGCCGGGGTTCTTCGGGTCATCTAGCGACATCCGTCCGACGTGGAGAAAAAGCAACTAAAGCCTGAACAGTCATCGATTTCATGAAAACTGCGCCAGAAGCTTGCCAAACATGTGGCCTATGCTGTGGCATAGGCTAGAGAGGTGGTTATGGCTGCGGAACGACATGTGAAGCTCTTCAAGAATGGCAGGCAGTCCGGATCCCTCGTGAATTCGAGCTTCCTACTAATTGCTGCACAGACATTGGCCCTTGGTTACACCATCGTCACCGACAACGAGAAGGAGTTCGCGCCGATCAAAGATCTTCCTCGAGAGAATTGGCTGCGCCACAACTGAAATCCGTTTCCCGGCCTCTTGAACGTCGTGGGACTCGATCAGCACGCCGGCTCGCCGAATTCCGCGCATTTCAGTGGCAGGTAGCTGCAGTTTAGCCAGCATCTTCCAGATTCAGCTGCCGAATCTTCACTACCGCGGCAGTTGCCGGAATGACTCCAGATGCCAAGGTCCGTCGGGCGTCGATGTCTCGCGGCGCAGGATCTAGAGATTGCCGTCATCTGCACGGACCTTGTAAGAGACATCTGACGGACCGTACCACTGGTCGAGCACTTCCTCGACCATGTATTCGTGCCCGTCCAGCCGAAACCGAACCGGCCTTCGTCGGCCGTCCGTCCGGAGTAGTAATCCACTTCCAGCTTTATCTCTTCCATTCTGACGCATAGACGATAGACGCCACCCACGCATTCACACCTCCGGTCCGGAGAAATCCATGCAGACCTTAGATACGGGTCACGATTACTTGAGGTCTCACTCTGACGAAATCGGAAAACGAATTCTCTCGTCTTACCCAGCCCTGCACGACGCCGACGAAGCCGCTTCTCCGCTGCTTTCCCGAATGGTGCGCGTTCCATATCCGGCCCAACCCATAGCAATCATGGGCGTGAGCAAGCGTTGGCAGTTAGGTCGCAATGCCAATTGTTTTTGGCAAGTTGGACTTCTTGGGCAGTTGGCATCTGAGCCCGACGTCAGTGAATCCATTTTCTTAGCGGGCGGCGCATTTCCTCGGTGTCACTTGAGCCCAATCGCGACGATTTGAAGTAATCGGAAACAGCCGTCCTTCGAAAGCCGTCCCCCAGATCGGGATGTCCTTCAGTTTTTCGGGTGCGACAGCATAAGGGTCCTGTTCGAGAATCGTGAAGTTCGCGATCTTGCCGGGCGCGATGCTGCCCAGCGTATCCTCCCGACGCCATGAATAAGCAGCTTCAATGGTGATGGCTCTCAGTCCAGCGTCAACCGAGATACGCTGTTCTGGTCCTGCGACACCGCCTTCGTTCGTAATCCGGTTAATACCGCACCATGCTAGATAGAGCGGTGCAGAAGGACCCATGGGCAAGTCAGAATGGAACGAATACGGTATGCCGTGGTTGACCACCGACGCACTACGCACCATGGAGTTGGCCCGCTCCGGACCGAGCCCAACCTTGCTGTACTTATCGGCGAAACCCACCGGGTAGTAAGGGTTGGCGCTGACGATAGCACCCAGTCGCGCAATTCGCCCGACTTGTTCTTCGGTGGAGTTCGCGAAATGCACGACGACGCTGCGACTGTCAGGACGCGGAGAATCGCGCATGAGCTTTTCCAGAATATTCAAGACAACTTCGAGGCCTTCGTCACCGTTGACGTGAGTGTGGACTTGGTATCCAGCGTTCCAATAGAACGTTGCCCGGCGCGCGAGCTCTTCGGGGGACAATATCCACTCGCCGTGATGGCCGTCTGTATATCCATCTTTCATCTGCATGAGCTGGGAGACGATGGCGCCGTCGGCGAAGAGCTTGATTTGCTTTTGGAAGAATTGGATCTTGCCACTGCCCGGAGGAGCTAGCGCAATGGTTTTTTCGGTTTCCGCCAACGCACCTTCTAAACCGTACTTGTCAACAATGCTACGGCCATCCGCGATGAAGAAGCTGTAGAAAGGCGTGTCCTCGGCTCCCAGAATTTCCTGATAGAGCTTGAAGATCTGCGGCGTGACCAGAGCGCCCGGCTCATTGAAGGCGGTGACACCGTTGTGGTGCAGCATCTTCACCATCTGCTGCAGGCCGAAGCTAAAGCGCTGCGGAGTCGCCAACTTCGGCAGGAGCTGTGCCATGATCAGGTTGAGTCCACCCTCGTAAAAATGGCCTTTGGCCCAATCGGTTTGCTCGCTCCACTTACCTTTGCCTTTGATCGAGTTCTCACTGATGCCGAGGGTGTTTAGGGCAAACGTGTTCAGGTAGAACTCGTGACAGGAACGGTGCCACACCGCTATGGGTCGCATCGCGCTAATCGAGTCGAGCGTTTTCCGCTCAAGCGGCCCGTGGAAATACTGGTGATAACCCCAGGTGAACAGCCATTCGTTCGGACCCACTAAGCCAGCGTTTGCATCCTTGAGCCGGCTCAGATATTGCTGCTGGTTTGAAGCTTTCTTCCATATCCTGCCGGGCACCACCCAGTCTTCCGGCGCAATCACCTCGACCGCGAGCGTCAAAGCGCCGAGCAAGGGGTGAAGATGTTGATCGATGAATCCCGGCATGATGACCTTCGTGGCTAACGTGTCATCCACCAGGTAGGGTTTGTCGCCGAGAAACTGCTTGACTTCTTCCAACGATCCGGCGAGCACGATCTGCTTGCCCGCGACGGCGACGGCAGTCGCTTCTGGGTTGCCGCGCTCCATGGTGACGATCTTCTTCGCCGTGTAGACGACGAGCGGGGCGGCTGGCAATGTCGACCCGAAGTGTTCAATTACTGGATTCACACACATGGTTAACCGCCTCCTCGAAAAAAGGACTAGGCATCAATGCTCATGCCATAAAGCTTTTCTGCGTTCTTGTAGAGAATCCGTTCAGCTAGCGGAATCATGAGTTTTTTCGGCAAAGAACCGGTATCGACCCGGCGTTGCAAAGCATCGGCAAGCATCTTGCAAGATGTGATGGCCGAGCCGGTAAAGATCTCCGGAACTGTCCCGTCTGTACCCCACAGCAGCTTGTGTCCAGGGGTAGCTTCCGTCATGGTGCCCACGGCGTTCACTCCGCCGTTGTATTCGTAGTAAGACCACTCCGAACAGTCGGCATACACATTTCCGTAATGAAACAAGAGTGCGGTCACCTGTCGAACTCCGGGTCACCGGTTCCCAGTCCCGCGTCGGCAAATCCAGCGGGATTGTGGTTGTCCCAGCCTGGTATATCTCCCAAGGGAAGATTGCCGTTGCAAACAGCGGTCGCTACCGCAGAGCTCACGTTTTGTCTCCTTGCGCCGAATTGTCATCGGTAGCGCACGAGGACGTGGTAAGTCGAGGCGCATTGCGAGGAGTCTACTTTTGAGAAACGATGCATTCAGTGAATGCTATCACCTAAGTGTGGTTACGGCATGATACCAAGTGGCCACATGTCACACCTAAGTGTGATAGGCGGCCTTTGTCGCACCCATTCGGGGGTGAGAGCATGGTTTTCGATTGCCCGGATTTCGGAAACGACAAGTCGAAACTCTCCTGGTCCTCTTGTCAGTGCGCCCGGGAATCCGAGCTACAGATCGGAGTGCTCGATGAGCATGACCGCTACACCGCCTGTCTTGGCCGAGACGCGGACGGTGAGCGCGCAGGGCGCGGTGTTCGCCCTGGCTGCCGCTTCGCTCGCAATGTCGGTTGACCCTTCCGTACACAACATCGCCTTTGTCGGCGCCGCCAACCAATTAGGAATGACGGGTGATCAGCGGTCCCTGGTGGCGAGCATAGGAACGCTCTGTATCGCCGCCAGCATTCTTGCCACCGGAAGCCTGGGCGACCGTTTGGGGCGAAAGAGAATCATGCTGGGTGGTTTGCTGCTTGCCACCGTTGCCTCCGTGGTGACCGCCCTGGCCCGCAACACGGCGATGTTCACGTTAGGACGTGTCTTAGCGGGAGTCGGCTACGCAGCCTCTTTCGGATTGGCGTTCGCTTTGTTACGAGCGGTGGCGCCACAGGAGGCCCAGTTGTCGCGGGCCGTGGCGCACTGGCTCGCGCTGCAGACTTTCGGGGTCGTTGTGCTGGGACTGTTCGGAGGATATCTGGCAGGAGTGGGCTGGCGCATCGCTTACCTGCTGCCGGGCGCGATTGCCGTATTGGCGTTCTTCTATTGCCTGTTTCGAGTACCGGAGGCAAAGGCCGACGACGCAGGTCCATTCGACGCGATCGGTCTAGTGCTGGTTGCCATCGGCTTGGTGAGCGCACTCTACGGCGTAAGCAATTCAGCTTCGGCGGGATGGGGTAGCTCACGAGTTCTCATTCCGCTGGGCGTTGGACTCTTGGTACTGCTGGCGTTCGCGATTTACGAGCTGCGACTGCAACGCCCTGCGTTTCCTATCCGGCTGTTTGCCGATCCGGAAATGGCCGCGGCCGGCGTGACCGGCATCGCCTTCAATCTCGGAAACGCCATCATCGTCCTGCAATTGTCTTTGTTATGGCAGTATCTGTATCGCTACTCGCCGTTTAAGGTAAGTTTCTGCCTGATGCCGTTCAGCGTGGCGAGTATTCTTGGTGCTGCCTGGGTTGGATCGCTGCTGGCTCGTGGAGTGGCCAACCGCATTCTGATTCCCCTCGGGCTCTTGGCGGTAGCGGCATCGATCGTCTTCATGGGCTTTGCTTCGGCGTCAACGCCGTATCTTTTCTTTCTTGCGCCACTGATGCTGGCCGGCGTTGGGCTGATGTTTGCGCAGACCCCAGCCGCGCGGCTTTTCGTAAGCAAATCGCCGCCCGATCTCGTCGGAGCGCTAGGCTCGTCGCGAACGTTCTTTGGACAGTTCGGCTTCGCCTTGGGACTGGCGCTGAGTTCTTCGATTCTCTACGGCCTCCTCGGTCCCACGCTGCATGCGCGACTGGTTTCGGCCGGCGCTGCGCCCTCCGAACTGGCTCAGGCAGTGGGTATCGTCGGGTCTTATATTCACGTGGGAAGCGCGAAAGCCTTCAACCCGCAGGTTGTCTATCAGGTCCTCAATGAGGCACGCGCGGCGTATTTATCGAGCTACCGGATCATGATGCTGATTATGGCGGGTGTCATTGCCTTGATCGGCGGGCTCATTTATTGGCGGCTTCCCAGTCACAAGTCCAACGCATAAGCGCCTCTTGAGTACGTCGGAAACCTGGGAGGCAGTCAAATGGCGGCAGCAACAAAGCGGACCGAACGGCGACCAGCCAAGGGGTTTCTGAAGTGACCTAGGGTGACGGTTGCTTCACTGCGATGGACAGGCGATTTTCTAGCACCAGAATAAGGAGAATTTATGACTGCAAGTAGTGCGATTATTTCCGACCTGATCTATCTGGGCGGCGACATCATCACCATGGATGATAAGAGTCTCGTAGTCGAGTCCGTGGCCGTCAAAGACGGCAAGATTGCGGCCGTGGGAACGAAGGACGACATATTAAAGATGTGCGGAGCGGCCACAAGAATCATCGATCTGCAAGGCAAAACCATGCTGCCGGGATTCATCGATGGGCACAGTCACTTCTTCCAGGCGACGATGATCGCCGATTACGTGAATGTCTCCGCTCCTCCTGTCGGCCCCGGCTCCAGCATCGCCGAAGTCATTGCTGCTCTGAAGGAGCACGTCGCCAGCAAGCCGTTGCAGCCGGGCGAATGGCTGATTGGTTATGGCTATGATGGCACGGCGCTATCCGATGCACGCGAAGCCACGCGCGACGATTTCGACAAGGATTTCCCCAGCACGCCGCTAGTTTTAGTTCATGTTTCCGGTCACGGTTGCGTGATGAATTCCGCGGGCTTCAAGGCCGCGGGGATTGATGCAAACACGCCCACTCCGGCCGGTGGCGTCACCGTGCGCAAGCCCGGCAGCACCGAGCCGGCAGGGCTCCTCATGGAGAACTCCTGGTTCCCGGTCCTGCTCGCGCTTCCCAAGCCGTCCTCACAGCTCTTGCTCGACAATCTCGGCAAGGCGCAACAGATGTATGCGCGTACCGGCTACACCACGGTGCAGGACGCGCCCGTCGATCCCAAGGTAATGCCGCTCTATCGCAAAGCGGCTGACGAAGGCCGCTTCTATCTCGATCTGAACGGCTACTGGGAGTCGCACGCATTTCTTGCTAACGCGACATCGGGCAACGACTTCCGATCGCCGCGGCCGGATCAGTATCGGCTCGCCGGGGTCAAGATCATTGCCGACGGATCGCCGCAGGGGAAGACCGCCTACTTCACACAGCCGTATCTCACCGGCGGTCCCGGCGGCGAGAAGAACTGGCGCGGCACTCCGACCGTGTCGCAGGAGCACATGAATGCCGTGGTCAAGAAGGCATACGAGCACAACGCTCAGGTACTGGTACATTGCAACGGCGACGCCACCATCGACATGGTGCTCAACGCTCACAAGGCGGCGGGCGCGCCCCGGGACCGCCGAACCACGGTCATCCACTCGCAGTTCGTGCGCCGTGACCAGCTGGACGAGTACGTACAGCTAGGCGTTAATCCGTCATTCTTCACCAACCATGCTTTCTTCTGGGGCGACCTTCATGTGGAGAATCTCGGCAAGCAGCGCGCTTACTTCTCCAGTCCGATGAAGACCGCGCGGGCGCTTGGCCTGCACATGACGAATCACAGCGACTTCCTGGTGACTCCGCTGGACACGATGCTCATCCTGTGGAGTTCCGTGAATCGGGTCTCGCGTTCGGGACAGGTGATCGGACCCGACGAGCGCATCTCCGTGCTCGACGGACTTAAGGCACTCACCATCGACGGCGCTTACCAGTACTTTGAAGAGGACCGCAAGGGCTCCATCGAAGTCGGCAAACTCGCCGATCTCGTGATCCTGACCGCCAACCCGACCACGGTCGATCCGATGGCCATCAAGGACATCAAGATTGTCGAGACTATCAAGGAAGGAACGACGGTCTTCAAACGCGCTACTCCAGAGGTCGAGGAACCCGAGTCAGAACTTGTGGAGGTTGGCTCACGCTAACGCGGCGGCACGCATAGCCTCAGGATAACCAGCAGTTCCAAGGAACGCTTCAGCGATGGATAGACTTCGGCCACGGCCGATCGTCCCGCCGGGACATCCCAGCCATCGAAAGGCCAAAAGTGTACGCCAGGAACGTGAAGGCGGATATACCGAAGCCACGGAAGCCCGGCATGGGTGGACTTTGCAACCGAGCCCGGTACGTCGAAGTGGAAAACGGATTTCGCCCCGGTCCTTACTTCTGTCACGCGCCTCCACCGAGTGTTTCCGCATCGAGCTGCACCGTTGCCATAGTGGCCGTCGCGGATGAAATCAACGTACAGGTGTGGATCATCCGTCGGCCAGTGCCGCTGAAAATCGTCGAGAAATGCTGGCCAATCGTGAGGCAGGTGGTACTTATCGAAATACCGCAGCGGAAATGAAAAGCCGTGGTCAATCCCAACCAGGGTCGCTTGCTCTTCTGAAAGGCGTTGCACCAGCCATTCGGCAATTTCTCGCCGTGTCCAGTATTTGCGTGGGCTGGGTGGCGGCGGGACCTCAGTAGGAGATCCAATGCGGTCCGCCATGTAAATGCGCAGGCCCTTGAGGCTCGATATCGGCGTCTCCGCGCCGGAGTAATCGATGCCGATATACCGATCGAAAGTTGGCAGGCCACCCATTGCAAGTTGCTCCCCTTGACGCTATATCCAAGTACCAACTGGTATTCAGCGCCGTCAAAGGCGGCACGGTCTCAGATCGACCTGCCGCTGCCCGCTATCTTGCTGCACTTCCGGCCGGGCGACGCCGTCATGGCGTGTTTCGACGACGAATGCGTCGGCTGTGTACTGAGTCTGGTGTACAATACTTACAACAGTTACAAACGAGGGATGTAGATGAAAGCTACTCGTTCAACGGTTCTCAGCATGCGCCTGTCCGTGGAAAGCGGCAAGCGTCTCAAGCGCATGGCGAATCGCCACGGATGGACCCCGAGCGACGCCAGTGCGCGTCTGGTCGAGGAGGGATTGAGGCGTTCAGAATTTGCCTTTATCGACTTTCGCGATTCAGCGGCAGGCCGGCAAGCCTGCATTCAAGCCAGTACGCTGGCAGTTTGGGAGATCATGTTCCTCGTCCGGAGCTATAAGGGGAATGTACCGGCTGTTGCCAAGCACCTAAGGTGGACAGAAGCCAAAGTTCGGGCGGCCGTTAACTACGCGGAGGTGTTTCCGGAAGAGATCGCGGAGGCCATGTCCGAAAACGAGTCAACCGATTTCGAGACGCTGAAACGCATGCTGCCCCAGGCGACCGAATTCGTTTCCACCAAGCCGACGAGAAGCTGAGATGCTCAAGCTTCTTCTGGATGAACATATCTCGCCCGAAGTGGCAGATGGTCTCAGACGTCGCAACCGTTCGCTGGTAGTTCATTGGATGGCGGAATGGGAGAGGGGTAACTTCCTGGGCCAGGAAGATTCCGCCTGCCTGCTGAAGGCGGCCACCGAACGGTTGACGCTGGTTACCTACGACCGCAGGACCATTCCCCCGTTGCTAAAGACGTGGGCAGAAGAAGGGCGGAAGCATGGTGGTGTGATTTTCGTCGACGAAAAGACCATCTCTCCAGCCGACATTGGGGGCCTGGTGCGGGCCCTGATCCACTTAGTCAAAGAAGCGGCTAGATGGGACTGGACGGATCGTGTCTACTTCTTGCGGCGATGATCCCGTCCGGCATCCCGGTTTCGCCTTGCCGCACAGCGAGCCAGTAAATATCAACGTGCCGCTGTCGGACCGTTCTCAAAACTTTCTCCTTCCAGAGGCGATCGCGCCGTGCCACAAAATCTCCCCGTTTAGACCCTCAGTGAATTCAGGAGAACCCACATGCGATTCAGCATTGATGTCGGAAGCGAACTCGAATTGAAGCTGTACCAGGCCGTGCTCCTCTACAAGACGTGCCCGCTGACTCCGCTTAGGCTAGCCGCCCTTTCGTCTGGACCGCCGCCGCTGACTCTATCCTGCTGAAGGTCGCACGACTTTGTTCACGTATTTCCGGGACGCGACACTAGCTCACTATAGAATAATCCAATATAGTCACGCCAATAAGGTACGCGACCGGCGACCCCAATCAAATCTCGAGCTGGGTTTTCTGGCCCGGGTTTGACCGGATTTTCCCCCCGCCTGTAATATCGAGCTTAACCTTCGTACGTTGAACGGATTAGCATGCCTCACGATCTCCCCAGAGCTTATGAGCCCGGCGCCATCGAGCCGCGTTGGGCCGAATACTGGGTCCGGGAAAAATTGTTCCACGTGGAACCTCCTGCCGGCGACTCCACTCGGCCGGTGTTCACCCTCATTCTGCCGCCTCCCAATGTCACCGGACGCCTGCACATGGGCCACATGCTGAACCAAACCGAGATGGACATCATCGTCCGCTGGCATCGCATGAGAGGGTTTCTGACCTTATGGCTACCCGGCACCGATCACGCCGGCATCGCCACCCAAATGATGGTGGAACGCCAACTGGCTGCCGAGGGCAAGAACCGCCGCGACCTTGGCCGCGAGGCCTTCATCGCGCGAGTCTGGGAATGGAGGAAGCAGTATGGCGGCGCCATCCTCGACCAAATGAAGCGCCTCGGCGCGTCGGTGGACTGGTCTCGCGAATACTTCACCATGGACGACCGCATGTCGCGCGCCGTTCGCGAAGCGTTCGTTCGCCTGTACCAAGAAGGCCTCATCTATCGTGGCAAGTACGTCGTGAACTGGTGCCCGCGCTGCATCACCGCGGTCTCCGACCTCGAAGTGGTCCACGAGGAGACGCCGGGCAAGATCTACGAAATTCGTTATCCCGTAGTCGGCTCCGCAAACGAGTACATCGTGGTCGCCACCACCCGACCTGAAACCATGCTGGGCGACACCGCCGTGGCGGTAAACTCCGGCGACCAACGCTACCGGCATCTGCACGGCAAGAAGGTCTTGCTGCCGCTGATGAATCGCGAGCTCCCGATCATCACCGACGATGTCCTGGCCAATCCCGAGTTCGGCACCGGCGCCGTCAAGGTCACGCCGTCACATGATCCCAACGATTTCGAAGCCGGACTGCGCAACCACCTGCCGCAGATCGAAGTCATCAACGAAGTCGCGCAGATGAACCAGAATGCCGGTCCGTATCAGGGGCTGGACCGCTTTGAGGCGCGGCAGAAAGTGCTGGAAGATCTGGAGCGCGGCGGCTTCCTCGTCGGCGCCAAAGATTACGTGGTCCCGCTCGGCAAGTGCGATCGCTGCAAGACCATCATCGAGCCGCGCCTGTCAACCCAGTGGTTCGTAAAGATCCAGCCGCTGGCCGACCGCGCTATCGAAGCCGTCGAAAGCGGCGCCATCAAGTTCGTTCCCGACAACTACTCCAAGACCTACTTCGAGTGGATGCGCAATATTCATGACTGGTGCATCTCGCGCCAACTGTGGTGGGGACATCGCATCCCTGCCTGGCACTGCCAAGCTTGTGGAGAAATCGCCGTCGCTCGCGACACACCGGAAAAGTGCCCCCAGTGCGGCGGTCCAGTCGAGCAGGACAGCGACGTGCTCGACACTTGGTTCTCCTCGGGACTGTTGCCGTCCTCGGCCATGGGATGGCCGGAAAGCACGCCCGAACTGGACGCGTTTTATCCCACCTCGCTACTCATCACCAGCTTCGACATTCTGTTCTTCTGGGTGGCGCGCATGATCATGATGAATTGCCACTTCATGCGCCGACACCAGCGCGGCGACGTTCCCTTCCACACCGTGTACATCCATGCCCTGGTGCGCGACGCCGAGGGCCAGAAAATGTCGAAGACCAAGGGTAACGTTCTGGACCCGATTGAGATCATCGAGAAGTACGGCACTGACGCAGTTCGCTTCACGCTGGCTGCCATGGCTGCGCCGGGAACCGACATCGCCTTCTCCGAAAGCCGCACCGAAAGCTATCGCGACTTCGCCAACAAGATCTGGAACGCCGCGCGCTTTCTGTTCATGAATGTGGATCGCGCAGAGTTGTCGGGACTGTGGTCGCTGAACGAATTCAACTCACCAACGTCGGGCACGAATTCGGGTGCCCCACCCTTCCCCGAAGGGGAGGGTGGGATGAAAGGCGTTTCCGGATTCACCTCCGAGACGCTGGAGGATCGCTGGATTCTTTCCCGCTTCAATCGGGTCGCGCAAGAGATTCACGAAGCCCTGGAGACCTACCGCTTCCACGAGGCGGCCCACGTTGTCTATCACTTCTTCTGGGGCGAATACTGTGCCTGGTATCTGGAACTGATCAAGCCTCGGCTGGCCACCGATGATCGGGCTCAGGCGCGCATCGCCTACCGAAACCTGATCAGCATCTTCGAGGGCGCGTTGCGAATGCTCTCGCCCTTCATGCCCTTCATCACTGAAGAACTTTGGCATGCGGTATACGACGGCAAGCCGCCAGCCAAGTCAATCGCGCTCATGGCGTATCCGCAGTGCGAGCCCACCCAGGTGGATGCAACCGCTGAAATCGGGATGGCGATTCTACAGGACGTGATCGTAAGCGTGCGCAACATTCGCGCCGAGTTGAAGGTGGAACTCAAAAAGAAGTTGGCCATCGAGGTCTTTGCCGACAGCGATGTGCGTTCTCTGGTCGAACAGAACCGCGGCGCTTTGCAGAGACTGGCGAATGTGGAAGGCCTGACCTTTGTCGAGTCCTCCCTGGCGAAAGCCGGGGGAGCGCGTAGCACGGCGCGCTTCGACGTTCGCGTTCTCTATGAGCGCAAGATCGATGTCGCCGTCGAACGCGATCGCCTGAACAAGGAGCTGACAAAGCTCACCCAGGAACTCTCGCGCGCGACCGGGCAGTTGAACAACGAGGCGTTTCTTGCCAAGGCCCCGGCCCTCGTGGTCGAGGGACTGAAGAAGCGCAAGTCTGAAGTCGAGATCCTGGTGCAGAAGACGAACGATGCTCTGGGCGAGTTAGGAGCAATAGGATAGAACGAAGCCTTCGCGACAGACCTTTGGATAGGGCCGGTCTGCCACTCTGTATCCACTCTGCGGCTCTCAGCCATTAGCTTTCAAGATTTTTCCCGCTTCCAGACCAGGTCCCAGCTTTCCCGCCGATCCACGAATCCTGTGATTTTGCCTTTGCCGTCGCGCTGAAAAATCTTACGGATTCGCGGCTGGCCCGGCACAAAGAGCACGTCACGCACTTCGATCTGCAGCGGTTTCATGGAACTGCCTTTTCGTCCGCCCACCAGCTGCTGCCCATCCAATTTAATTATGTAGACCAGATCGGGCCCTCCGACGTAGCGGCCAACGTATTGCTCCAGTTCTTTGGCAGGCAGAGTTATCGCCGGAGGATCTTTGGGCACCGCGTAGGCGTGGACCAGGTAGAGTTTCCATTCCCCATCGTCGCGACGCCAAGTCTCGGTCATCAGATAGCGCGCCGAGAGCGCCTGCCCGTGATAATTCTCCTGCTCGTCATCGACGTGAATTACCGTGGCCAGGTCTCCCACAATGTGGGCAGTGTAAGACGTGATGCGCAGATTGCCGGAAGCGCCCGCGGGCAGCGGAGTAAGCTGCTCGAGAAATTGCGAGCGATTCATGACCGCACCCGCCTCGTCAACGTAAACGGCATCGGGAGCGAGCGCGGCATCCCAGACCTTGCGGTCGCCCGGAGCGATGGCGTCTAGCAGAGCCTGATCCTTGGTGCGCAGCAGTGCGGTGATCTGATCGACCGTTTGATCCGCAGCGTTGGGCGAAGTTTGCAGGGCGAAGGCGAGAACGAATGCAAGGAAGAACATCGCACTATTGTAAGGCGCAGCGACGTAGTCGATTGAACGGAGGGGGCGAAACGTTAGTTTGTCGGTTTGAAGAACGGGGCTATGAGACGCAACTTTCGGGTCTGTACGAAGATCTAACGACCGAAGAGTCGAGATTGACGGTCTGCGGCTTTAGACCGCGTGGTCGGAGACCGAGAGGGGAAAAGGGGCAACTGGGCTGACATTCTGGGCTGGCGTTTTGCCGGAATGATGACGCTTATCACTTCTCCGCCGACACGCAGCGACTCCATGCGGATATCTTCATTTGTGACGCAAACATTTTCGGAGACGATACCGCGCTCCCGTAGGCACCGAGAGACCTGCCGCGCCCAAAACGTTCGGACAGACCTAAATTCGGGCGTGTCTGCGCTGGTGGTGCGAAGGACCAGTTTGGGTTTGTGCGCCACATCCTCGGCTCCTTCGTTGAACCGCGACCATACGATCATGCAACTCCATAAATTGAGAGCAGTAAGCCGACGGGCGGTAGCATTTAATGAGGCTTGAAAACGGTTGGCGAGTTCAAGGATTCCGGTTAGTCCCGGTGCAACTTCCGCAGCAGCGCGGCGGAACAATTCACCAGGCATTAGCAGTTCAGCTGCGCCGATATCGCAGAGGTGCTCAAAATAGTTGTACTCGGAATGCAACCCGATACCCGTTTCGCGCTTGGGTAACCCGAGCTCCGGCATCACTTCGATGAAGAAGGTGTGTGCGATCTCATGCGCGATCGAAAAGCGCTGGCGGGCTCGGGGATTAAACTTGCAAACCTCGACAATGAACCCGGAGTCCTTCGGGATTAGGCAAGCGTCGAAAACCAGATCTTTCTTATCCACGCGAAAGATACCTCGCGCATAGCCCAAGTGCTCTGGTGATAGCGGGGGTCCTACAACGCCGCAGGTCTCGATCAGAGCTAAGCTGCAGGCGACAATTGCGGCTTTCGGTTCTGGTATCGCCACTCTCTCGCAGAGCGCTAAAACCGCATTGTGTTCCGTTGGATCAGAACTGTATTTCGAGTTCATCGCGCTTCTCGATCAGCTGGCGATACCATGCACGCCATTGCTCCTTACTAATGACGTGGTTGTCTTTGGTGGCTGCGACATAGCCGATTTTCTGGTGAATTTTGTCTAAGTACCCTCCCCACAGACTCTCAAAATCGCGATATTCCATGCTCTCATCTCTCGCAATCACCTTGAAATTATCTTGCGAGCGGCGTACTCGCTCGTCTTTTGTGGAAGTCGCTCCGAACAAGAGGTACGTGATGTCTACCTTCAGAAACGCGGCGAGGGATCGTAGTTGCGATAGCGTCAGGCCAGCCTCCTCTTCGGGGTTGTCCTCCATGCGCCTGAGTTTTTGCTCATCGACCCCGATAAGGTCAGCCAAAGTCTTCGCCGAAATCTCGCTCCTCTCCCGCAAATCACGAATCCGAGCAGCAATCTTGAGAGGTTCTGGGACGCCGATGGCGTCTCGGCGCTGCTGGAGTGCCGGAACGTTGTCTTCAAGAATGGAGCGGAGTTTGGAAACGAGATCGGTTTCATCTTCGTATTCGGCAATGAGTTTGCGCGTATCACTCCCGAGCAACATTCGGCTTACGCGGCAGCCCTGGCGCACCAAGTACACCACGGGAATACCATGCTCGGCGGCAATCTCGTTCTCCTGACCAACGCCGTAACTCGCCGATGCACACAATACCAAGACGAAATCTGAAGTCACCACCTGCTTGCGGTCGCGTTCATACACAACTGGAGGAGGAACGTCCGCGTGCTGCAGCGGATCGGTATGTTCGAACGGGAGGTACAAAGAAACCCCAAATTCAGCGCACGCTCTTTTCAAAACTCCGCATAATTCATAAACACGCTGGCGCTCGCTGTCGGGCAGATCAGTGAGCGCAGTGGCCAGATATGCGCGGAGTTTGGGTTCAGGTACAGCTTCAAGTTCGGGAGGTTGTAATGTCTCCATCTCAAACTTCTTTCTTGGTGAAATAGTAGCCGAGGATGAAACCGAGCAGCGGAGTGAAAGTACCACCGACGCTCTTGAGGTAGGCCAAGGAGGCCTCCACGGCCTCCTGGCTTAACGGAGTGGCTGACCGAGTCAAGAGGAAGGTCCCTATACCCAGACTGATCAGCATACTCAGACAGAAGATTCCCAGGACGACAAATGCAACGTAGCTGGCGGTTCGTTCGCGATGCGTCGGCTCCCGCAGCGATAGGTCGCGATACAAAGACGAATCTTCCACCCGAATTCTGGGAAGCGAGGACGAGCGACGTTGCGGGTCGTTTTCTTCCATCTAAAACTCCTCAGGTGATGATTATTTCCTTGAGTGGGCGGCCCTCTGCGTCAACGACAGCAAGGCGATTATGCTTTTTTTCTTCTTCTTGGGTAATAGCGTACAGTGCGACCGCCGAGCGAATTACGCCTGCAAGCGTTTTTCCGCTTTCTGCGGACAAATTCGAAAGGATCTCGTACGCCTTTGGATCGAAATCCAACGTCAGCCGCTTTTTCTCTGCCATAGTGTGTCTCCTTGGAGAAGCTCTTTACGTCTTAGATAATGCGGTATAAACAATGCATTGTCAAGTAAAAAAGGCTGCAAAACGACGCCTTTAAGATGCCTTGATACGCTATGCCAATGGCCAGTATCCCACCATTGCGAATGAATTGGGGATTGGGAGTTGATGAATGGAGATAGGGGGAGAAAGGAAAAGTCTCGACTCTCCCCCACCGTTAATAGCGGGCACAGGCCGAACTAGCCCTTTTTCTTCACCAGTTCCAGCACCTCTTCGGCGTGGCCCTCGGGCTTGACCGGCGAGAAGATGTGGACGATCTTTCCATCCGGCCTGATCAAGAATGTGCTGCGGACGATCCCGATCACCTTCTTGCCGTACATGTTTTTCTCTTTCAGGACGTCAAACTTCTTGGCCACCTCTTTTTTGTCGTCGGCCAGCAAGGTATACGGCAGGTCATATTTTTCTTTAAACTTCAATTGGGCCTTGGGCGTGTCGGGTGAGATGCCGAGCACGACCAGCCCGGCCTTCTGCAACTTTTTGTAAGCGTCGCGGAAGCCGCAGGCTTCGATGGTGCAACCCGGAGTATCGGCCCGGGGATAGAAGAACAGGACCACGTTCTGGCCGCGAAACTGGTCGAGCGAAACCGGGTTACCGTTTTCGTCGGGCAGAGTGAAGCTGGGAGCTTTCGAGTTGATTTCCATATCGCACTATCTATACCGCAAATTCGGCCAACAGGCTATGACGGCGTTGCTGGCGGTCGCGCCGCTCGGCTTTGGAATGAGCAGTGCGGCGCAGGTCCTGCAGGACCACACTCGCCGCCAGCAGCCGCCGCCGACCGATCAAAACCATGGTCCCGCGAAGAATGCCAAGCGTGGCCCGCGCGCCATTGCTGTGGTCGAGTTTCTGCCGGGAGGCGGAACGCGGCTGGTCCCGATTGCGATCTGGATCGACGACCGCTTCTACGATGCCAGTCTTTATGCCGCCAATCCGGAACCGATGGCGGTGCAGCCCCAAACCGTTTACCAAGCCACGGACTACGGCGAGCCAACGGGATTGTTTACCGTCGTAACCCCCAAGGAGGTCAATGGAAGCTGGGTGGCTGACGGTCGATGGACTCCGCACCTGGCAATGGATGAGAAGCTGGCGCAGCAGGCCGCCAAGCAGCCGAAGCAGAAAGCTCCGTCCAACTCTGACGACGACCGGCCAGTGCTGCACCGAGCCGGATCGAATAGCTCTTCGGGATCCGGAAATTCCGGCGCGACCTCCGGAAGTTCGAGCAACACGCCTCCGCCGTCCGACAATGATCCAGACCGGCCGACCCTGAAGAACAGCTCGCCGAGCACTGCCACCACGTCTTCCGCACCGGCCTCTTCGGCACCAACGCCGACTGGCAACGCTCCGAAGACAACCGAAGCCACACAAACATCGAGTTCGCCTGCGTCGTCCAATGACACGAACGAGAACGATCCCAGCCGTCCGCTGCTCCGGCGCGGTAAGCCTGCTAAAGAGGCGGATCAGTCTGAACCGGCGCAAGCCAGCATCGCAAAATCGCCGGCTGCGAACGGAGCGGCGCAAGTAAAACCGGTAAGCACCAACGCTGCTCCGGGACATCATTCGTATCCCGCGGTCTCCGATGCCGGCAAGTACGAGATGCGGTCCCTGCTTTACGCCATGGGTTCCTCGGAGCGAGTGGACAAGTCGCAAGAGATGAGCGCCTTGGCCCTGGAAGACATCAGGAAGTTCATTGGCCAGCGCAAGACGCCCGCTCTGCCCAAGACCGCGACCATCACCGACTACGATCTGCGCGGCTTCGACCTCGATTACAGCAACTCGCCCACCCTGGTCTTCACCGCCACGCTGCCGGTGGCCGGCGCCAAGGCGATGCGCGTTGGCGATTTCAACTACTACGTTACCGTGGTGGCGCGCGAGGACATCAACGGCACGCCGATTAAGATTTTCAGCTCGGTCACCGACAGCAATCACCTAGACGCATTCTCGCGCATGGAGATCATCGATGCGGTGGACGCCGATGCCAACGGGCGCGGGGACCTGCTCTTCCGCCAATACTCCGACACCGGAATTAACTACGGTTTGTATCGCGTTTACCCCTACCAGATGCAAAAGGTATTTGAGGGCGGATCGGGAATTTGACGGGGACAGCGGAAGCCGGCAGGGCACTTTAGTACCAAGGTCCGAGCGGTCGAAATTGTGCAAAACCTCTGACCGGAACACTGGGCGACGATCCCGCTGGAAACCCGTTACCTAGACATTCCAATGTCGGCTAAGTTGATGATTTAATTACGCTTCAATTGTGTAGCATGAGATGGGCAAATCAGGTAAGTGGCTGAAAGAATAGGCCCTGCAGGCGAGGCGGGCGAATCTTCCACAGAGTTTTCCACAGATCTGAGGAATTCCTGTGATCGAGGGTTTGGCTTGGGCGGCTGATTTCAGCCACCGACCAGGAGAAGCACGATACATTTCATAGACATGCAAAAGTCCCACAGCGTGGGACTGAAAAAGCTAGACGCATAAGTGTTGTTCCGAATGGCCCTCTCGAACCAGCAGCAACCCCAAAAAGGCCGCCTCTGGTGGGCGGCCTTTCCTCTGAATTCCAGGAACTTAGTGCGGAGTGGTCGCGGCTGGCTTGGCCATAGCCGGAGTTGTCGGCCTGCTGGTCGCGGCGCCGGCAGCACCGGCGGGCTTGGCCGGTGGAGGAGCGACGCCCGACTGGGCGTTATAGGCGTCCACCACGATTTTGGTTAGATCGACACCAGCCGTCGCCCAGAGAAGCGGACCTTGCGGCCAAGGGTTGGACGAGTCCAACAGCAGACCATAGCCATTGGCTTTGGCAAACTTGTCAATCACCGGCGCCATCTTCTGCAAGATGCGCTGAGCGATTTCGTTGGACTGCTGTTGATAATCGTTCTGGGCATCCTCCGCCGAGCGCTGCAAGCTCTTCTGCTTGGTCTCGATGGACTTCACCAGGGTGGCATGGGCCTCCTCGTTCATTTTGTCGCCCTGGGTGTTGAGCTGCTTCTTCAGGTTCTCGATCTCGGTATTCAGGTTCGACAGCTCAGTGCGGCGCGGCTCAAACTTCTTCTGCAAGGTTTCGAAATCCCGAGCGCCTTCGTTGGTGCCGATGATGGCCTGCTGAATGTCGATGATACCGACTTTGACTCCACCGGAACCGCCTGTGGTGGAAGCCGATGGGGTTGCGGCAGCGGTGCCGGCGGCCGAACCAGTTTGGGCCATGGCCGTCATTGCCAAGACGAGAGCGAACACGGCTGTGCCTACGAACGTGCGCTTCATTGAGTTGGTGTAGCTCCTTGAACTGCTCCGGGAATTCCACAGATGTTCCAGGGATGTACGCGATCCATCTGCGTCTTGATCTGGACTGCCGGAAAACGGTCCTCCACATGGAACGCGGACGACCACGCCTCCCGGCCGGAAAATTCGGCGGTGCGGATACTTCAATTATAGGGAACCGCGCTTCCCAGCGTCAAACCAGAAGAATTAGCGCCCCACGACTAGTCTCTGCTTAGAAGGAATACTGACCGCCTCCCAGGAATCGCAAGAAACCCAAATCTCGCAAGACCTGAAGTTGCTGTCGAATCTTCGCACGAACATGGCGGTTGTTCGGGTGCAGGCGCGAAAGCTGCTCCTCGAACGAATACGCATCACCTAGTGAAAATTGCTGATGGCCGATGCTATGCACAGCTGACAAAACATCCACCGTCCAGCCCCGATCGGTGACGGACAGGGACTGGAGCGACTTAGCTCGACAAAACTTCTCGCGAACCTCGGTATGGTCCGATTCGATACCGCTTTCAACGATGCCGATCTTGCCTTCGTGAGGAATCCCTTTTAGGAGGATGTTGCAACCAATCCATCCGGCTCGGCGTGCCAGAGGCCCCAATGGTGTGCGCTTTTCGATGATTGACTCGGCCAGAAAATAACGCGGAATCAAGAGCAAATTCCGGACAAACCAATTTTCCGAATACTGCATGATCAGGAGGTTCGGCGTTCGATCAGCTCGAATTGCGCCTACCATCGCGGCGTAGCCGGAATCGATGATCCTTTCGCGGCTCCAACCTTTGCCGCTTTTCAACTCATATCGTTCTGTGCAATTTTGGCAGGTGAAATCGCAAGCCCGGGAGTTTGCTCGTTCGGGAGCTAGCTCATCACCTTCGCAAGCGAGACAATAGAGCTCTGTGCGGCACCAGTTCTCGGTGATGACCCGAGCAACCTGGCTTGGTGACCGAAATCCTCGGGCTACGTCGACCGTCGCCTGAAGGTTCACCCGACCGCTCCTCGCCGCTGATTGTCTAGAACTTATCTCATAAATCGTTGTACGTCAGATGCGCATCAGGGCACGACTTCGAGTCATGGCGGAGCCGCGCTCCAAAAACGCGGCTTCAGCCGCTGAGGACAGGTTAAAACCCAGTCGAGAACGGGCCTTGTCGGCCCGGCTGAAGCCAGGCCCTGATACAAATCAGCGTGATGCGATTTATGAGATGGCTTCTAGTTCAGTTCCGCCGCAACATCATCTCCAGCGGCAGCGTTCTTGACCGTATCAGTCCGATCCTCAAAATCCACAGGTTCGCATTCCAAGTCGCACTGGGGACAACGGTCATTACAGACGCAAACATGCTCATCCACCCACTTCGTGCCGCAATGTGGACATTCGTAATACTTGAGAAACCAATCAGCCATATTCAACCAGTCACCAGAGTCTTACTTTCAACATGCTGCACGCCGTCTCACAAATACCCGAAAGCCCCTCCAAGATAAAGAGTCTGTGTCAGAACTGGTGCCGTCCCTAACGGGACTCGGACTTGTTTGCCCGTTTACCCAGCACTCCGCCTTCGGCTACGTGCTGGGCTAAGCTATTCCGCGCCTACGGCGCTCGTTTCTCGCGGTACTATCCAGTGCCGAAAACGCAAAGTCATTTCTCACACAAGCGAAGACCCTCCAGACTTTGGATAAGTGAGCCTTACGGTCAAGCGATGCCCCGATACGAACCCGATACAAACCGAACGGCGCTTTCTTCTGCAGCCTGTGACGCCGCATCTCCACGACCAGATATACGCGACTGCTCACGTTATTGCGATCGCGTGGCCTTACCTTCCATGACGACGGCCCAGCCGCCGCCCGGCTTGGCTACTTCAGACTTGAAGCCGTACGAATCGGGAGAGATGAAGGTAACGGTGTAGCGTCCCTTAGTAATGACGCCATTCATCTTCTCCTCGGCGTTCCACACCCAAGTGCTGCCCTGGACGTTGCCGATGGCCATCACGTGTTCTCCCAGGCTGTTATAGGCGTTGTAGGTATAGACCTTGTCGGCGGCGTTGTATTCCATCATCCGGGTCCCACGAACGTCGCCCATGGGGCCCTTCATCGAAGAATGGGTTTCTAGGAAAAAGCCGCCCGGCACCCACTCGGCGTGCTCGGTTGAGGTAAACGGTGTGCCCGGACTATTAGGGCTGATCTTCACTGTGCCCGCGAGCTTCCAGTCGCCGGCAAAGTATCCCATCATCTGCTGCTGTTGCGTGGGCATGGACGCTGCTTGTGCGGCCGGCGACGATTGCCCCTGAGTGGCCTGCGGAGTTTGCGCCATGGCCACCGGTCCGCAGATAAAGCAGAGCGTCACAGCGGCGGAAATGCCTCTCACGCGCATCCTCTCCTAGAACGTTGTAGCCACGGTGAAGCGGAAGGTTTTGAGCGGCTCCGCCAAAAGATACTTGGGCTGGTAAATCGAAATCGCCTGGGCATAGGTATAGTTGCCAGCCTCGCCCGCCGGGAACATGGAGCGAGTAATGGGATTGGGCGAGCTTACCACTTCATCGATCCGCATCGGGTTGTAAGCCCAATAAATGCGGAATGGCGCGTTGATCACCGGCATGAGGACTTGCAGCTCGATACCCGTAGACATGCGCGTCTGGTAGTTCGTGCCGGAGACCGCATTGAGCACGGGATTGAACGGGAGGGTCGAGCCACCAGCGCAACCGTAGCTCGAAGTCAGGGCCGGACAGCCAAAGACCGTGGTCTGCAGCGCGGTCACTTGCGGCCCGGCAATTCGCAATTGCGCGGGCTCCGAGATGAAGTCCCATCCGGTATCGACGAAGGGGGCGATCGTAACCGGTCCAATGATGGGCACGCGGTACTCCAGGTTAGTCACAACGTTGGTATCGCCGCCCGGGAAGATAATCTGCTCCACCGGAATCGTGATGCTGTAAGTGCCTTGCCGCGGGTTCGCCGGATTCAGCGGAACGCTGCTGCCATCGGGATTCTGCAGCGGAATGGTCACTGCGGTGGGGAAGAACGCGACCGGAGAGATGGCCCGGATGTCGAAGCCGCGGATGTCAGTGTCGCCGCCCATGTAGAAACGATCGAACGGAGGAGCTACCTGTCCTCCATATCCCGTAATCCACGAGCCCAGCATGCGGAACCCAAGCGTGTTGCGGCCCTTGTTCACGGGAAGGAACTTCTTGTATTCGGCAACCGGCTTGATGTATTTCACATTGCCCCCAAGACCAGCGAACTCGGTAGCGAAGTACAAACTTTGGCCGGAATGCGGGCGCTGCGGATTGTCAATTCGATTGTAGGAAAAGTTGGGTACGACCTTGCTCGTGATAATTCCGGTGAGCGCGTTGGGGCCCGATATGGTTCGGAATTCCAGCGCTTCAAAGTAATCGGTGGAGGCCGCACTGAACGTCTGCACCGATGAATCGTCGAACGAGTAGGTCATGCCCACGCGCTTGAACGAGCGCTTGATCGGGTAGGCCAAGGATGAGGTAAATCCGGTGCTGGTCTGGGTAAAGTTCTGCAGCAACGCCTGGTAGCTGGGCGGCAGGTTCAATTGCTGGTTCTGCTGGATCGACGTCAGCGCAGCCTGATTGTAGTTGTAGCTGCGGTGGTACACTGACCAGCCAAACTGCAGCGGACGGTCGAACAGATAAGGCTGGGTGAAGGACAGCGTCTCATTGCGCTGGTACTGCCCGATCTGGAATTCGAGGGAGAGACTTTCGCCCTTGCCGAACAAGTTGTTAGTCGTATAGTTGATGCCGATAAAGGCGCCCGATAGTCCGCTGACACCGCCGGTCAGGCCGATGCTGTTCTTACCTTTCTCCTTGACCTTTAGCGTGATGTCAACCGTGCCGTCCTGCACGTTCTGCTTGATCTCGGAATCCTGCTCCGGCTTGAGCACGTCAAAGTATTGCAGCTGGTTCAAGCGCAGCAGGCTGAGCTCCCACAGATTGCCGTTGTAGACCTGGCCTTCTTCCAAAGCGAGCTGGCGCCGGATGACCTTGTCGCGGGTAGTCGTGTTTCCCTGAAACTCGATACGCCGGACGTAGAATTGTTTGCCTTCGTCCAAGTCGATCCGGAGGCTGATGGTTCTCTTCTCGTCATCAGCGTCAGTATTGGGCACGGGAGTGAAGTTGATATAGCCCAGTCCGGCATAGGCCTTGCGCAATGCTTCCAAACCCTTGCGGACGGCCTCGGTATCGAACACGTCGCCGTCCTTGATCTTGAACAGGTTGCGTAGCGCCTGCGTATTCTTGACCGCCTTGTTACCGGTAAAGGTGATTTCCTTCAGGCGGTAGCGCTGGCCCTCTTCCACCGGCATGGTGATGTCCACGGCCTTGCCCGGCTTCGACTTGAAGGGGAAGTACCAGCGGACGCCGCTGGTGTCGTGGATCTGGGTCTTGGGATCGCCCACCAGCGCTTTGAAGTAGCCCTTGGTCTGGTAGAAGTAACGCACGCGTTCGGCGTCTTCTGAAAGCTTGGTGGAATCGTAGGTGCGTGCGAACAGGTTCTCCAGGAAGATGGAGTGGGGAATGCCGATCGGCTTCAGGTTCTTCATTGCGCTCTGCAGCTCGCGATTGCTGAGCGCTTTGTTGCCCTCAAACTTGATCTTGCCGACCTTGACCTTGGGACCTTCTTTCACCACAAAGGTCAACGCCACGGCGGCGGGAGGGATGGGTCGCACTTCCGATTGCACGGTGGCGAACTGCCGGCCGTGCGAGGCCAGCAACTGCTTGATCACCACTTCAGCGTGCTTTACCTTGGTGGGATCGTACTGGCTCTCCTGCGTGAGACCGACCTTTTGTTCCTTGAACTTGTCAAGCACGTCGCTCTGCGAAACCGAACTCAGGCCGACATACTTGATCTCGCGGATGGTGGGCTTCTCCTTGACGTAGACATGGATGATCCAGCCCTTGGTCGACTGTTCGCGTTCGATTCGCAGATCGTCGAAATAGCCGGTGTTCCACAGGGAATTGAAGTCCCGTTCCAGGGCTTGCTGGTCATACACGTCGCCCGGCTTGGTGAACATGCGGGCACGAATGGTTTCCGCCGGAATCCGGCGGTTGCCATGGATCACGATACTTTCCACCACGTCCTGTTGCGCTACGCAGGTCCCGGCGAGTAATAGGATTGCGAGGAAAAAACCGATCGCCGCGGCGCAATAACGTGTCCCGCGAACCCATAGCCTCGCGGGTCTTCCCTGACGGTGGCAAGAAATGACGGAAACCTCGGTACCAGGGTTTAATGAAAGCGCAATTATACGGTAAGGGCGCTCTGGTTCGGAAACCAAAACCACCCGATGATTGGCAGTCGTCGGCTACGCTAACCCTCGGTGACGGTGGAAGTTGCGTCAGCGCGCTCCACTTCCACCAGAGTGGAATAGAACGTAGCACCACCACCCAGGTCGGTGAGCCGGTCGGAAGTGAGCAGGTTGATGTTGCGACCGCCCTCCGACAACTTTGCCCAGCCCAGCTTGGCGCCGACAACGCCCGCCGGCACTGATCCGTCAACCCGAGCTTGTAGAAAAATTTCGCCCCGCTGATTAAAGATCCGGACCCGATCGCCGTCCGCGATGCCGCGGCGCTGGGCGTCACTCTGCGCCATCTCCAGCTTGTGCGGCTGTTCCATTTTCTGATGGCCGGGATGATTGACGAACGTAGAGTTCAGGAAGTTATCGGCTTTGCGCGCCAGCAATTCCAGCGGATACTGCTTGGCTGCCGATTGGTGCCGCGACTCTTCCGGCGGAACGAACGATGCAACGGGATCCATTCCCAGAGCGATCAGCTCACCATCATAAAGCCGAGCTTTTCCGGTGGGCGTTGGAAATCCCTTGGCAAACGGCAACCAGGGCTCGCCGTTCCCGTCGCCATTCAAGTTGAGACGCACACTTGGGTCACGCTCCAGCCGCTCGCGATTGATGCCGGCCAGTTGCGGCACGCCCGAGGCCAGCGCGGCGTCGATCATCGCATCCACCGGCTGGCGGAAGCATTCGTCATCGAAGCCCATGCGCAGCGCCAGCTCGCGAAAAAAATCCACGTTGGATTTGCATTCGCCGAGCGGCTCCATCGCCTGATGCGAAACCTGCAAGTAATAGTGACCGTAGGCCTGCACCAGGTCTTTGTGCTCGAAGAATGTGGTCGCGGGAAGCACGATATCGGCATAGTCGGTGGTGTCGGTGAGGAACTGTTCGTGTACCACGGTGAAAAGATCCTCGCGCCGTAGTCCTCGCGTCACCAGTTGCTGTTCCGGACATATTGCCGCAGGATTACAGTTGTACACCACCAGCGCTTTGACGGGAGGATGGTCGAGCTCGGTAAGCGCCCGTCCCAATTGCACCATGTTGACCGTGCGCGACGGTCGCCCCAGAGGACTTTTCAGCATCAGGTCGCGCCGCTCCAGGGCAGTGCGGTCGAGCTGAAAGCCTCCGCTGGTCGAGAGCTGCAGTCCTCCACCAATTTCTTTCCACGATCCGCTGATGACCGGCAACATGCAGACGGCCCGCACCGCGGCGCCGCCATTCTGCGAGCGCTGAATGCCGTAGTTCAGGCGAATTGCCGCCGGCCGCGTGGTGGCATATTCACGCGCCAGCCGCTCGATGTCGTCCTTGGCGATACCGGTCCATTGCGCAACGCGCTCCGGCGTGTACTCCGGCAGGCGCTTCTGCAACTCGTCGAATCCCTCAGCGTAACGCGAAATATAATCCGCGTCGTGCCAGCCTTGGCGCACCATGATGTGCATCAAGCCCATGGCCAACGCAACGTCGGTCCCAGGATTGATCGCAATGTGCCAGTCGGCGACGCGCGCGGTGCGCGTGCGATAAGGATCGATGACGACCAGCTTGGCGCCGTTGCGCCGCGCTTCCTCAATGAACGGCCAGAGATGAATATTGTTGCCGTGGATGTTGGCGCCCCACGCGACGATGTACTTTGCGTGGCGGAACTGCTCTGGCTCGGTGCCGATCTTGCGCCCGTAGATGGAGATGATAGCGTCGCCGCCCGCCTGCGAGCAGATGCTGCGATGCAGTTGCGATGCGCCCAGGCGATGGAAGAAGCGCATGTCCATCGACCCGTTGTTGAGCACGCCGATGTTGCCGCCGTAGGAGTATGGCAGCACCGCTTCCGGCCCAAACTCCGTGCTGATCTTTTTCAGCCGCGCGACGATTTCGTTGAATGCGTCGTCCCAACTGATGCGCTGGAAAACGCCGTCGCCGTGCGTTCCCTTCGCCGAGACGCGCCGCATGGGATAGAGAACGCGGTCGGGCGAATACACACGGTCAAGATACTTGGCAACTTTGCCGCACAGGAAGCCGCGGGTGATGGGATGTTCGGGATCGCCTTGGATCTTCGTGGCCCGCCCGTCCTCGATGGTGATGAGAACAGCGCAACCGTCGGGACAATCATGCGGGCAGGCTGCGTGGACCAGTCGCTTCATCAAGCACACCTACTCTGCGATTATCCCACGAGGGATTGATTGTTTCTGTCGGCGTTCAAGGAGAAAGGCCTGGCGGGAGCTGCCCCGGAGGCCATCGCAACGCACTTCATATCAGAGCCTGCTCATCACTCGCCCGTGACCAGCCGCGCGTTTCGCGGGACAAACCGCACTTCAATCGGTTGACCAATCTAATTCCCCTTGCTTTCCGTACCCCTAACGGATGTATGATTTGTAAACCCGCAGGCCGAGTCGTGCAGTTCGTGGGGAGAAAGCGCTATGGCTCGCAAAATACTTGCCCTCTTGATTGTGCTCGTTACCGCGATTTCTCTACCGTGCGCGGCGAAGATGCACGGTCCCACGGCAACCCAAGACCGCGAACGCGTACTGGATTACACGCACAGCCTGGAAGATCATCCGCTCGCTAAAGACAGTCTGCAAAAAAGAATGTGGCTGACCGAGTGGATCGTGCAGGTCCCCGACCTCACCGTCAACGTCTGCTGCAAGGAATTGCAGTCGCTGGACGAGGTGAACAACACTTATTCCAACCAGCTGCGCGTGCAGGCAATGTACTCGCAGGCCGCCTTCCAGTTGGAGCATCCCGACGTAAAGGACTCGGCCGCCATTCAAGCGGCTGGACTGGCGGGCACCTTGCGTGCGTATCGCGCCATCCAGCGCTTCGATCCCTCGGCCAAGTATCCCTTGCTCGATAATCTGATTTCTCTGGAAAGAAAAGGCAAGCTGCAAAACTATGTGCAGCATCAGTCGAAGTGCATGATGGAAGATTAGAGGATTCGGGCTAATGTTTGATCGGGGGGCGCGACGGTGGCGCCCTTTCGTATTTCGTGGCACTTTCGTATTGCCAATGTCTTGAGGATTGTCATTACGAGCGAAGCGACGACCCTGCCTTTCTTATGCCGGGCAGCAATTTGTGGGAAAAGCGGGTCCTCAAGGCTGGACTGCCATTCGTCATCACAAGTCGAAACTTGAAACTGTCTCACCGCACCTTGGAATACATCACCTGGTCCAGAACCAAGCCATTCTTGATGGCGCTGCGGCGTAGAAGCCCTTCGCGCTCGAAGCCGGCCTTTTCCAGCACGCGCATGGATGCCACATTGTGGGAGAAGGTGATGGCGAAGATACGGACAACCCCGTAGTTGCCGAAAGCCCAGTCCGCGGCGGCGATGACCGCACGCGTGGTCAGCCCGCGCCCCCAGTACGGCTCCGCCAGCCAGTAGCCCATCTCCACGCTGAGGCGCGCGATGTCTACCCCAAGCTTGAATCCGATTCCCCCGATCGCTTCGATTTCGTACTCCACAGCAAGGGACATCGGAACATCCATTGCGCGTACATAGTTCAGGTAATCGATGCCGTCGCGCCGGGTGTAAGGGTGGGGGAATTGGTCGCGAAGATTGCCCGCGATCTTGGGATTGTTGGCGTGGCGCAGCAGCGCATCGAGATCGTCCCTGCGCCAAGGCCGAATGCGAAGACCATCGCCGAGGTCGAGCAGCATGATTAAGAATGTTGCGGTACCGCAGCCGAGAGCGCAAGTGTCAGCTGGGATGATGCCCCTCCTCGTATACCAACGCCGCAGGGTTGCAGCCAGTGAACGTGTTCGGGCCGGTGCCACCTGCGCTGATCACTTCTTTGGTTTTGACGTAGGATCGATTGCGACCAGCAGCACTTTGCCTGATCGTCATCCTGGATGACGCCACCAGCGAGATCTACTATGCGCAGCTGGTGGAAGAAGAATCGACGGCGACGGTGATGGCCGGGTTGCGGGAAGTGATCGAGCGCCAAGGCTTGTTCTGCGCCTTGTACAGCGATCGCGGCAGCCATTTCTGGCTGACGCCGAAGGTGGGCGGCAAGGTCGATCCCCATCGCCTGACCCAGGTGGGACGGGCGCTGCGCGAGCTGGGAGTGCAGATGATTCCGGCCTACTCGCCGCAGGCGCGTGGCCGCAGTGAGCGCAGCTTTGGTACTTGGCAAGGTCGGCTACCGCAGGAGCTGCGGTTGCATGGGGTCAAGACACTGGAAGCGGCGAATGAGTTTCTACGGGCACCCTACATCGCCGAGTTCAATGGCCGCTTTCAGGTGGCGCCGGCACCACGCGGCAACGCGTTTTTGCCTTGCCCCCGGAAGAATCTGGACCTGATCTTCTCCCTGCAGTTTGAGCGCACGGTGAACCGCGACAATACCGTCAGCTTTCAGAACCTGCAGCTGCAGATTGAACGAGTGCATTGGAGAGCAACGCTGGCCGGTTGCAACGTGACGGTTGACCAGCACCTGGACGGAACCATCGGTCTAAGCCACGGGCCACATCGGCTGGGACGTTATACCGCCCAGGGGGTCGCCATCAACTCAACCGGAAACGCGGACCACCCCGGCTCCGATAATAGGCATATCCTACCAGGCGGGTACCCGTTTTATGTCGGCAAAACTGCGCCACTTTCTCACATACCAAAACCGCATTCACTCATCTAAAGCACATGCCGGTCGTAAGACTCCGGTTCGCGGCCTTACCAATTGTGGCTGAAAATTCAATGAAGAAATTAATCCCGCTCGCTCTATTTGCTCCGCTCTTGACATGTCCCGCATTTGCCGATGGTCCGGCTTCGCCGCCGCCGCCGAAAGCTCCCTTCACCGACTACCGTTACGAAAAGCCGGGCACCACTCGCAAGATTACGCCCCAGGACCTGCCTGCGCCGTATGCGACCAAGTCGGCGACGAATGGCCCGCACGTGGTAACCCGTCCGAAGAATGTCTGGCCCCAGGCGCCTGCCGGCTTCAAGGTCGAGCTCTACACGACCGACGTGCAAGAGCCGCGCTTGATCCTCGCCGCTCCCAACGGCGACTTCTTCGTGGCCGAAACCCACAACGGCGACATCAAAGTCTTTCGTGGCATCACGGCTGACGGAAAGCCGCAACAGACGGCAACCTTCGCTACCGGCCTGACCGAGCCCTACGGCATCGCCTTTTATCCGCCGGGAGCAAATCCGCAGTACGTTTACATCGGCGATACCGACGCGGTGCTGCGCTTCCCCTATCACAACGGAGATCTGAAGGCGACCGGCAGGCCGCAGCAGCTGACAGCGTTGCCCTCGGGAGGCGCGCACTCGACCCGCGATCTGGTGTTCTCGCCTGATGGCAAGCGGCTACTCGTCGGAGTGGGATCGGCTTCCAACGCGAACGATCCCGACACCCATCCGGATGAGAAGAACCGCGCTGACATTCTGGTGATGAATCCCGATGGCTCCGCCATGCATGTATACGCCTACGGCATTCGCAACGCCGGCGGCGGCCTCGCCATCAATCCCAAGACCGGTGAGTTGTGGTGCTCGGTCAACGAGCGCGATCAGTTGGGCGACAATCTGGTGCCCGACTACATCACTCACGTGCAGGAGGGCGGATTCTACGGCTGGCCGTATTACTACTTCGGCGGCAATCCCGACCCCCGGCTCAAGGGCAAGCATCCTGAGCTGAAGGCCAAGGTGATCGTCCCCGACGTGCTGCTACAGCCGCACAATGCATCGCTGGAGCTGGCCTTCTACCAAGGTCAGGAGTTTCCGTCAGAGTACCAGGGCGACATCTTTTCCTCGCAACATGGTTCGTGGAACAGAGACCCCCGCGCGGGATATGAAGTGATTCGCATACCGCTGCACCAGACCGGCCGGGCGAGTGGCGAGTATGAAGACTTCCTCACCGGATTCGTGCTTCCCAACGGCGATGTTTGGGGACGGCCGGTGGGCGTCACGGTGGCCCCAGATGGATCGTTGCTGGTCACCGACGACGCATCGAATTCCATCTGGCGCGTGCGCTATGGAGGGAAGTAAGGATGCAGTAGAAAGGGAGCAGCTGCGAGCAACTCTCTTCATTTTGTCATCCCGACCGTAGCGAAGCGGAGCCGAGGGACCTGCGGTTTTTGCTTTTCCCTGGACCCGGTTAGCCTACTGCGAAGGTGGCAAAAAACGAGGACGCGCGGGATGCGTGGCACGTTCAGCGCTTGGCCACTTCGGCTTCTCCGCCTTCCGGTCCATAGAAGAATACCCAGGTGGCGAAGTCGTCAGTGAACTCAGTGAAGCAGTGCTCCTCGCCGGCCCCTACGAAGAGCATGTCGCCGGGTCCGAACGAAGTCTCGTCAGCGCCACGTTGGAATCGGCCCGCTCCATTCGCGATGACGTAAATCTCGTCGCGCGTATGCGGCGTCTGCGGATCGTTGCCGCGCGGGGCGTAGAGCTTCACGGTCAATGTCCCGTGGCGAAATAACTCGATCGACCGTTCGCCGTTGGGACGGGGCAGCCGATCCAGGCCGGTCAGAGCCTTGAGATAGCCTTGCACGATTTTGCCTTCAATCTTCATGGTCATGCCGGCCCCAGGTGGCTCAACTTTGCTGGCTCTTTCGGCTTCCACACACCGACGATGATCCCCATCAAGATGCTGCCCAGAAACGGGTAAGCCGCGGAAATCAGGATGAACGAGCCGGCGCGCATTTCGAAGACCATTTCGGTGATCATGGCCAGAGCGGCCGCCAGGCCCACCAGAATGCCCACGACAATTCCGCGGAAAAGCCCTTGCGTTTCGGAGGTGCTGACCAGCCTGGCGATGGCATAAGCCATGAAGATGCTGCAAACCAGCGCAATGATGTAAGGCCAGAAGTTGGGATGAGACATATAGGCTTGCATCTCCTCTGGCGCCATGCGCAATCCAGCCTTCCACCGGCTGGCAAACGCCGTAAACCAAGCGGCGCCCAGAAGCCAGTCCACCACTCCCGCCAACAGGATCGCAGCCCAATTCAAGCGCATCGTGCCCTCCTCGCCTTCGGCGTGACGATACCTTGTTCCGCTGAGTTGCGCAATTGTAATCAGCGGGCCGCGCCCATCATTAGTACCTGTTGCGAAGCGTAGGCTTGATGGCGCAGGGTACGCAGGCTGAACGCATCATTGCGCTTGGCCAGCCGCGTGCCGTCGGCGGTTTTGGGACCGGCATTCCGCAGAGGGGACTTAGTTATTCAAATGTCCTTCCAGTCAGATCGACGGCCGCCACCAACTCTATGGCGATAGCGGCGTGATCGGTTGGTTTCCAGTTTCGGGTTATGCCACCTGCTGCGAAGCGGGAAGATGCGACTTCGAATCACGGCGCGAAACCTCACTTCCCCTATTAATCAGCATTTCCAGCACGGCCCGGTAAATCCGCTCAACGGCAGGACGACGGTAGTCCCATCGTTTGTCCGCTTCGGGCGGAAAGACCCCCATCGTCGCATTGGCTTCGAAGAGCAGGACCTCCCCTTTCCCATCCAAACCAAAGTCGATTCCACCATAATCCAGACCCAGCGTTTTCTGAATCTCTTCCAGCGCGGCCAAGGCACGAGGTCCGAGCACATCTGGCATGTTCACCAGAAATTCGGCATCCTCGGCCCGGTGCTCCGGACAATCCGCCATCTCAGCACTAAAATAATGGATCTTCCAGTTACTCGAGATCGCAGCGTGTAAAGGATAGAGCTGTCCATCGATCATCATGACGCGATACTTGCGCGTCTTGCCATCGGGGGCGCGGGCATCGAGATACTGGATCACGGTTAGATCGCTACCCGGCAGCTTGTCCAGAGCGGCGGGAAGCTCATTGCGGCTTTCCACTCGCAGAAAGTGCTCTCCACCGTGAAAGCCGGGCGTTCGGAGCAAAAGTGGAAACTCAAAACCGTGGCGGGTCAGCCTGGACCCAGCGTCAGGTGCGGCAAGCACTTGCCGCGACCAGGTCATGGTCTGCGGAGTGATAACTCCCGGCACGCTGGAAAGACGCCGGGCGACGTCGCAACGGCCGCTCGCCAGCACTGCGGCCGGAGGATTGATGACTGGAGCCGCGGTATGAGCAACCAGGGATTGCGCGCCCACCAGCGCCTCGGCAGCCG
>Ga0182013_10001099_pt1 | contig 37503 bp, 36 predicted proteins | sample 612S2MmetaG_FD_120487 | JGI IMG/M metagenome (GOLD analysis project Ga0182013, IMG submission 120487) | Permafrost microbial communities from Stordalen Mire, Sweden - 612S2M metaG | ecosystem: Environmental > Terrestrial > Soil > Wetlands > Permafrost | place: Sweden: Stordalen | collected... | reverse complement strand
CCGGCGGCGGCGCGTCGCTGGAGTTCCTGGAAGGCAAGAAGCTGCCGGGCGTGGAAGCGCTCAGCAACAAATAACAGCTCAAGGTTCTGAGACAGGATTTTGAGACCGGTGTGCCCTTGATTTAATAGATCTCGTATTTCGTCTCATAACTTACCCTTTTCGATAAGGGAAGGGATCGCGACTGGGGCAAGGTGGCACGTAGGTGTAAGATGTTGGAGTTAAACAAAGGCCCTCGATTCAAGTATCTAGTGTCACTCGAGGAAAGGATTGAAATCGTATGAGGATTTCTGTATGGCGCATAGCCCAAATTGGGCTGGCTTGCATCGGCTTTCTTCTAGTTTCAGGAACAAATGAAGCCTTAGGCCTGTCAGCCAGCGAGTGCGGGCGGAACCTCTTGCCGAATACTTTTCAATCGGCGTCGTCTAACGCGGAGAAGCTCGCATACTATTCGCTTTTAGACAAGACTACATTCACCCAGAACCAGACAATTCACGACGGGGCAGCCAAGTTTCTCGGTTATGACGGCTATGGTAGCGGTGGCTTTACCTGGGATGATTTCCAAGCTTCACTGGAGAAGTACAAGTCACAGCAGTCGTCGGCGCTAAGCGATTGGTCTTCTTTATCAACATATCAATCCATCATTCCAACTGAATCATACCAAGCGTATGTGGTATGTCTCACGCAAAATGAGCAGGGCCCGGTATTGACGGCGGTACTCGAGCGGCAAGGTGCTCAAAACAAGAATGGGGTCTACACCGCGTTTGCGATACATCTGGCCTTTGTGGCCGGTGGCGGATCAGCGAAAGATGCGAAGGTTACCATACTGTCTTCCGATCCGAAGGTAACGGTAACACCAGGCCCATCATCAAATTTTCAGGAAGCGGTTCTAAGACTTTAATCGTCCAGTCTAAGAGCACCGCGAAGACGAGTCTGATAACGTTTAATTCCGAGATAGCCACGGCTGGCCCGATCATGGTCGTTTGGCAGCAACCTGACTTGCCTCAGCCGAAGCCGGTTGGCATCGGACTGTGCCGTATAGTTTATGCGGGTAACCCTCCGTATGTCCGGGGTCAAACGCAAACCGGAATGTCACCGGCACAGTGTCGGGCGATGACAGAAGATTATGATGGTGCTAATAAAACGAACGCTTCGTTCGAACTTGGCTGCAGAGTTCTCCGTACCGACATTTGGGATACTGCGCAACCAGGTGGGGATTCAGACCCGGCCTTCCGCTATTGGATCAATCACAATTCTTTTCCGCCCCCCTGCACACCAGGCGGGTGAGGGCCCTTCCTTCCGACGGTTCGGCTGCCGCACCGGGCGTTGCCTAAAGCTCTCGGGAATGACGAGCTTGTAGTTCTTGATCGTGATACGAACGGTAAAGTGCGCCCAACAGAACATTGGCGTGGTGGTAAACCGTTACCTTTTCCGGATCAGAAGCTGTAACTTTAAGAAAAGAGCCATTTCCGCGCCCGGCCATGCGCTGGGCGTTTATTCTGTGGGTCGAACGCCCTAACCGTAAGCTGCACTTGGTGTTGCGGGGAGTCTCATTTCTTACCCTTTTCGGGACGCGATATATTCATGCCGCTAAGGATGCTACGCCTTCTCCCGCTTGTACTCATCGAACGCTTCCAGAAAGCGGTCGATGTCCTTCTTCCGCAGGTAATATGGCGTCGACAGCCTAAGCTTCGACGGATCGCCTCCGCGACTGCGGATCTTCTTCGTCGTCCACATCCAATTCTCCAAAGACAGACGCTGGATGGGCGGGACGTTCGCCGTCACTATCGCGCAGCGCAGCTTCCCATCTTGCGACGTCCGCGATTCCGCCCCACGGTCCATCATCGCTGCCAACATGTAATCGCCGACGACGCGACGGGCGGGAGGTCTCGTTCACTAGACGTGCAGCGCTTGTGGTACATGCTGACGGCGGACCCGGATCTTGCTTTCGCCCTTACGGGCCTTGGCCAGATCGTAGGCAAGCTGCATCCGTAACCACGTTTCCGGCGTGCTGCCAAACGCCTTCGAGAGCCGGATCGCCATCTCGGGGCTGATGCCCGACTTGCCATTGACGACGTTGTTGAGCGTCTGCCGGGTGACGCCGAGAACCTCCGCGCCCTGCGTAACCGACAGGCCCAAGGGTTCAAGGCAGGCGTTTCGGATACTGCGTCCGGGGTGTGGCGGGTTCTTCATCGGCATTTGTTTTGCTCCCTCTCTTGCTTAATGATAGTCAGTCAGCTCGACGTCAAACGCATCCGTGCCTTCAAAGCGAAAAACAATGCGCCAGTTCGCCCGCACAGTAACCGACCAAGAACCTTTCAGGCGCCCCTTAAGCGAATGCAAGCGATAACCGGGAAGGTTCATGGCCTGCGCCGTCTGAGCTCTGTCGAGGCGAGCGAGAATGTCTTCCACAGTCTCGATCAAGTCGGGCCGTATCCCGCCACGGTCATCGCGCTCATAAAACCGTTTGAGGCCGCGACGCTTGAAGCTTGTAATCATAAGGGTACACCGTAAAGTGTACATTGTCACTTGTCGAGCGCTGTGTCTTGCAGTCTGGACCTGCTTCGCGGTATGCCTGAGGCAGCTGTAAAATCCAGAGTGCAACCAACGTCACGTACCCGCCGATCACAGCGTGGCCACTCGCCGTTGTATCAGCAGAAAGTACAGTGCCATCAGAATCAGCAGCAATCCGTTCACGCTCAGCACCACAGGTGCGGTAAATATCGGCACGATCCATCCCGACAATAAGTTTCCCATCGGCATTCCTCCGCGAAAGGCGCAGTTGTAGACGCTCATCACGCGTCCGCGCATTTCGTTGGTAGTAATCAACTGCACCAGCGAAGTCACCGTGGCAAAGACAGACATCATGGAAGCGCCCACCAGCACTAGCATCACGTAGCTCAGCGGCAACTTTCTCGAAAGCGAAAACCCTGCAATCGCGGCGCCCAGGCAAATCAGCATGCTGATGGCAAACCGGCCCTTGCGGCGTATGTTGCCCATCCCCGCAACCATTAGCGAGCCGGCGATGGATCCGATTCCCATGAAAGAAAGTAAATTGCCATAGGTTTCCGGACCGCGATGGAAGATGTCTTTGACGAACACCGGAATATAGGTCCGCATCGGCATGGCCAGCGCCGTCATGCAGAACGCCAGCACGATCAGCGCCTCCATCGAGCCCTGTTTGCGAACGAACTTGATACCCTGCTTCAGGCTGGTAAACATCGAGTCGCCAGTGCTTGCCGGCAGGAATCGGGTCCTGATCATCAGCAGCGTAATGATGGGTGCAAGGAAGGAAAGCGCATTCAACCCGAAGCACCACTTCTCTCCCAACTTCGCCAAAGCCTGGCCGGCGAGTGCGGGTCCAATGGTGACCGCCAGGTTGAACTGGATCGAGTTCAGCGCGATGGCGTTGGGCATGTCCTCTCGGTCGACCAGCGTCGGAATCAGCGCCGAGTACGCCGGGCCGCCAAAGGCCTGGGCCAGGCCGGACATAAACGAGAGACAAAGGATAGGCCAAACGTGGGTCAATCCGTTGGCCACCAGGACAGTAAGGATCGCCGCACTCGCCATCTGTACGTATTGCGAGGCGAGCAGGATTTTCCGGCGCTCGATGCGGTCGGCCACCACGCCGCCGATCAGCGAGAACAGGAAGATGGGAATGCCGCCGAGAAACTGGTCGAGCGCGAGCAGGAAGGCGGAATGGCTCAGGCGATAGATGAGCCAGCCCTGGGCCACGATCTGCATCCAGGTGCCGATGCTCGAGGTGCAGGCACCGACCCACATCAGCCGGAAATCGCGATAATGAAATGCTTTGAATATTCTGCGCAGGGTTGACGTCTTCATGGGCTCCGACGTGTCGCTGTCCAGAGTCCATCTTCGCACGAGCGCGGGTCCGGTCTGGGATTCCTGGCTTCCGCACCGGACTTGAAACGCCGCGCCGGGACACGGAGTTGATTAAGCAACGACTGCGCGAGGGCGAACAGATTGCAGAGGAGATGGAGCCAGGAGCAAGCTGCGCACGACGACGAGTCTCTCCCGCTCATCCGCAAAAGGCGCGAATGAATGGGACAACCGGCTACGTTGTAATAATTTGTGTCGAACCTTGCTACGCTCCTTTTCATGCTCGTCGAGCAGACATTTAACCTTGTAATCGCATCAGCTACTTGTGTCGCCGCGATCGCAGCCTGTATCGCCGCGTGGAGCGCAAGCAAGGCTGCCAAAGCCGCTGAAAGCCAGGGCAGGGCTGCATGGGTGATAGTAGAGCTCCAACGCCCTCGACCGGTCGTCATTGTCGAAGGTGATTGGAAACTCGAAGGCAGTGACGAAAACAAATCTGATTGCCTTCGGATTCAAAATATTGGCTCAAGCCCGGCATTCGATGTTGACGTAACCGAAATCGAGGGCCTCAAGAGGGCCGAGTATACAGAACTGCTGACCACAGAAAGAATATTTGTTCTGGCAGAGAAAAGTGCCCCTATGCATGCGACGCACCACCGGCGCGTGCCCGGCATCCCGATTACCCCTAAAGCCATGCTCGAATTCGTGAAGACCGTAGGTGAATCATTTCCGCATAAAGACGCAGCTGGTAATCCGTCTCTCGATCACCGATTGAATTTTGAGATCACATACAAAACGCTTGACGGGAGACGATATACGACCGCATGCCAGATTCGCTTCAACCTTGGGGTAAGTAGCCGGCGAGCGCACGTGATCCCGGTTTCCAGTTGGCTGGGCAAAGAAAATCCAATACCAGAACCACCGGACTCTATGGTCGGCGCAACGATGATATGAGCGTGGGAGAAGTCGAGAGGATCGAGATTTGAGACATCTGCCCCTTTGTGTCATTGCGGTCGTGGTGCTAATGAGCGGCTGCCAACGAGAGATATCCGGTACATACATCGCGAAATTCACGGACGGAGTGTACTGGCTACAACTCGTCAGGACTCCGGACAACCACCTGACAGGTCAACTGGAAACTCTGGTATTGGGGAAGGACGGAAAAATCGAGCGAGAAACCGTGCCGGTCATAGGGGCCGTTAACGCCGGGAATGTCACGATTTCAGCCAGTCAGTTAGGGCTTCAAGTGGTCACACTATCGGGCACGCTTGACGGGGATACACTGACGCTCACGGGTGGGCAACCAAGCCCCATCGTTCTAACGCGGTCTGACCTCAGCGATTATCAGAGGCAAGTGAATACGTTGAACGCCCAGTCGCAGGGTATTCTCGCCGCGAAGGACGCTGCCGCCGTTCGTCAGAGAACTGAGCGGACCCAGCAGACCTTTATCTCTGAAATTGACCGGATTGTAGGGAGAATGCAGAAATTTGACTCCGAAGCAGACGTGCATCTCAGCAGGTTTCCCGGAGTCGAACAGCGCTATCACGCAATCACAGCAAAGATGACCGAATACGTTAGTCGCGAGCGCCAATTGGCTGGAAATCAGAATGCGACCGTAGCACGTGGTCAACTTTCTGTAGCTGCAAGCCAGGCGTCGATTAATGCTGATCAGTTGCACAACTCGGCGCAGTCATTGCAATCGACGTTTCAGACGAATGTGCAGCCCATAGCAAACGAAGCTACCGATTTTGAACGGGGATGCCGAGCATTCGTTCCCCCCGGCAATCTAACACTAGCCCAAACTGATGCGCGTAATGAAGCTTGCCGGCGGCTTTTCATTGCCGGTGCTCCTTTCCGACAGAAATTCGAGGCTGTATTGGCGGGCCTTGTTCATCTTGAGCAAGTCTACGCGCAGGAACGGAAAGTTCAGGAAGGACTGCTCGAGTCCGCCCAGCAATTAGAATGACCAGCAGTCGCGCATCAACATCCCTTCTGAAACAGAGTTTCGAAACATACAAGGCCCGGCACCCCGTTCCTTGGCCGCGCTTGAGACAGGCTCTTTCGCCTGCCTCGGGCGGCAGAGTGGAAAACCGCCTCCGGTCGACTGACAACTGGCAGATGACAACTCATCGTAGGAAGAATAAGACATGACCAGTGCGCGCATCGACAAGTGAATGTGGGCGGCGCGATTCTTCAAGTCTCGCGCCCTGGCTGCGGGGGCCTGCGAGCTGGGCAAGATCCAATCCAACCAGCAGCCAGCCAAGCCGGCTGGCGGCGTTATCGAGCGCGCGTCGCGCCGCGGCGATGTCAGTCCGATTGAGCGAGCACGTGCATAGCGGTCCCTTCGCTAGCCTGCAGCTGGGCGGTTGCTACCATGGGTTTCTCGTCCTGCGGCAGCAGCGGTTGCAGGAGTTGTCCTACCAGACCGGGAGCCATAGACGCGTCAATTCCGTATTTTGGCGGCCATAGCTTTTTCGGCATGTACCAAGTGCCGAACAGTTTATCCAAGCAGGGCAGCATGGAGGCGTAATTCTTGTTGACGTGCTCGTCATTGGTGTGGTGCCAATGGTGAAACGCGGGAGTAGATATCAGCAGCCCCAACCAGCCAAATCGCCAGCGCAGATTGGCGTGGATAAAGAAACCCCACAGCGTGGCCACCAGCATAATAAGCAGCGGCACCACATCCACTCTGTTCCCCATCATCGGTTGGGCCAGACCCAACGCGTACATGGGGACAAAGCCGCACAGCCGCACGAAGACGATGTCCAACGGATGGGCGCGAGTATTGACCAGCCAGTCGATCTGCTCGGCGCTGTGGTGGACCGCATGAAAGCGCCACAGCAGGGGAATCTGGTGCGTCCAGCGATGTCCCCAGTAAAATCCGAATTCTCCCACCACAAACGCGGCCGCCAGGCGCGTCCATAGCGACATGCCCGCTACCCTCCAGTGCAGGCCATCCGGCACAACGTAATGCAGGCCCCAGGCAATCAATGCCATGGGCACGACTAGAAGCATCTTGGGTAAGAGGCTGTTGAGAAAGTAATAGGCCAGGTCGATGGGAAACGACTTGCGGAAGACCTTCTGCGGATGGACCGCGGAGAGTCTTTCCAGCGGTACGAAAACAATCATAAGCAGCAACAACCAGATGCCCAGGCGGAGGACGTCGGTAGCGAACGGACCGAGATGCTGTTGCAGCTGCTGAAGGATTTCCATTCTGCGTCGAAAAACCGGAAACTTAAAACGAGGTAGTGCCATCCGCTCGGCACTACCTCAAAATCGGGCGGGCATTGAAGCCGCCCGGCTGACAATTAGCTCTTGGCCCTTTTTCTTAGTCTCGCGGCGCCTGCAACGCCCATCAGTCCGCTGATCAGCATCGTCCAGGTTGCCGGTTCCGGCAGTTGTGTGAGCGATACACCGTCCAAGAGGCTAAACGGCGGTACTCCAGAGGGAGTGCCGACAGCCAGGAAGGAGAGCAGATCGCTGGTGCCACTCGCGGTGAAGGTGAACGTCTGGTACTGCCAGCCGGTGAAGCCGTGACTGGCGTTGTTCAGCACTATGGTTGACTGCTCCTGGCTTCCGAAGCTGACTTGCCATTGCTCGGTGGTGGCCCCGGTGAAGCCATATTGTTGTGCCCCCGCCCACCAGAAGCTGACGCTGTAACTGGCGCCAGGGGTCAGGCCGGTGATTAACTGCGTGATCGCACCCACCTGGAAAGCACCGTCGGCGGCGACAATGTTCCCGCCGTTAGGGCTGCTGGCCGGCATTCCGTTGCTCGAACCATTGCCCGGGCCCCAAAGTGAGATATTGCCATACTGGCCATTCGCACCGGTAGTGTCCGCGGTTCCGGGGGCATAGATGAAGTTGTAACCGCTCGTCGTCCAATCCGTGGCGTTGGTGTTGTAGCCCATCTCGCCATTGCCGTTGCTTGTCGACTCGAAGCCTCCGTTGAGTACCAGGTTAGATCCCGCTTGCGCGGAAATGGCGAATGTCAAGACGACCATGGTGGAAAAACCGATCACGGCTGATTTACGCAAGGCGCATCTCAACGTCGTGAATTTCTTGATCCCAAGATTCATGTGATGCTCCATTTAGTCAATTTATTCAATTCGCCGAGCCACCCCTGCCTGGCGCATAGCACGATGGTGGGGTAATCAAGTAAATTAAACTCTTGAGCGACTAGGCCGTAAGATAGCCACTACACCACTACGCCGTAAGACATTTCGGAGAGCACCCGTCAAAAGCAGGGACGGACGGAACTCCTGTCCTGAGAGTTCCAGGGGCCGAGTTGAAGATGCGTGATTCTTGATTGCAGGTACGGTTCCAAAGTGTCGGATCCAACAGGATAGGGAGAATGAGGGGGAAAAGTCCCATGTACACATGATTTCCCGGGTGGACCATGCAAGGAAATGCCTAAGAAAAATGAATAGACTTACCTAAGACAGGCCACTCCTGCGATACTCGGGGGCGACGGCCCAACCCCGAATTAGCTCGAAGCGGCCTGGCGTCAAGGATAAGGAACACCATCGGGGCCTAGATCGAGACATTGCTCATCTGATCGCTCCGAATCGAGGCCTGTCTGACCGCTGGCCGCCCGGTTCCCTGGGCTGCGCTCAGGCGAGGGTCTTTTGGTTCGCGATGGCGAAAGCTGCCGAAAAGTCCTGCGCTGGCAACTGACAGACGGTAACCACTGTGGGAAGATTAGGGCATGACCAGCGTGCGAATAGACAAATGGCTGTGGGCAGCCCGCTTCTTCAAGTCCCGCGCCTTGGCTGCTCGGGCCTGCGAGCTGGCCAGGATCCAATCCAACCATCAGCCCGCCAAGCCGGCTCGCGAGGTCCGCGTGGGCGACCTGTTACACATCAAGACCGACAGTGGAGATTTTGAGGTGAAGGTCCTTCTTCTAAGTGAAATGCGCGGACCGGCAGCGGTTGCTCAGACACTCTATGAAGAAACCGAGTCGGGGCGTGATTTGCGGTTGAAGCTGGCGGCCGAGCGTAAAGCCACGATGAGCTTCGCGCCCGCGCCCGCAGGCCGGCCCTCCAAACGCGACCGCCGTCACATCATCCAATTCCGCAGCGGCAACAATTAGACGAGCGGCGGAGTGAATGAGCCCCTCACTCTCGCACCTAGGGAAACTATTAATTAAATGCCGAGTTTGCAGCCCTATCTACTTTTCTTGTAACTCGGGCACGTGCGCCATTAGATCAACGAAGACGCACCTGAACTGCTCGAACAATTTTTCGAATTGGCCGACCTCATCGTCAGAGTCGACTCGGATTTCCGTTTCGTAGTCACCGCCAACCACACGGGTCGCGACCATAATGATGTGCTCCAGGCGCCGGAATACCAGACGGTTGAGCAGCGTCAGCACCAGAAAAATGCCCAGCGTTAGAGCTACCACGGTCACCAGCACCAACACGTTCTGGGTGTGCCGCATCGCCAGGTAATAGCTGGAAATGTCCCGCACCACAAACATTGCCCCCACGGTATTACCGGCGGTGTCGCGGATGGGAAAGATGCCACGGACGAAGACCGAATCTCCGTCATGAAAACACTCCAGCACTTTGCCCTCGCCGGGCAACGTGGCCAGCTCTTGCTGGAATTGAATGATATTGTCGGTGGCCGTGGTTTTGTCCGCCAACACCAAGTTCGGGCTGTCATTCCAGTTATCGCGACGCTTCCACAGCGCGTTCGATTCCGCCCAGGACTGCCGGTCCACAAACTTCTTGCTGAGCAATAGTGCGTAGTCGTCTCCCGTCTGACTTTTCATTTCCTGAATGAAATGGCCGATTTCTTCACCAAACTCGACGTAGCCGCTCAGGCCGCCGCGCGAATCGTAAAACGGCCGGAGGATTCTTACCGCAAACCCAGCTTTGGCCATTTGGTTCCCTGCGACCATGGCATGGGTGCGCACCACTGCTTCATCCATAGGCCGCTTCAGGTGGTCACCGAACTTGGCAACGTTGTGCAGACGAAGGAAGACGGCCATGTCAGGCTCGGGTGTGTGGAACATCCAGTTGGTAATGCCTTCGCTCTTTAGTTCCGTATACAGAGGCGCGGTCAACTCGATCAACCGGCTGCGATCGCGGGCGGCGAAGGCATCGCGAACTTCCTGGTTGACGGCCAGGGTATCGCTTACCGCCGTCATTTTGCTGATTTCCCGGGCTTCCAAAATCGTAAATAGCTTTTGTGCGCCGGTCACCGATTCCACTGCCAAGGCCTGCGAGTTACGCGCAAAACTGTAGTGCATCAAGACCAGGATACCGCCCACGCCCACCACCAGGCAGGCGGCCAACGCGGCCAGTACTTTGGTTTTAATCAAATTCCATTTCATGCCAGTACTCCTCACGCGTCGATCTGCAGCACTTCTTTGACAGCCTGTTTCAGCTTGGAGACGGCCGTCGGGTCATCCGGAGTGCTGGGTGAGATTAACGCCAGGACACGGCCTGAGCGCAGTCCGATCTGGCCCTTCACTTTCATCGCATCCAGCCCGTCAGCTTTGATCTTGCTTTCGATTAGCAGTCTCAGATCGTAAAGTTGACTCACAGGGCATAGTCCTCCCGCCACCAGCGATTCATCCGCTTTCCTGGCCGCTGCTGGAAAGGCCTCGACACTGACATCACCATCTCTCCAGGCGAACTGTTCTTACAGGAGGCTCATCGGCACGCTTCGCTGTCAGCTTGAGTATGGGTTCCAAGGAAGGTATGGTGGCCCACCCAAGTTTCTGTTGCTTGAGTGGTATTTTGTCGATACAAAACTAATCGCCGGGGCCCATCTTTTCGCCTCCCTTTGGCGAAAGGGAGAAGACTGACAATACGTATGGAACTGGGTCAACTCCGACGAGATACTTCAGAAAAGAAGATACCGAACTCCCGCACCACCGTCTCCGGCAACTCCTCGCGGTTCGACTTCTGCAGCAGACTGTGTCCCGCGCCTGCGATCGGAACCAGCTTTGCCGGTGCAGGAATCAGCTTGGTCGCGCCTTCCAGTTCTTCGATCGTGCCAAACGCATCGCGCGTTCCGCTGACCAAGAGAACCGGAGTTCGCAAGCTGGGGAGATGCGCGGTCCGCAACTGTGCCGGACGTCCCGGAGGATGCAATGGATACGACAGCAGGAGCATCCCGTCCACCAGCGTCGGCTCGGCAGCAACCAACATGCTCGCCTGCCGTCCACCATACGACACGCCGCCCAGAAAAGCGCGTCCAGTAAACTGCTGCTTCATCAGATCGACCGCCCGCCGCAGTCCAGCCTGATCATGCTTGGCATCCGACGGCGACGGCGGCCCATGCGGACGCCGCTGGCGAAACGGCAAATCGCAGCGCAGCACGCTGACGCCCTCCTCCGCAAACTTGTCAGCCAACGCGACCAGCAACGGCGCATCGCAATTGCCGCCTGCGCCGTGGGTCAGCACAAGGAAACCGGATCCGGAATCTTCCGCGCGATGAAGAAATCCCCGGACCGGAGCATTGTCCGGCGTGCTGTCGGCAAACGGTTGTGCTTCGCGATCACTCACAACAAATCCTCAATGTTCTCGTCCAGAACCAAAATGCCTGCCGTCCTGAGCGGAGGCAGCGTTTCGCCGCCGGAGTCGAAGGACTGCTTTGGCGGCGGCATCTGGTTGGTTTTATCGGCGGCATAGCTCGCAGGCAACAAACACCCGGCAAGCAGCAGCGCCACTAAGAACTTTTTCATCGGTTCTCTCCTCTCAAAAAAACTCTTGACGGGACTCAGCGATTCGGCGTGATTGTCATTGTCCCATCCAGAGCAAGCTTCCGGCCACCGGCTGTTTCCGTCGGCACTGGTTTATCACTATGCAGCGCTTGCTTTCCGTTTTGGAACGCTGGCTCCTCGTTTCGTACGTTCCCAATTGCGGAAGGCCGTACGAGGCGATAGAGTGAATGAGTACTCATTCGGGGCAGCGCTGGTAATCCCTCAGCCGCTGCAAGACTTGGCTGTGGGTCGAGTGCAATTCTCTTAGCTTACGACGATCAGGCCATTGGCAAAACGTGACCCTCAATCTGCTTTCACTCCCCCAGAGGGAGCCGTCCCCGGCGCTAACCGCGGCGCTGACAAGCACCAGCGCATCCTGGATGCGGCGGTCGCCGTCTTCGCCGAGAAGGGCTTCTTCAGCGCGCGTATCGCCGACATTGCCGAACGCGCCGACGTTGCCGACGGCACCGTCTATCTCTACTTCAAGAGTAAGGAAGATATCCTGATGACCGCCATCAACACGGCGTTCGATGCCTTCATGAGCCTGGCCCGAACCGAGTTGAAGAAGCTGTCAAGTCCGGTGGACCGGCTGCGGCGGCTGGCATTCCTTCATCTGGACGCGCTCGGCTCCAATCGCAATTTGGCGGTGGTCTTCCAAATGGAGTTGCGACAGAGTACGCGGTTCCTCTCCGAGTTCTCGCATCATCACATGATCGAGTACCTCGGCCTGGTGCGCGACGCGATCACCGAGGGTCAGGCCAGCGGGACTTTTCGCCGCGAGATGTCGGACAAGTATGCGGCCAACTGTTTCTTCGGCGCGCTCGATGAGATGGTCACCTCGTGGGTGTTGAGCGAGCACGATTACCACCTCGCGCACGTTGCCGACGGGGTAGTCGACATTTTCTTGAACGGGATGCGCAGCGACCGGCAAACGGGATAGAGCGAAGCTTTAAGTCAACGGCTGCGCCGTTACAGATAGACTGGGGATTGACCGACAGGGGACAAGCAGTTGGGCGCAAATAACCTTCGAACTCTCAATGACGTTTTCTTCACGCTGATGGGGCGCAACAGCGATCGCATCATGCTTACCCGCGAAGGCGAGGCTTGGCAGCCCATCTCCGCCCTCCAACTGCGGAGCTGGGTCTATGCCACGGCGCGTCAATTACAGGCTTGGGGTGTAAGAAAAGGCGATCGCGTCATCATCCTTAGCGAGAACCGGCCGGAGTGGGCCGTTGCCGACTTTGCCACCCTGTTGCTGGGAGCCGTGGATGTCCCCATCTACGCCACCCAGACCAGCGACCAGAGCTTATACGTCTTGCAGAATTGCGGAGCCCGTGTCGCCTTCGTTTCCACTCGCAAGCAGTATGAGAAGCTCGCCGCCATCCGCCAGCAGACCGGCCTCGAATACGTCGTCATCATGGATGACGCCCCGGGGTTGACCGAGGCAGTAGCGATGCAGTCCTTCCTGCGCGACGCCTCGTTCGAGAACGATCCGGAACTGGAGGCCCTAGGCCGGCTAGTCGAGCCCGACGATCTTGCCACGCTTATCTACACCTCGGGCACCACCGGCACGCCCAAAGGTGTGATGCTCACCCACGGCAACATGGCGTCGAACCTGAATGTCTCGCTCGACATGTACGACATCGACAAGGACGATCTCTGCGTTTCCTTCCTGCCGCTGTCGCACGTGACCGCCCGTCATCTCGACTATGCCTTGTTCAATATCGGCGCGCCGCTGGCCTACTGCCCCAACATGGACGATCTGCCGCGCGCCATGGCCGAGGTGCATCCCACCATCATCGTGGCCGTGCCCCGGGTCTACGAGAAGATTTATAACAAGGTGCAGTACGGGTCGCACGGCTTGAAGCACGCTCTCATCAAGTGGGCCCTTTCGGTGGGCGTTGCGAATCGGGAAGCCATTCTTCGCGGCGAAACGCCAAAATCCATCGCGTGGAAGCTGGCCAACGCGCTGGTGTTCTCCAAAGTGCGCGCAGGTCTAGGAGGCCGTGCCCGCATCTTCGTCTCGGGAGGCGCGCCTCTGGGCCGCGAGATCGCCACGTGGTACGCCGACATCGGAATCCGCATTCACGAAGGCTACGGGCTCACCGAGACTTCTCCGGTGATCGCAGTCAATAATCCCATCAACCATCGTCTGGGCACTGTAGGCAAGCCGCTGCCGAATGTTGAAGTGCGCATCGCCGAAGACGGCGAGCTGTTGGTACGCGGCCCTTCCGTCTTCAAGGGATACTGGAAGATGCCCCAGGAATCGGCTGCGGTCTTTGAAGATGGCTGGTTTAAGACGGGCGACATCGCGAACCTCGATGCAGAAGGCTATCTCTCCATCACCGACCGCAAGAAAGACCTGATCAAAACTTCAGGCGGCAAATTCATCGCTCCCCAGCCCATCGAGAGTTCGCTCAAAGTAAACCAATTCATCGGCGAGGCTGCCTTGCTCGGCGACATGCGACGCTTCCCTGCCGTGCTCATCATCCCCAGCTTTCCGGACTTGGAGGAATGGGCGCGCCATCACAATGTGAAGTTTTCGACCCGTAAGGAGTTGATCAAGGCGCACCAGGTGCAATCGCTTTATCAGGGCATCGTCGATGAGATGAATCAAAACCTGGCGCAATATGAGAAGCTGAAGCGCGTGCTGGTTGTGCCTGACGAACTTAGCATCGCCGACGGCACCCTCACTCCCAGCATGAAGCTGCGCCGTCGCAACTTGACCGACCGCTATAAGAAAGAGATCGACGCTCTCTACGCCGACGCCGAATCACACTCGCGCGATACCATTCCTGCGAAGAGGTGATTTTCCGTCGAAATCAGTAGTCTCGGCCGTGTAGGACATGTAAGATAATGCTATGGTCGATCCGCTAATTCTGTATTCAACGAATACATGGTTGGCGTACAAGATCAGTGAACGCTATTATCGTGGGCTGCACTATGTATGGTGCGCGCCCGTATTCGATTCTGAGTCTGATTTTTCCGGCGAAGTTATGCTCTCAACCACCTCGAATCCGGTGACGGTCTATCGCAACCTCCGGGACGAAACGAGAACTGGAGATCGACACAGCACAAAAGTACAGGAAAACAAGGTGGGAATTTTACATGGTGCAACACGTAAGAGAGCGGACGGCCTGATTACTGAATCACAGGAAAGGGTATCGTCGCGATCGTCGATAGAGCTGAGACCCTGGACTTCAGACCTCTCCTTTACCTGATCCCGTTCGTCTCCGTCTCAGCTATGGTCGTGGAAGTGCCGGTCGAGAACAGGGCGCATCCATTGGCCCAAGAGTACCTGATCGAACAACTCCCGCGTGATCGCTTTGATGTTGTGGAGTTCCCATTATGAGAGCTGATCTATCAGCGCTGTTGAAATCGTTACCGCTCGCGGTTTCGATAGAGTCCGCTTACCTGGCAATGAGAATTCTGCGTTACCGTTTTCTCCTTGAGCAGATGAGTAGGGATTCAATAATCGCGAAGGGCGGAGCCCATGAGTCGAACGAAAGCCGTCGTCTTGCATTATCATTATTGAGCGCTATTGAAGCCGAGGAAGGTAGGAAAATTCAAGAACTCGATTCCAGCACCGTTGAGGAATACGTTAACCAGCTATCCTCGCTTGTTCAAGCCCGCTCGTCTTCAGAGCTTGGCGCACCTACGTCTAGCGCAGAAGCCCTACTGAATCAGCTACGGGAACGGGAGCGCTCTCTCTAGTTTTCCAGAGTCGCCGAGTCGGTCCTCTTCGCGGGAAACTCGTACCAACACAGGGTCAGTGATTCTCTGGCGATGCGTCTTATCATGAAGCAAGAGGGGTTCTTATGAAAAAACACTTGGCTAAGTGGCGCAACACTCTCGGCATTTGGATCCGCAAGCCTGTGGTCGAGAACGCCAAGCTGAGGGAAGGCGATTTGCTGGAGATTGAAGTTGCTGGGGAAGGCCACTTACAACCCAACTGCGGCGGTGAGATACCTAGTTTGGCCGACTTGGTTGCGCAGATTACTCCACAGAACCGCTACCCCGAGATTTGACCTCAAGCTCAGTTTACTCGATCGGCTCGACTGCGATCCGGGGTTCGGCGGGAGCTTTGCGGTCCGGCCGCTGTACCAAGATCGTCGCCGACAGCACCACCGCGATGCCCACCACCTGCATTGGCGAAACTAGTTCTCCCAGAATGATCGCCGTCAGCAGGATCGCCCATACCGGTTCCAGGCAGGCGGTCACGATGGCGCGCGTGGGATCGAGGTACTGCAGTCCCGCGAAGTACAGCGAGAACGGGACCAGCATCGACGTGATGGAAAAGACCAGCATGAAAAGCCACTGGCCGGCTGTGTAATGTTGAGCGACGATCTTCCACGGCGGGTTCACCAGTTGCCAGAAGACACTTGCGCCCAGCAGCGAATACAACAGCACTGTCCAACGGTCATAGATCTGGAGCAGGTGCTGTCCGTAGACGTTGTAGAACGCAAATGAAATCGCCGCCGTCTCTGCCGCGGCCACTCCGATCATGTTGAAGCGCATTCCGGATAGCACCAGCCACGGGAAGCCTCGCCGTACGGCAACCTCGCCCACCGCCAAGGCGCACCCGATCACGGCCAGAACAACTCCGCTGATGCGGAGCATGGTCGCCCGTTGTAACCCGCGGGCCAGCATGTACAGCAGCACCCACACCGGCGCGACGTATTGCAGCACGATCGCCGTCGCTACCGTCGTCTTCTCTATGGCGAAATAGTAGAAGTAGTTCGAAGCGGCGAGGCCCAGGATCCCCAGCAGAAAGAATTGCGCCAGGTGACTACTGCGCACCCGCAGAGCAGCTCGCTTTTTTGCAAGGAGAATGGGAGTCAGGATTAGCAGCGCAATGGTGCTGCGGCTCTGCGCCAAAACTAGCGGATCAATCGGGGCCAGGATATGCGCTCCGCCCGAAAGCCTGCCGGTAAACATGCCTCGCCCCATGGCGGCGGCGAGTCCCCAGAAAAATGTGGCAGCAGCAATGAACAGGTAACCGCGCGTGGGATGAGCAAGGGAATGGTGATTCGGAGTACGGGAACCGTTGCGTGAATCTTGTTTGCGGTTTCTATCCACTAGCCACTAGCCGCTAACCACTGCTTCAATCGGCCAGCGCGCCTTGGCTGTGCGAAGAACGCAGCACACGATCGACCGTGTAGGGGGCGCGCTTGGATGGTTCGTGGAAGTGCCGGACCTGCAACTCTCCCAACAGCCCGAGCGCGATCAACTGCACGCCTGCCACGATCAGCACAGCGGCAAAAACCAGCAACGGTCCATGCTCATCCATCACATGCACGCCGCGCAGGAGCTTTTCCGAGATCATCCACAACGCGATCAGCGAGCCGGTCATGGAGCTCAAAGCGCCAACGCTGCCGAAGAAATGCAGCGGTCGCGACATGTACTTCAACAAGAAGCGAATCGTAATCAGGTCGAAGAAAACGCGCACGGTGCGCGAAATGCCATAGTGCGACTCGCCGCGCTCGCGGTTCACGTTACGGATGGGAATCTCACAAATAGTTGCGCCGTAAGCCGATGCCAGCGCCGGAATAAATCGGTGCAGTTCTCCGTAGAGTGGGACTTCCTGCACCACCTCGCGGCGATAGGCCTTGAAAGTCGTGCCAAAATCGTGCAACTCCACGCCGCTAAGCTTGGCCATCAGCCAATTGGCTACCTTCGACGGAATCCGTCGCAGCACAAAATTGTCGATCCGCTGCTTGCGCCAGCCACTGACAATGTCATATCCCTCCCGCAGCTTCTGCAGGAACATGGGAATGTCGTGAGGATCGTGTTGCAGGTCGCCATCCATGGCGATAACGTATTCGCCTTCGGCGTGATCGAAACCTGCCGCCAGCGCCGAGGTCTGCCCAAAATTCCGGCGCAGCTTCACCACCACGACCCGCCGGTCAACGGCCGCGATCTGCTGCAACATCCAGAACGTGTTGTCCTGGCTGCCGTCGTCCACGAAGACCAGTTCGAACGGCTCACCCGCCGCTTCCATCACCACTTTCAAGCGGTCGTAGAGCTCGGTGACGTTCTCTTCTTCGTTATGAAACGGTACGACAATGGAGTACTTGAGCACAGGTTCTTAATTATACCGTCGAGTCGTTGCGATTTGGTGTTGATTCGTAACCAAGCGGCCCCACACAGCTATCTGGATAAAACCCGAGTAAAGCCACTCCCACTGGTGGCAAAGCTCATTGCAATGTGGACGAGCCTCACCCGCCGGCGGTCGCAATATGTTTCAAAATCCTGGTCATGCCTGTCTGAAACGCGTCCGGCGGCGTAATCAGGCTGATGACCAGGTGGCCGTCTGCCGCGAAGTCATAGAAGTGTCCCGGCTGCACCAGCACTCCCGTCGCCTGCAGGAGCGCGATTGCCAGGTCCTCATCCGATCCAATCGCGGGAACGCGCAGCACCGCATACCAGCCGCCTTCCACGGCCAACCGGTGGCAAAGCTTCTGCGCAGATAATTGCGCGTCCAGCTCCAGCAGGTTTTCCCGGATGCGTTGCATCAGTTGCGCTTGAATGCCACGCCCCTCTTCAAGCATGGGGGGAATCGCCCACTGCACCGGCGCATTCATCGAGAGATAGGTGTCGGCAACGACCTCCAGCCTGGCCAGCGCTTCGGCCTTCAGGGTATCCGGTCCGCTCACCGCAATCCAGGCAACCTTCATCTGCGGCAGGCCGGAAATCTTCGACAGCCCGTTCAGCGTGAAGGTCAGGGCTTCGCGATTCGCGGAGAACGGAAGGGGCGATTCTTCGCCCAGCGCATAGTCGAGGAAAACTTCGTCCGCGATGATTGCCAGACCGTTGGCCGCGCAAATGCGATGCAGTTCCTCGGCCTCGTGCCGCTTCGCATACGAACCAGTTGGATTGTTAGGATGTACGACGAGTACGGCCCGGCATCTTCTGCCGGTCGCTTGGGCAAGTCCGATGGCGGCTTGCAGCGAAGGAAAATCCATCTGCCATCCGTGATCGTAAACCAGTTGGTAAGGGACCAGTGTCACATCTTGAAGGTCAGCCAGAAAGTCAAACAGCGGGTAGCTCGGCGTCGGCACCAATACCGCATCTCCCGGATCGCAGAGCAAGCGAAAGACGAACGAGTAGGCCTCGCTGGTGCCGGTTGTCAGGAGCAGATCGTCGGGCGAGACCGGACTTCGGCGCTCCGCGTAATAGTCCGCGATTGCCTCGCGCGCGGCGAGCAAACCCTTCGGCTGCGGATCGTAGACCAGCACCTCGCGACGCGCCAGCGCCCGCAACAATTCCTCTTCGCGATATCGCAATCCAACGGTGGTGGGGTTCGAGGCCGTTAGGTCGAGCAGTTCCCTGCCCGCCCGGCGATGCGCCTCAAGGGCTTCTGTGTAGCGATTAGTGGCGAGGTTCCACGCCGTGCGCCGGGCAAAAAAGCTCTGCATCAGAGCATGATAACGGACAAGGGTGCAGCCGTTATTTCGATACCGCGGCAAACAAATCCGACTTCAACAGCGCTTCGAAGCGCTGATCGTCGGCCTTGAAGTGCATCTGCAGCAGGTCATTGGAGCTGTCAACCGTGGTGTTCTCCAGCGCCAACTTCTCCGTCGGCGTGCCGCTCAGCTTGCGGTACAGAACCCCTGCCTTCAGCAGCCCCGACAAGGTGGCCGCCGTTATCGTGTCCGAGGTCTTCACGCTGAGATCGAAGGTCACACCATTGGTGAAGTCCATCACGTAATCCGACGCCAGCAAACGCTTCTTGATCACGTCATAGTCAGCCAGCGATGCCGCCTCGCCCAACGCCGACCTCATCATGTTTTGCGTACCTGCCTGGTCCAGCACGCTCCACACCGGCGAGTCTTGCACACTCGTGATCAGATCGTTCATCGTACTGTTCGACTGCACCGACTCCGCCCCATTATCGCGTACGTCGATGGCGCCCTTGATGGCGGCGTTCTCGCCGAACAGAATGGTCGTGGGATCGAGGAACACCATTTGCATGCCCGATCCCATGGGATAGAGGTAGGAAAGAAGATATTTTTCCGGCTTGATCTTCTTCAGTCGCATCTTGGCTAGAAATTCCTTCTGCTTGAACGGCCCCTGCGCGATGCCGATTCCATAGAGCGTCCCTTTGGCCACGCGGTAGCTGACAAAAGTGAGCTGCTCGATGTCCTTGTCAGGATCGACTCCCGCTCCCTTCAACGCCGTCTCGAACTGCTTGATACTGTCCGGCAGCACGCGATCTCGCAACGCGTGCGCCGCCTGCGAATCGCGCAGCGCGGGATAGTCGACGGAGATGATCTGCTGGAGCGCCGCGGGAACCACGGTGCGGGCATTGCTGCTCAAAGGCGCGGCGAGCGCAGGCATGCATAGCGCGCCACTCAGGAAAAGACCGGTAACAAACTGCTTCATGTTAATCATTCTACTCAACAATGTCAGCACAGATGCGGGATTTTGCTCCATTCTTGCTCAAGTCTTGCTCAAGGAGTGGCAACCTTCGCTCGCCGGCAGAAGTTAGACGATGCTCGTCGACAAACATTAGCTGCAGCCGTCGAAAGCATCAGCTCCTAACCGCCGTCACTCTCTGCTTCACATCGGCGAGAAATACTTCATCCTTGATGTCGTTGAGGTTGATCTCGACGTTGGCCAGCGCACCTTCAGCGGCCGCGCGCGCCAGCGATACTCCTACCGTCAAGTCCGAGGCCATTCGCGGATTCGTCATCGGCCGCAGCGATTCGATCATCTGCCGCACTTCCCTCGCCCGCTCGGCAACCCCCAGCGGAATCAGCGTCGCCTTCTTCGTCGCCGCCTCAACCTCGACCTGCGCCTCGGGATGGTCTTTCGCCTTCTTGAACGCCGCCATCACTTCGTTGAACGACTCCGCGTCGGCATCGATTGCCGCCTTGAACTGCTCGCGCAGCTCGGCCAAGCGCGCCAGAGCAACGGTCAACGGGCGTTCATACTGCGCGTAGGCCTTCTTGCCGCGAGACATTCCCGCGACCATGCTGCCCAGCGCAGCCGCCATCGCCGCTGTGGCAGCCGATGCGCTCCCTCCTCCCGGCGCTGCCGTGGGCGCTGCCAGTTGCTCGATAAAGGGCTCAACGCCGGCGCGGATTCCTCCGACCGCCAGCTTGCCACTCATCACCGCGACCAACCGGTTCTCCAGGATGAGCGACGAGTCGAAATTCTCGATCTGCAAAAACCACTCGGCCGCGTCTTCGAGCGCCTTCTTCGGAATCAGTCCAACAATCTCGCTCGCCAGCGGCATAACGCCGTAGCGCGCCGCTTCGCGCTTGACGTACTCGTACACGCGCGCGATCGGCGTTTGATCGGTATCGGTCAGGTTCATGGAAACCTGCGCCAGCCCGCGCACGCCTACTCCCATCCCCTTCACGTAGCGCAGCCCGCCATTGGAAAAACGCACGGCCTTGCCAATCTTCTTGGCAATCTCCACATCCGGCGTGTTGAGGTAGACATTGTAGGCAACCAAGAATTTGCGCGCTCCCACCACCGTCGCCCCCGCGGTGGGATGCAGCGCCGCTTCTCCGAAATCCGGTTTGCGCGCCCGGTTGGTCTTCACCTCTTCGCGAATGCCTTCGAACTGTCCCCGACGCACATTCTCCAGATTCTGGCGCTCGGGAATTTGCGCCGCGGCTTCGTACAAATACACGGGAACCTTCCAGCGCTTCCAGATTTCTTCGCCGACGCGACGCGCAATGGCGACACAATCTTCCAGCGTCAGAGCTTCGATCGGGATGAACGGAATTACGTCGGCCGCGCCCAACCTTGGATGAGCGCCGGTGTGCTTGGTCAGGTCGATGAGCTCGGCGGCCTTGCCTACGCCGCGAATCGCGGCTTCGGCCACGTTCACCGGATCGCCCACCAGGGTGATCACGCAGCGGTTGTGGTCGGCGTCCATCTCGCGGTCGAGCAGATAAACGCCATCCATCTTCATGGCTTCGATAATGGCATCGACTTTCGCTTTGTCGCGCCCTTCGGAGAAGTTCGGTACACATTCGACGAGTGCAGGCATAAGCATCAGGATAAAGCACCCAGAGGAATTCCTCGAAGTGCCTCCCGGCGCATCACCGGCCAGCGATTTTTCCGCCACCCGTTCAACGACGGCGAATGTGTGTCAGACCTCTTCCACTCTGCTCCAGCAACTCTGACCAACCGTGTTACACTTTTCTATACATCCTGTATGGCTCAAATTCAGCGCAGAAAAACGTACACGGCGGTCGTAGGCGGGGTTCGCGTCGGTTCCGATGTACCAATCGTGGTGCAGTCCATGACCAACACCGACACCGCCGACATCGACGGCACCATCCGTCAGTGCATGGCCCTGGCCCGCGCCGGCTCGGAGCTGGTACGCGTCACCGTCAACAACGATGCCGCCGCCGAAGCCGTGCCGCACATTGTCGACGGGCTTGACCGCCTGGGCGTGCCGGTGCCGATCATCGGCGACTTTCATTACAACGGCCACATCCTGCTGAAGAAGTATCCCGCGTGCGCGCGGACGCTGGCCAAGTACCGCATCAATCCCGGCAACGTCTCTATCGGCAAGAAGGACGACAACAACTTCCGCGCCATGATCGAGGTCGCCATTGAGAATGACAAGCCGGTGCGCATCGGCGTCAACTGGGGCTCGCTCGACCAGTCGCTGCTGACGCGGCTGATGGATGCGAACTCCAAGCTCGGCGAACCCAAGGACGCGCGCGACGTGACCATGGAAGCCATGGTGCAAAGCGCCCTGCGCTCCGCCGATCTCGCCGTCAGCTACGGCATGAAGCCGGAGCAGATCATCCTCAGCGCCAAAGTCAGCGGCGTGCAGGACCTCATCGACGTCTATCGCGAGCTGGCCCGGCGTTGCGAATATCCGCTGCATCTTGGCCTGACTGAAGCCGGCATGGGCGCCAAAGGCATTGTCAGCAGCACGGCGGCGCTGGGCGTCGTTATGCAGGAAGGCATTGGCGATACGATTCGCGTTTCGCTCACGCCTGCGCCCAACGGCGATCGCACCGAAGAAGTCACGGTCGCCCAACAGATCTTGCAGTCAATGGGAATCCGCAGCTTCACGCCGCAAGTCACCGCTTGTCCCGGCTGCGGTCGCACCACGAGTACTTTCTTTCAGGAGATGGCCGAACAGATTCAAGGCTACCTGCGCGACCAGATGCCCATCTGGAAGACGAGCTACTCCGGCGTGGAAGAGATGAAGGTCGCCGTGATGGGCTGCATCGTAAACGGCCCCGGCGAGTCGAAGCATTCCAACATCGGCATCTCGCTGCCGGGAACATTCGAGGACCCGAAGGCGCCAGTGTACGTTGATGGCCGCCTGATGCTGACGCTCAAGGGCGATCACATCGTCGCCGAGTTTATCAAGATCGTCGACAACTACGTGGACTCGCACTACGCGGCAAAGGAAAAGCAGTTAGTAACAATCGGCGGCTAGTTTTGGCGGTCAGCTCCCGGCCCTTCGCAAGCGCCGATTGCCGTGATTTATGGGGACTTGAGGAAACGCAAAATCATTTGATTGCCGTTGGACCGCTTGCAAGATTAAAACCGCCCACTCTCCGAAAACAATGGCCGTTGCCCTCCGGCGGCGAATAGTACAATGAACAGTTTTCTTGGCATCGCTTCTTTCATTTGGTAAAGGTCTGATACTTGATTCGCACGGGCTACTACAGTTTTCTCGTCGTTCTCCTGGGGCTTTCGCTTTCGATCGGTTGCAGCAAGAGCAACTCGCCGCAAGTCGCGGCTGCCAACCGCTCACAACCGAAAGCCGTGCCCGTCGATAGCGCCAGCGCAGCTACCATCACCGGCACCATCACCTTTGACGGCATTGCTCCCGCGCCCAAGCCGATCGACATGTCCAACGATCCCGGCTGCAAGGGGCAGGCCGCATCGGAGCAGGTCGTGGTCGACGAGGGCCATCTCGCCAACGTGCTCGTGTATGTCAAAGACGGTCTCGCCAACCGCAGCTTCGATCCGCCTCAGCAGAGGGTCACCATCAAACAGGAGGGTTGCCGCTACGTGCCGCATGTTGTGGCCGTCATGACCGGCCAGCCAGTGCGCTTCGAAGACGCCGATCAGACGCTGCACAACATCCATCCCATGCCCAAGCAGAACCGCGAGTGGAACCAGTCGCAGATGCCCAATTCGCAACCGCTGGACAAGACCTTCAGCACGCCCGAGTTGATGATCCCGGTCAAATGCAACCAGCATCCCTGGATGCGCATGTATCTCAACGTGATCGGGAACCCGTTCTTCGCCGTCACCGGCAAGGACGGCAAGTTCAGCCTGCCGGGCCTGCCGCCGGGGACGTACACCATCGCCGCGGTACAAGAGAAGTATGGCGAGAAGACGCAGACCATCACGGTGGGCGCGAAGGAAGAGAAGAGCGTGTGGTTCAGCTATCAGGAATAGAACAGGGTTGCCTGTATTGCTACGCCGTCTCCGCCAGCGCTATTACCAGCTCGCGTTCGCGCGGGCCGTCCAGTTCGATCAGCACCACGCGCTGCCAGGTACCCAGCAGGAGTAAGCCGCTTTCCACCATCAGGCTCACCGACGTCCCAATCATCGCCGACAGAATGTGATCGGGTACATGCTCCGGATTGTGCTCGTGCCGGTAGTCGAGCTTCGGCACCATGAGTTCGAAGGCGTCGAGCATGTCGAGATCGGTGCCGGGATCGAGGTCGGCGGTGGTCAGGGCCGCAGTGGTATGCAGAAGACTGAGCTGGCAGACTCCGGTCTTGTCCTCGTACTGCTTCCACAGGACAGCTTCCAGCTTCTGCGTGATATCGATGACCTCGCGCTTCTTGTGCGTTTTGATGGCAAGACGATGCATGGCTTACCTATTCTTTCGGCGTGAACAGCTCCAGGCGGACCCGCCATGCGACGGACTCTCCGGGCTGAAGCAGAACCATGCCGGTATCTGCACTTCCCCAATCCTGGTTATAAGGATCGGGCAGGTTGAACTGCGGCTCGATAGCGACAAAATTCTTCTGCGGAGGAGCATACACCTGGATCGACTTGATCTGCGGCGAAAGCGTAATCAGCCGCAGACCGTATTTCGCCGCCGGATCGATGATCTCCGAAACCGTGCGCCCTTCCGCGTTGTAGCTCAAGTTGGAGAAATTGTCATCCAGATATTGCGTTCCCAAAGCTCGCCCGGCGGGAGCGGAAAAATCGTACGGCGTGCCCTTCACGCTCACGCGCTGGCCGGTGGTAAACGAATCGTCATAATTGTTCATGACGGCGCGCGTCTGGCTGGGCAGAAGCAGCCTCACTTGCCGGCGGTCACCACTCGGCAGAACAAAATATGGATGCCAGCCGATGCCCATGGGGAGCGGCTGGTGGCCAACGTTTTTCGCCGTAACCGTCATTTCGAACGCGTCGTGGCTTAGCGTGGTTTCGACCTTCACGTCGGTGTCCGACAGCCAGTGACCATCGAAGTTGCCGGCGCGCAGCACCGCAGAAATAGTCGAGTTATCGCGTCCGTTGTGTGCTGACACATCCTGGAATTGCGATTGCCGCATCAGCCCGTGGATGGCGTGCTTCTCAGCTCCGGGATTATTGCCGCTCCAGTTGGCAGGCAGCGTGACGGCCTTTCCCGATACCGTCACGGTCATCGTTTTGCCGTCGGCAGACACCTTGCCGCGAATACGATTGGCAAACGGTAGAAGGATGGCGCCGCCGAATTTGAATATCTGGTTGCCGAACTCGTCGTCGCGCTGGTGCAACAATCGTTCCGCTTCCGGCAGCGGAGGAGAATTCAATAGCTCGATCTCGCCTTTACCCGGAAGGTAAGCTTTGATTTGGAGGACCGCCATGCCGCGCCCCGGAAGGATGCACGCGTCAAGAAATTGCGGCTTACTCCGATCGCTGACTTCTGGACGCCGTAGCGTAACCACCGGCTCTCCTCCAATCAAAATAGACTGAGCTGGCTTAGACGCGTGATTCACCTGGGCTGTGGCTTTGCTACTCTCGATTCCCAGCCAGCCGAGCCCCAGCCACGCCACAGCGAGTAGACTGAATTGGACTCCCCGACAATGCGAAACGCTCATGGGATAACCTTGCTTTATCGAAAACCGCGACCATGCCCGCAACAGGGACACCGGGACCAGTGTTCCCATGCTTGTCAGGCGGGTCTAAACTCAGCCACTAGACAACCGGGCGGTGCCTGTCTTTGAGATTAGCGGCAAATGATAACACCCAGCAAAGGTAGAAGCTCGGTCGGGAACATGCAAACTGGCCGAATATCTCGCTTCCGGCTTTCGTTTATAGCGGCGATGTGCGTTTGGGTAGCCTTGCTTTCGTCGCCAGCGATGTCGCAAACCAGCACCCCCCCGGCCACTGCGCCGGCTGAGTCCGCGGTGCAATCGCCCGACAAGAATTCGCCTGAAGTCTCTTCCCGCGAAGAGACAACCACCTTCAAAGTGAAGGTCAATCTCGTAGAGGTCCGGGTGGTGGTGCGCGACGTTCAAGGACACGCCATTGGAAATCTCAAGCGGGAAGACTTCCAGCTTTTTGACAATGGCAAGCCGCAAGTCATCAGCAAGTTCAGCGTGGAACAGGCGGGAACGAATCGCGCAATCTATCATGATGTGGCTAACGGTCCAGCCGAAGCGCCGCCTGCGATTACGCCAACCGGGCCGCAGCGCTACATTGCCTACCTGTTCGATGACATTCACCTGAATTTTTCCGATCTGGCGCAGGCGAGAAATGCGGCGGAACATCAATTGCAATCGCTGCAGCCTACGGACCGCGCCGCCATCTACTCCACCTCGGGCCAAACCCAGCTTGACTTCACCGATGATCGAGCGCAATTGACGGCGACTCTCAATCGCCTGCTCCCGCGACCGATGGCGCATACCGGGCTCGTACCTTGTCCCAATATTTCCTACTATATGGCCGACCTGATGGAGAATAAGCATGATCCGCAGGCGATACAAGTGGCCATACAGGATGCCACGGACTGCGGATATTCCGCCAATACGCTGACGATCGAAGCCTACGCGCGGCAGGCGCTCAATTCGGCGGAACAGGAGATGCGGCTTTCTTTGGGAACCTTGCAGGAAGTGGTGAAGCGGCTCTCGGTTATGCCCGGACAGCGGATGATCGTCCTGGTCTCGCCCGGTTTCATGAACCACGACGTCATGCATGAGCAGTCCGAGGTCATGGATCGCGCCTCGCATTCCAACGTTGTCATCAACACGCTGGATGCGCGCGGCCTCTATACTACTTTGCCGGACGTGAGCCAACAGCGTTCTCCCAGCGCATCAATCGCGGGACTGGTGCAGCAATATCGCAGTGCGGAACTGGCGGCCGATAGCGACATCTTGGCCGAGTTGGCCGACGCTACCGGCGGCACGTTCTTTCACAACAACAACGATCTCGCGGAAGGTTTTCGCCGCCTGGCTGCGGTTCCCGAGTTTTCCTACCTGCTGGGATTCGCGCCCCAGGAGCTGAAACCTGACGGCCACTTTCACAAGCTGAAGGTCACGCTGAAGGGTCCGGCCAGGGGTGCCGTCCAAGCCCGCAAGGGATACTATGCTCCCAGGAGCGCAACCGATCCGGCTGAGCAGGCGAGGCAGGCCATCGAGGACGCGGTCTTCTCGCAGGAAGAGTCACGCGAAATTCCGGTTGAAGTGCACACGCAGTTCTTCAAGCCGGACGACAACAACGCCAAGTTGTCCGTGGTGGTACGCATGGATGTGCGGCACATTCATTTTCGCAAGACGAACGGCAGAAATGACAATGACGTTACAGTTGTCTCGGCGGTGTTCGATCGCAACGGAAATTTCGTCACCGGCAACCAGAAGGTGCTGCAATTGCGTTTGAAGGATGAAACACTGGAAGGCCGGCTCAACTCGGGCATCAGCTTGAAAAGCAGTTTTGACATCAAGCCGGGAAGCTACATCGTCCGCCTGGTAGTCCGCGACGAAGACGGCCAGCTTTCCGAGGAAAATAGCGCGGTAGAAATTCAGTAGGTTCAGGGGTTGCATATGACGACTCGCCGTTTTCTATTCGCGTTCTTCCTTATCGTGCTTACCTCGTGCACTAGCAGGATTTCAGCTTTGCCCCAAGCCCAGCCGACCCAGCCAGCGGCAACGCAAGGTTCCACCATTCCTACCATCAAGACAGAGACGCGGCTGGTTCTGGTGGACACTGTCGTCACCGACAAGAAGGGCAACTACATTCGCGATCTTACCCAGAAGGACTTTCGGGTTTGGGAGGACAACAAGGAACAGACGGTCAAGACTTTCTCCGCCGAAACTGACGCTTCCGCTCCTTCCGGCGAACAGCGGCGTTACCTGATTCTCTTCTTCGACAACTCCACCATGAATATGAGCGACCAGGCGCAGGCCCGCGCGGCCGCCCTGAAATTCCTCGACGGCAATGCGGGCGCGAATCGCTATATCGCAGTCGTGGACTTCGGCGGCACGCTCCATGTCGCGCAGAATTTCACCACTGACACCGACCGGCTGAAGCAGGCAGTAAGCAACTTGAGCTTCTCCGCCGCGTCGCCCAATCCCGAGGCGACAGCCGTGCAACCGGTGCAAACGTTGCCGGTCGGCATCCCGCAAGTGGGAAATATGCAGACCAATTTCGGCGTGCGCACATTGCTTCTGGCATTACGAAACATGGCGAAGGGATTGGCTTCCGTACCGGGACGCAAGACGCTGGTGCTCTTGTCCGCCGGCTTTCCCTTGAATCCTGCCGATCCCAATCTGCCGGAACAGATGTCGGAACTAACGGCGGCGATCGATAGCTGCAACAAGGCCAACGTAGCCATATACCCGATCGACGTTCGCGGGCTGGTGACGCCCGTCGGTGCGGCCCCCGAACTACGGGGCTTTCCCGACTCCGCACGCGGCCGCCTGGTAAGCGCGACCCTCAATCTCAGCGGAAACGGCGACGATCCACCGGCCCACTTGGTCTATGTGCAACGCGGCGGCGCTTCTGGTGGCGCCGGCGGCGGACACACGGGGGGCGGGACCGGAAGCACCGGCACCAGCGGCGGTCATACGGGCAGCAGCAGCGGAACTAGCAGCGGCTCTCGCGCCGGCAGCAGTTCGCCAACGAACACCTCTGCTCTCAACGCTCCTTACAGTCAGGCGCACACCCTGCTGCCGCCGATGTCAAGTGGAACGGATCCACGGCAAGTTCTTTATGAGTTGGCCCAGGGCACCGGCGGTTTTGTCATCGTGAATACCAACGATCTGCTAGGAGGATTGCAGAAGATCGCCCAGGAGCAGACGCAATACTATCTTCTGGGATATACCCCGCCTGCCTCGGATGAAGGCAGCTGTCATACTTTGCGGGTGAAGGTGGACCGTGGTGACACGGCTGTGCGCGCGCGCAGCGGCTATTGCAATGTCCGGCCCACCGATCTGCTGGCGGGCAAGCCGGAGGAGAAGCAACTGGAAAACCAGGCTACGGGCCCGCAACCGGGGAACATTGCGGCTTCTATGCTGGCGCCGTACTTCTACACTTCGGCGAACACCGCGCGGGTGAATCTGGCGATCGAGATTCCGGCCAGCGCTATCAAGTTTGCGAAAGAAAAAGGCAAGATGCATGCCGAGATCAACGTGCTCGGCCTCGCCTACAAGCCAGATGGAACCGTGGGCGCGCGCTTCAGTGACAACGTCGATTTGACCTTCCCCGGCAAGTCGGAAGTCGAGGAGTTCGCCAAGAAGCCCTATCACTATGAAAACCAGTTTGAGGTTGCCTCCGGACAGTACAACTTGAAGGTAGCCTTCAGCTCGGGTGGAGAACGCTTCGGTAAGCTGGAGATGCCGCTGGTGGTCGACCCCTACGATGGGAAACAGTTTGGCATGAGCGCTCTGGCACTCAGCAAAGAGCTACATCCTCTGTCGCAAGTGTCGTCGGGACTGGATGCCGCGCTGTTGGAAGACCGCACTCCGCTGGTGGCGCAGGGAATGCAGATTGTCCCCGCCGGCAGCGATCGCTTTAAGAAAAGCGACCTCGCAACATTTTATGTTGAGATCTACGACCCGCTGCTGACGACCTCGACGCCTCCCAAGGTTCGCATTCAGATGCGGGTTGTAGACCGCAAAACGGGCGAACAAAAAGTTGATGTAGGAGGTCCGGCTCCCGGCGTCAGGGCCGGCGATCCGGTGATTGCGTTGGGGGTCAAGTTGCCGATGGATAAGCTCGCCCCAGGTTCGTATCGTCTGGAGCTGAAGGCCGCGGACTCAGCCGGAAATTCCACGCCGGCTCGAACCGCCGACTTCGAAGTGGAATAGTTAGGGAAACTCTGATCAAGTCACGGCGAGGTCCCCGCAGCGGCTAAAGAGGAATTGATTTTGCGGCGCTTACGGACGGCCTGAAGGCCGTTCCCTTCGGGAGGGCGGATTTAATCAGAGTTTTCCGAGCGGGATTTTCCCGCTAGAGTTCTCTACACCAAAGTTCTCTACACCACCACTGCCTCACGGCCAAGGCTTTTCGCGGAAGCAGCCTGTCTGCGACGCTCCGCCAGCGCCGACTGGATGAAGGTCACTTCCCGGCCCAGCATTTCCGTGGCTTGGCGGCACAGCTCCGGGCGCTCGCGCATCAGGCTCACGAAATTGTCCTGTGTCACGTGCAACACGTCCACTTCGGTGACCGTTATCGCGGTCAGGCTGTAAGGATGTCCGGTGAAAGTGGAGGGCAAGCCCAGCAGCGACGCGCTTCCAAATAGCCGATCCAGGCTGGGCAGGTTCTTCACGCTCATGCACACTTTGCCCTTGAGCACCAGAAAAACTCCGGCATTGTCGCCTTCCTCGCGGAACAAGATGCTGGCGGCGGAAAAATGCTCTTTCTTCCCTACCTCGGCAAGGCAGGCTTTTAGGGCATCGGACACTTTCAGGATATGACTCTGGGCACCCACACTCATCATGCAACTACTTATGCCAAATTCCGCACCGGGTTGCTGTGATTTCAATCACACCTAGGTGTGAGGAGGACAGGGCGCGGTATAGGCCCGAATATCCGTTCGCATCTGAGAACAGCGCTGCTACCCACTACATTCCAATATCGAGCTACACTCTCATTTGTATCTTGCTATCTTCCGCAAACCATAATCAGGTGGGTGTAAGGGATACGCAACACGTCTTCCCGAAGGTGGCAATATACATTTCTGAAGGACGAGCGAGCTAGGGCTTCGTAGCCGGGCTGAGTACGAACGAACTGACCGCGGTCGCGCGACAGCAGGTAACGTTTGGCGGCGGACTGCCGAGACACATAGCATCCATCGTTGGTAATCATACGTCCGCCTGGCTTCAGAGCTGTGTACCCGACCCGAAAGAGATCCCTCGCCTCCGCATCTTCGAGGTGATGTACCAGCCCGAGTGCAAGAACGATGTCGAATGCACCCAACGGCTGGACGGTAAGATGCTTGACCTGCTCACAGACAAACTTGCCGCGAACCCCGTATCGCGCATGAGCGGAGGCGATATACGATTCATTGGCGTCGAATCCCACGTATTGACAGTCTGGCAAGAAGGGAAGCATGTTGCCCGGACCACACCCGATGTCGAGAATCCGGTCATTCTGTTGGGGGCAAATATACTCGTCGACCAGCACACGGCTGCGATAATTCGCACCGATTAGCTTGTGGTACGACTCATAAAAAAATGGTCGATTCAGAATACGGCGAACGAGTTCAATCATTATGAGTTATTGCCTTAATACCAAAAAGTGCATACTGTCCCCCAAACGGGATTTTCCCCAACCATGATTCGATCTTCCTTCCGATTCGCCGATAGGCGAACTGCGGAACATATAGGAAGTAACGCAATTGATCAATGTGAAAGCCAGCCATTCGCATCCAGCGGCAGGTTTCAGAAGCGCTGAGCAACACGGCATTGGCATCTACCGGCGTACGGCCCACGATAAGCCGGGTTGCCGGATTGAGGGGATTGTGTTCGATGATGCCGAAGACCCCTCCTGGTTTCAATACACGATAAGCTTCACGGGTAAGGCCCAAGCGGTGAGCGGGAGGGACGTGATGATAGACGCATACTGCGGTTACAAAGTTGAAACGCGCGTCGTCGAAGGGGACACCTCCGAGACCAGACTGCACTTGGAGATCGAATCCTTGGGTAGATCTGATCATGGCTGGGGAGGGATCGCATCCGGCACAGGAGGCGAAATCGTGGCTCAACAACGATAAGAGTTCACCCTTTCCGCACCCAATATCGAGAAAATCGTGTCCAGTCGGGTCGATCCTCTTATTGCGGAAGTAATCCCGAATCAGATCGCGCTTGCGGGTGTGGAAGAACCCCGGTTCCTTACCAGCAAAAAAATCTCGCACCGGGTCCTTCAGCAGGTCCAAGTAAGAGGCGGAGTAACGATCAAACTCGGGTTGGTTCACCTGTAAGTTCTCCAGGTTACGGGTTCGTCATGGTGCTGGAAGGTTGCGGCCCCGACATTGAACGCCCGGGAGACAAGATACAAGGGCCGGTCCTTGGTCTGCTCATAGATCTTCCCCACGTACTCGCCTACTACGCCTACACTGATCAAAATAGCTCCTCCCACAAGGCTAACCAGTACCGTTAGGGACGACCAACCGGGCACCGCGTACCAATGAAAGAGGTGCGCCAGCGTGGCCCGCAGTCCTTCGGCAAAGCCCAGGAGGCTGACCACAATGCCCATGACGATGCTGGCTTTCAGAGGCAGGGTGGAGAATGAGGTCGCGGCAGTCCACGCGAACCTTAGCATCTTGGGCAGCGAATATTTAGTGGCGCCGGCAACGCGGCAGGCCCGCCGGTAGGGCACGCTGATCTGCGGATAGCCGGCCCACGCAACCATGCCGCGCAGGAAGCGGTGGACCTCGCGCATTTGTTGCAGGCCATTCAAGCACTGCCGCGAGATCAGGCGGAAGTCGCCGGCATCCAGCGGCAAGTCTTGGTGGACCATGCGGCGCATAAGGCGATAGAACAGCCAGGCGGTACAGCGCTTGAAGCAGGTCTCCCCGTCGCGGCACTGCCGCTGCCCGTAAACCACGTCGTAGCCTTCACAGTAATGCACCATCATCTCCGCAATGACGTACAGGGGATCTTGCAGGTCAGCATCCAAAATGACCGCGGCGTCGCCGGTGGCGAAGTCCAGTCCGGCGGTGGTGGCCAACTGGTGCCCGAAGTTACGGGAGAGATCGATGACCTTAACGCGCCGGTCCTGGTCCGCCCAGTCGGCAACTTGCGGCAATGTGGTATCCGTGCTGCCGTCATTGACGAGGATGATCTCCGCGTCGCAGCCCAGGGTGCGCATGAAGTCTTCCAGCGCGCGGCGCAGGAAGCCGACAACCGCTTCTTCGTTGTACATAGGGATTACCAGCGAAAGCAGCGATGGGTAAGATCGCGGCTGCAATAAGTAGCGTCTAGGGCCAGGCTTATGCATCTTTCCACCTGATTTCGAAGAATCCCACTGCCGCCGACTGGGGGAACCGGCGGCGGAGCCCGGCAAGCAGCTCGGGGGCGGGTGGCCCCGAATCGTTACCGCTGCGGTGACTGATGATCACCACTCGCACGCCCGCCTCATCCACGCCATCAAGAATGCGGTTGGGCTCTCGGTCCGGACCGGCGAGAAACTCCCACAAAATGGGAGTTGGGTTGCGGCTGGCGGCGAGAAAGTAGAACTCCGCCGAATCGGGTACGGCGTAGATGGGCATGTTTCCCTTATGCTTCGCTACTTCGGCCACCGCCCGCTGGTACAAGTCAACCAAACCAGCCTCGCCGTGCAGGCCGGCAGCCCGCTGCAAGGTAAACGCCTTCTGGGCAACGGGCGCCAGCGACAAACCTCTTGCGTAGATCTGGCTGGGCATGATCAGCAAGACGATGAATGCAAGGTAGAAAACCGGCACCGGTAACAGGGGAAGCAGCGAGCAACCGTGGCTTTGCACTCTCGCCAGCGCGATGAAGGCAAGAACCACCAGGGGAGAGACATAGCAGAAGTAAAACGGCGTGGAAAATGGAAACTGAATGAGGCTGCACAGGGCCGCTACGGCCACCAGCAGCACCAGTTGCGACTGCGCTTGATCGGCGGCACGGCGGCGGGTGAGAAGCGCTGTCACGGCGGCCACGGTCAGGACGGGAATAGCGGTAGCTACCGACACCCAAGTCCAGCGTGCATATCCAGGACTGCGCAGGCACAAGGCCAGCGCCGCGGCGGAGAGCAGCGCAAGAGCGGCCAAGCCCAGCCGGCGCATGGCTGGCGTGCGCAGCCGGCAATTGACCCCCAGCACAATGAACAGCGGGATGCAGCAAACTCCGCCGAGAGCGCCGATAGGCGGATAGAAGGCGTGTTGCAAGCGTGCCGCCGGCAACACGAAGACGCCGGTATACCACCTGCCCGAAGTCCCAGTGTGCAGATAGGGGGCGAGATAAAGAAGGATTGGAAGAGCAGCGCCAATCATGAGAGGAAACAGGCGCCCGGCAAATTGCCGCAGGCGAATCACCATGGCAAAGCGCGGCACGCTCCACTCGCGAACTATCAAGAATAAAGTGAGGGCAAAGCCGGGGAGCGCGAAGTGGTAGATTTCGCTGATATCGAGCTGAGAGTGAAGAAGCCTTAGCAGGGCAGCATCGAAGGTCAACAGCGCCAACGTGAGGAGAGCCGAAAATGCGGGGCCACTGATATTCCGGTCTGGATACCTTACCGACTGCTGAAAGTCTTGCTCGTCATAGATAAGAAACACAACCAGTGCTGCCAGGAAATAAAGGCCCGAAATTTTCATCAAAAACGATAGTCCGGCGAACAGTCCGGCAAGAAATATCCAACCGGAGCGGCGGCTCTGGATGTAACTGAAGAGCGCAGCCGTCCCGAAGGTAGCGAAGTAAAGGTTGTACCAGGAAGGCAGCGGACTAGGATAGAGAGGGACGCTCCACACTACCGCTAACAGAGTAAACAGGGTAGCGGGTAAGGGAGAAGTAAGCTTTCCGACTATGTGCCAGAAGCAAGCAACCCACACCGAAAAAAACAACAACAGCATAATTCGAGGGGAGATGAGGCGAATGCCGAACAGCCAAAGCGAAAAGGCGTTCAGGTAGCTCAAGCCGCCGGTGTAGGCGTCGTGAAACTGGACGTGCGGACGGTCGCCATGCAGCACTCGCTCGGCCACGTGCGCCTGCACGGGATCGTCGGCAGGAATGAATCCCTCCCGTAAACGCGCCGCCAGAACCAGGGTACTGAACACCACCACGCCGATCAGCAGCCACCGTGGACCCCCGAGGCTCACCCTAGCCATCTCGCGTGGACGGGAAATACTCGGTGGCGCCAGCGCTTCGGAGAACGCGGAGAAAAATGTGATGGGCCATGCCGCACTGCCGCGGGTGATCCTAGAGCCCGCTGCGCTGGTATGCTGGTCGCTTTGCAGGCTGCTCATGCTGCTGCCGCTTCCAGCGCCGGCGCTTGCCTCTTTCGCGCGTCGCTCATTGCATACCACAGCCATCCGACAAGTAGTGCCAGCGCCGCAACCTTGAATTCACCGATCGCAACGACATATATAGGAGTACAGAAAAGCGCAACCACCGGAACCAGCACCGTCCAACTGGCGCCGGTCGTCCACCGTCGGTCTTGCAGGACAACCAGAATGGGCAGCAGCAGTAGCGTGAAGTCGTGCAGGTTCAGGTGAAAGCTGGCCAGTACCGCGAAACAGACGAGCGACGCCAGGGCCCGTGCGGGAGCCGGGCTGCTGCTGGTTGATGCGGCAACCAGCAGCAGCCCGGCTGACAGGATGAGAACAAGGATTGTCCGTACCGCGGGAGTTGCCATCGGGACAAGGGCGATCATCCCGCGCAGGTTGGGCATCATGACGGGGTGGACCGCCATGTGTTGACTCGCCTGGCCCTGGATCACCAGTTCAACCAGTTGCACCATCCCGGAGGATCCAACCATGGCCAAACTGACAGCCGAGACAGCCACACCGGAACAGAGGAGTCCTGCGAGGAATCGCCATCGCCGCCACAGGAAGTAAACTGCTGCGATGGGCAATACCAATTCGAATTTGAAGAAGCCCAAGCCGAGCACCAGCCCGGCCATGAAATCACTGCCCTGGTCGAAAAACCAGACGCAAGCGGCGAATAGCGCCAGCAACAATACCGAATCCTGCCCCATCCATAGGCAGTAGGGGACGGGAAAGAAGGCGATTGCGATTATGAAGACCGCGGTGACTTTAATGCGTGGGCAAAGTGTTCTTGCCAGTAACCAGGAGGCAACGGCGAGCAACCCTAAGCTGGCGACACGCCAAATCCAAAAAGCAGCGTGAAAGCTGAAACCGGCCAAAGGCAGCCAGACAATCAGCTCGTACGGAGGATGGTTGAAGGGGATGTCATCGCGTCCCACTAACGCCTGCTCAACTTGCCTTTGCGCGGCGAGATCATAGAGGTGGCTGGGATTCTGGCGATAGATATGGGCGCCAGTGTAGAAGGCGCAGAAATCACCCGGAAACTGTGGATGGGTTCCCAGATAGGCAAGCAGGAGAAGGCAATTCAGCGCGGCCAAGGCAATCCAACCGGCGCTCGCACTGGTTCTCAAGATCGGCCCTCTCTCTATTGTTATCGGCTGTTTGCTTTCGATACATGCGGCACCCATGAGGTGAGGAGGGCTACCTGGGTTATTGAAGGCCAGACAGTCCAATCTGGGAAATCTGATGGCGATAACCAGAGAGGGTTGGATGAAACCGGGACAGCGGCAAATGTTAGCTTGAAATTTCTGAAGCTGGTGGCCCTGGGCAGAGTCGAACTGCCGACCTTCGGTTTAGGAAACGATCCCTCTTACCCAAGCACAACAACTTAGCCAGTGTTGGCGCGTGTTCCACGCCGCAGTTTACGGCGGTCGTGGCGGATACTGAACACCTTTCTGAACACAAAAACGAAAGACCTGTGTGGAACCACCTCGCTGGGCCCACTCGGATGCCAGAGTTTGCCTCAGGTGCTCAGTGCACAGATAAACCAGACACTTTCAGTCCCTTGTCAATCATTGAGATCAGAACCGGCAAACTGCATCCTAAACTGGCGGGTTACAAAACCGTCATCCAGGGCCTAGTTGCCGAAAGATTGAATCGGCATCCTCTGCGGGAGCGCGGAGCCAAAGTGCAGTGTCTACTGCGAGTGCAAACCGTCAGCAACGAGAGTTCTCCCACCCCCACCGCTTAGCGGTGTAGGAGCGCATGACTGGAGACGTCGAGCGATGCAATGTCAGAAGAAGAAACGGGACGGAGCCCAATGCCGGGCGCGCGCCCGATCGGGGCGCGGCCCCCGGACTCTATTCGACGAGGACGCACTCGCGATTTACAACTCCAGCTCGTACCTCGACGTGACCGTGGCACCAAGCTGCCACGACATTGAGACGACAGCGGCTTATAAACGCGGAACAGAATTGCGCGACGCTCTCTATGGGCCAATCATTCCTGCGTACCTCGACGAACACATCAAACGATACACACGGGCGAGCGGAAAATTTGAGCTCGTGTTTGGTAGGGAGCCGAAAGCTGGCGACATGTTGCGGTATGAACATGTGGCACTGATGCACAGCACAGAACACTACGCGCGTGAGCTCGGACGCATGATCGAGGCATGGCAGCGCCAATTTCCGCAGCTTACGTGCCCTCTGAACTTCGAAGATGGACGGTTGTTTAGGCGGCTGACTCTTGAAAGGCGCGGTGCGGAGCCGAAGTGGGAAGAAGACATCAGAATCCAACCCGAGGTGCGGTGGTTAAAGATTCCAGAGGTGAGTGCGAATACAGATTTCGAGACTATGTCCACGATTTCGGCGCTAGTGTTTCTAGGGGTGGCAGAAGTCAAACACCAGTGCCGGCCAGCAACCGAGGAGGATTTGTTGCGCACAGAGGCAGAATCGCCCATCAAAGAGCCGCCGGGGTTTACTTTTGGCAATCAGAGATTCTGCGAGCTCTTGGTGGAAGTGTTTGGAGTTTAGAACAACATTCCAGAACCCCAACCAGCAACGGCCTGCCAAGTTGACTT